>Ga0079301_1000191_pt1 | contig 29247 bp, 26 predicted proteins | sample Wag4_2014_7_11_3_FD_74797 | JGI IMG/M metagenome (GOLD analysis project Ga0079301, IMG submission 74797) | Fresh water mixed with fracking chemicals microbial communities from Ohio, USA - Utica-2 Time Series FC 2014_7_11 | ecosystem: Engineered > Industrial production > Chemical products > Input... | reverse complement strand
TCATGCCGTCCTCCATCCCGAAGGGGGGCTGTTAACGTGTGAGCAAGATGAGGAAACTGAACGCGGTTTGGTGGTATGGCGCGATAGTCAAACATGGCACACCTTAGCGAAATGGCCAAGCGGTGGTGTGGGGCCACATGCGCTGTTGCCATTGGCAGCCGGTCAGATTGCGGTAGCCAATGGCGGTATTCTCACCCATGCTGAGACGGGTCGGATGCGGCGCAATCAGGGTGCCATTGATTCGAACGTGGTACGACTTGATAGCCGAACGGGTCAGTTAACTGGCCCTGTGTGGCGCTTACCTGCGAACACCGTTGGTCGGGAGGCCTTGAGTTTGCGTCATTTGGCGGCGTTGCCGGATGGTGGTCTGGTGGTGGCAATGCAGTTTGATGAAGGAAAAGAGGGCGGTGACATTCCTTTATTGGCCTACCTTGCACCCGACGGCCATACCGAGATACTGCCAGCGCCAGCAGGGGTCTGGGCGAAGATGAAAGGCTATGCTTTGAGTGTGGCAACCACAGCACAAGGTGCGATAGCCGCAACCGCGCCGCGTGGAGATTGTGTGGTGTTTTGGGATGCCAACCGCCGCTTTGCTGGTGTGCAGACACTCCCTAAACCAGCGGGAGTCGCCACCGTTGGTGAGGGATTTTGGTGTAGCAATGAACAAGGCCACTTACTTCACTTCGCCCACATCAACACCCCACCAACGCAGAACCTGAGCTTTGATGGGGTGAAATGGGATAACCACCATATGTTGGCCTCTGCTTAGAGCCTACGATAATGCATTCTATTCGGAGGCAGAAAAAGATATCACCGAAGACATCGTAGGCTTCTACAACTGCGTGTGACTGCACTCTGCTCGAGGCAAGCTATCGCTAACAGTTTATGAGCGGAACAGAGCAGCAAAACAGCAAAAAAACCGATCTTGGTATCTCAAAAAATTTGACCATTACACTTTAAACGATGATTTCCCTGTCTCACTATCTTCTCTGCTGGTGGGGTCAGGGAATTTTTTTGTTACCGAAGTAAATTTTTTCTGCGCTGATTTGAATACTACATATTACGAAGAAGTCAGGGAGAGAGAATGAGGGTCTGTATTCACCGAGGTACCAAGCAAATTGGTGGTAGCTGCATCGAGCTTGCGCACGAGGGCGTGCGTATTCTTCTGGATGTTGGCCTGCCCCTGGATAGCGAGTTTGGTGACACTGCTTTGCTTCCCCATGCCACGCAAGGGATTGCTGCTGTCATCGTTTCACACCCGCACGTTGACCATTACGGGCTGCTGCATCACTTGCCAGCGGGCACACCGGTTGGTATCGGCGCAGCCGCGCGGCGTATTATTCAGGCGGCGGCCCCTTTCACCGGTCAGCCTTTGCCGCCCTTGGACGGTTTTGATCTCCAGCACGGCACGCCGCTCCAGATCGGACCATTTCGAATTACACCATATTTGGTTGATCATTCCGCCTACGATGCCTACGGCCTGTTGGTAGAGGCGAGTGGTAAGCGATTGTTCTACAGCGGGGATTTTCGTGGGCACGGACGCAAGGGGCGACTGTTCGATGCCTTCTTGCAGCACCCGCCATCGAATATCGATGTGTTGCTGATGGAAGGCACGACCCTGTCGCGGCTTGAAGAAGACGATGCGTTCCCTTCGGAAGCAGCGCTGGAGAAGCAAGTTCTGGAGCAAATCCGGGCAACATCTGGGCTGGTCATGGTCTATGCCTCTGCACAGAATATTGACCGGGTTGTCACGCTGTACCGCGCCTGCAAGCAGGCAGGTCGCACCCTGGTCATTGATATCTCTATACGGCGGCCATCCTCGAAGCAACGGGCAATGACAGTATTCCCCAGTCTTTCTGGCCGGGCGTGGCACTCTATACCCCGGAGCGGCAGCGCCGGCAAATCGTCAGGCTGCAAGCCTTTGATCTGCTCAAACGCCATGCGAGACAGCGGGTGTATCGGGAAGGCCTGCAGCAGTTGGCTGCGAATGCGGTCCTGCTGTTTCGCTCATTACACATGGAGGATCTGGTGGCCGCAGACGTGCTGGACGGCGCGCGTTTCATCTACTCTCAGTGGTCGGGTTACCTGGCCGACGAGACCAGCCAAAAATGGCTGCATTGGCTGCAAGAGGCTGGCATTGAAATGCACCAGATCCATACGTCCGGACACGCCAGCCCCAGCGACCTGCAACGGTTTGCGCGCGCCTTGAACCCGGCGCGCCTCGTTCCGATTCACAGCTTCTCACCGGAAAAATATCCGCAGCAATTTGACAACGTCCAGTTTCGCGATGATGGCGAATGGTGGGATGTATGAACACAGGTTTTATCACTGACAGCGAGGTAGAAAAGCATGAGTAATTCGCAAAACAGCCAGATGAACAAGGGATTTCTGAGCCACTTGATGGCCCATTTGCTCGAAGGCAGCCAGATTCCGAAGGTGCAGGTCGAGCGTTCGGTCGGGCCGGTACTGGGGTTCTTCCTGGCGGAGGTACTGACGGCCACCCTGAAAGACGGTGAGGCGTTGAGTGGGCGTTACCGAATGCTCTGCCCCGAGTTTCCACTCGCCAAAGGAAACAGCCTGCAGTCGACCAATATCGACTTCCTGCTCTACAACGAAGATCGGCAGGCCCTGGTTTTTCTGGAGCTCAAGACCGCAGGCAGCAGTTTTTCAACTCAGCAAGTCGACACTTATCTTGAAAATAAATCCAAGATCAGGGTGGACAGTGCTGCCTATCTGGTAAGCGACCTGGAACGCATCAAGGCATCCTCGACTGAGCCGCAGAAATACGCCACAGTTCAGCAATTTCTGGAGACACGTTTCCCCGGTGGCAGGGGCGCCATGGAGCAGTGTCGCCAACTGCATGTGATTTATCTGGTGCCGGCACAGTTGAAAGAGCGTGATCCGCACTTGAAGCGCATGGATAAGGCGTTGTCGTTTGGAGAGCTTGCGATGGATATTGACGGCCCGTTCGCTGAGGAGTGGGCGACGATTGGCAAGGCCCTGCAGCAACTCGACGGCAATGTCACACCGTACCTGTCCTCAGCCGTTCCGGACGGTGGCCATCTCAACTACCAAGACCGTGTGGACTTTGAGGCGATCAAGGCGCTGTGCAGCGAGCGCGGTGCGCAGATCGTGGTGGGTTTCGCGGGCGGAGAAGCGACGCTGCGGCAAAGCGATCTGAAGCAACTACGGCAGCGCGTCTTCAAGTGGGATGTCGCTGAGGGTGGTCAGGGCAATAAACAGGGGGTCAACTGGGTTGCTGGCAACCGGTTCATCGATATTGTGCTCAGTCTTGAAGCCGCCTGCACAGGCTCAAATGGGTTTTCTTCTGCACCAGCTAGGATTGCTGCTCAGATCTCAAAGGAAGATCTTGAGGTTGGTGCGTGGTACAGCGGAAAAGGGCGCAATGGCGACGTAGGACTTTGGGATGGCGAGGACTTCCTGGTGCTTGGCTTGGAAGGCAAGAAAGTCGGTCCTGATCGCTCTGACTGGGAAAACGAGTATCGCATCAAGCGCGAACCCTACTGGACAGTGGATGAGGGCTGTTTCCAACCATTTACCAAGCTTGCTCCTGCTCATCACATGGCATAGAAAGCCTCGATGCTCCCCGATTTCGCTGCTTTTTCTGGTGTTAGGATGGCGGAATGGCTGTTTAGTAGCGGATCACCATCCGAAAAATTTTAAGAGGCTAACGGTAGCACTGGCTGATGAAGAGACCGTGGTGATGCCGAGGTTTCGAGTTAGAAATAGAACAGACGTAACCCAAAAAACAAAAAAGCCAACCGAGTGGTTGGCTTAAGCGATTCTGTTTGACTGACTTGGTGGGTCGGGCGAGATTCGAACTCGCGACCAACGGATTAAAAGTCCGCTGCTCTACCGACTGAGCTACCGACCCCTTGTCACATACAATCGTGTGCTAAAGTGCAGTCTTACTTCTCGATGGTGGGTCGGGCGAGATTCGAACTCGCGACCAACGGATTAAAAGTCCGCTGCTCTACCGACTGAGCTACCGACCCCTCGAAAAGAGAACGAAACTATACCGAAGCTTAAAAAATACGTCAACAAAAAATCATCGAATTAACGAATTTTTTCTAACTGAGCGACAAATTCCTGCGCGGAAACAAAGCCGATAATCCGTCCGCGTTCAGTGCCATTCAAAAAAAGCATGATACCGGGCGGGCCATACAGGCCGAATTGCTTTAATAACGCTTGGTGTTCGCTGTTGTTGGCCGTGACATCGGCCTTGAGGCGAACAAATCGTTGTAACGCCTGTTGCACCTGTGGATCAGGTAAGGTGTTGGCTTCCATCTCTTTACAGGCTACACACCAATCTGCATAAAAATCCAACAAAACAGGCTGTCCGTTGGCGTTGCGTAAGGCTTGTTGCCATTCGGCTACGTTGTTAATTTTTTGAAAAGGCAGTAACTGCGTAGCCGCGTTGGCAGTTTTACCCTGTAAAAAGGCTAACGGTTGCCAAGGATGATGGCTGCCACCGAGTGCACCAATCCATTGCGCGCTACCCACAAGCAATAAAATCAGTGCCAATAAACGAACAAACAGATCACTATGGCTGATACGGCGCGGTAAGCGTTGAAATAACCCCAAAAAAACTGCACACCCAAGAGCCAAACTTCCCCACAGGGCCAAGGGCAAAGCAGACGGTAGGAATGGGCTGGCAAGGTAGATGGCCAGTCCTAACATCACCACCCCAAACACCGCTTTTACTCGGTTCATCCAATGTCCGGCGCGTGGTAAAAAATGGCCGCCTAGCGTACCCACTAGCAACAGCGGTAACCCCAATCCCAAGGCCATCAGATACAGTGCTGCACCACCAAACCACGCATCACCTGTGCTGCCAATATAACCTAACGCGATGGCCAACGGTGGCGCGACACAAGGCCCCACAATCAGCGCAGACAGTGCTCCCATCACAAACACCGACAATAAACGGCCACCGGATAATTGATGTCCGCTATGGTGTAAACGACTTTGCCAAGCGGCAGGCAGTTGAATATGGATCACATCAAACATTGCCAGTGCAAACAACACAATCAGCGCGCTGGCAGTCAGCATCACCGCCGGTTGTTGTAACCACACGCTTAATAAGCTCCCCGTCAGACCAGCGGCAATACCGATCAGGGTGTAACTGAGTGCCATCCCCTGCACATAACTCATTGACAACCAAAAGCCGCGCCAGCGGGTTAAATGGCTGCCCTGACCGGCGACAATAGCCGAGATAATTGGAATCATCGGGTACATACAAGCGGTGAGAGCAAGGCCAAGTCCTGAAATAAAAAACAGGGCCAAACTGCCCCAACGTGACGAGCTGGCAAACTCGCCTAGCCCACCGTTATTGACTGGTGGGGCAGAGGACGAAAACCATTCTTGCCAAGCACTGGGCTTGCCTTGTGGTGTCAGTTTGATGGTTTGGGGTGGATAACACACACCAACATCGGCACAGCCTTGCAATGACACAAACAAAGCCCACTGTCCTGTTGGTAGGGTGCTGAGTTGGTGTTCAGTGGTCAGACGATGGCGATAGATACCGGTTTGACCAAAGAATGGATCTTTTTTCTCTTCAGCGGTGGGAAGGGGTAAATGTTGTAAAGCTTGTTCGGGTTCGACTCGCCACGCCAATTTATCGCGATAGAGATAATAACCGTCAGCAATTTGATAATGCACACGTAGCAGCGTGCCTTGTTGTTCTAATCTGACTTGGAATGCTTGTTCTGGTGGCAATAGGTCATCTTGTTGCAATGCCCAGCCTAAACCACTCCATAAAATGGCACAAATCAGCAGAAGATGCCGCCACCACGTTAACATTGTGTGTTTCCTTGGCTTGAAATGGTCTCGGTGTTCACCCATGTCAGATAGGCAGGTAAGCCTGCTGCCACTGGCCACGCAATGATTTCTGGTGTTTCATACGGGTGATGTTGCTGCAGATAACGTTCAACGGCGGGATAGGTGGTGGCTGTGGTTTTACACAATAAGGGAATTTCTGTGGCTTGTTCAATCTGACCTTGCCAGCGGTAAATCGACTGCACTGGCGATAACAGATTGACACAAGCGGCAAGCTGCTCACTGATTAAGCCCTGTGCCAAGCGTTCGGCACAGGCCAGATTGGGGGCATTACATAACACGAGCCAAACTGGCTGAGATTTTTGGATAGCGTTCATGCGTATCTTTCTTTTATTACTGTTGGGGTTTCCCCTGCTCGAGATGGGCTTGTTGGTGTGGCTCGGCAGCAAATTTGGATTGTGGGTGTTGCTGTGGTTGATTGCTACCACCGTACTGGGTGTGATGATGCTGCGTCATTATGGTGTCAGTGCTTTGTTGCCGGTGTGGGGCATGATGCGGCAGGGGCAAATTTCGTTATATCAATTGTTATGGCCGATTCGTTTTGTTATCGCTGGCGTGTTATTCCTGATTCCTGGGGTTTTAACTGATATTGCCGCCATTTTATTACTGTTACCTTTCGGGGGGCCGGCGTTGCAAACACCATCACAACCGTCTTACGGTGAATCGCCTTTTACGCCGCCGCCTCGCAGCGGGTCAACTGCCGGCGAACATACGACCATCGATGGCGAATATCAACGTGTGGATGATGTTCCTCCGCCACGTCTGCGTGACTAACTGTCTTGATTCCAACGCGAGATTGTCGCTAAGACGGCGGCAGTGGGTTGTTGAACAATGACCACTTTGCGGCGGCTGGTTTCGCCACTGCTTAAACACAGACTGCGTATAGGGATGGCAAGTTCCTCTGCTAAAAAGCGCAACAGGGCTTGATTGGCTTTGCCGTCAACCGGCGGTGCCGCCAAACTGATTTTTAATGCTTCGCCATACAAACCCACGATGCGGGTGTGTTTTGCCCCGGGTTGGATGTGCAAGGTTAAGCGTATGCCTTGTTCTGTTTGGGTGAAAAATGTCATTTGTTTTGCCAAAGCATCAAAAGCTGCCTATTTTAACGTGTGCTACTCACTGAACTAAGGGGATTGAACGATGGATATTGGAATTTCTGACCAGAATCGGGCCGAGATTGCTGAAGGCTTATCGCGCTTATTGGCCGATACCTACACCTTGTATTTGAAAACCCACTACTTCCACTGGAATGTCACGGGGCCAATGTTTCAAACGCTGCATTTGATGTTTGAGACCCACTACAATGAATTGGCGTTGGCGGTGGATTTGGTGGCAGAGCGTATTCGCTCATTGGGCCATATCGCCCCCGGTACTTATGCTGCTTATGCTCGTTTGTCGTCGATTCAAGAAACCGAAGGCGTACCCAAGGCACAGGACATGATTCGCGAACTGGTGGCGGGACATGAAGCTGTCTGTCGCACCGCACGCAGTGTGTTTCCTTTGGCAGAAAAAGCCTCGGATGAATCGACTGCCGATCTGTTAACCCAGCGTCTGCAAGTGCATGAAAAAACGGCGTGGATGTTGCGCAGTTTGTTAGAGAACTGATCGATTGCTGTTATCCAACGTCTGAGGCAGGCCATTCTGATGCAGGATGGCCTGCAGTTGTTTTAGCAATCCGTTACACTTGCCGCTTTCATGCTTTGTGGTTGCCCTTGCATGTCTGCTTTTACTCTCTCTTCTTCGTATGATGCTCGCCCCTTTTGGGTGGCGGTGGCCATTTCTTTGGTGTTGCATATTGCCGTATTAGCCGGTGTGCGCTTTGTGGTGCCAAATCCCGAGAAATTCGTGAATACCGTCGCGCTGGATGTGGTGCTGGTCAATAGTAAATCGGCGCAAGCACCGGAAAAACCGGATGTGTTGGCACAAACCAATTTAGACGGTGGTGGCAATACCGATGAGCCAAAACAACGTGCCGCTACGCCACTGCCGCCACAGGCCAACGACACCCCTAATAATGCCTTGACCATTAAACAAGCACGGCAAAAGTCGCTGGAAACGGAGTCTGACCGTCTAGCACGGCAATTACGGTTGCCCGGTGAAGGGCCAACGGAGCAAGTCGAACGGAAACCCGCGCCGGTGCAAAACTTTGACCGCAGTGCTTTGCTAGAACAAGCAAAAGACATTGCGCGTTTAGAAGGGGAAATTGCCGAGCGTCATCACGCTTACCAAACCCGCCCGCGCCGAGCCTTTTTTGGGGGGCGGGCGCGTGAAGCACGTTTTGCCCGTTATGTTGAAGATTGGCGTTTGAAAATTGAACGGGTAGGAAATTTGAACTATCCACAGGCAGCCCGCGATCAAGCGATTTACGGCAGTTTGATTTTGAGTGTAGAGATTCGCGCCGATGGCAGTCTTGCCCGTGTCAAAATCGACCGCAGTTCGGGTGAAGATGTGCTAGACGAAGCTGCGAAAAACATTGTTAAACTGGCTGCTCCCTATTCTCGTTTCCCCGAAGAATTGGCCCGCGACTACGATACTTTAACCATTGTCCGGACGTGGTCGTTTACCCGAGAAAACCAGCTCGCGACCAGTGGCCGTGATTAACCAAGTGAGAATCTCTGATGTATGAAGTCAACCGCAGTGTGGTGATTGTAAAACCGAAACAGCCGTTTGCCGATTGGTTGGCCACGTTAGATGTGGAATGGCCACAAGATGCGCCGCCGTCGCTGATGCAGTTGCGAGAAGATTGTAATGCCTTCTTAATTCCGCCGGCGGAAGATGTCATGGATGCCAAAGACTATATTCGACAACATTGGCAAGATATTTTTGAAGGTGAATTGGCCGATTGGACTGAAGATGAAAGCGAATGGCCAGCCAAACGCACCCCCAATATTTTTCAACAGTGGTTTGAAGTGGAACTGCACTCGGTGTTGACCGATCTATGTGAAGACAGTCTCGACCGTGAAAGTTTTGTCCCCATTGCCCTCAATGCGTTAGGCAGTAAAGACTAAGCAAATCTCCTGCTATTGAAAGAAAGTACACCCGATGAGTGAGACAAAAAAACATCAAATTGACATCAAAGTGCGTGGCTATCACCTAGATGTCTATGGCCATGTCAACAACGCCCGCTATCTGGAATTTTTAGAAGAAGGCCGCTGGGCTTTTTTTGAATGCAACCACAGCTTAGAGCCGTTTTTGCAATCGGATATCGCCTTTGTGGTGGTTAATATCAATATCAACTACCGCCGTCCTGCCTATATGAATGAGGTGTTGACGGTCGAAACCTTTATTAGCAAGGTGGGTAGCCGCAGCGGTACGATTAAACAAGTGGTGTCTCTCAGTCAAACCGGCGCTGTGGTGGCCGATGCTGAGGTTACGTTTGTCTTATACGATGCGAAACAAGACCGAGCGATTGCGATTGAAGGCGATATGCGGCAGTTGTTGGAACAATTATTGGTGACAACTGAGGTTGCACAATGAAAAAAGCCCTGCTTGCTCTGGCACTGCTGGTGGTGGCGGCGGTGGTAGGCTTGGCCCTGACCGATAAAGAAATGGCACCGCAAGCCAGCTTTACCACCTTAGAAGGGGAGAACCATCAATTTGCTGCGTTACGTGGCAAAGTGGTGCTGGTGAACTTTTGGGCAACCAGCTGTCCCGGTTGTATCCAAGAAATGCCCGACTTGGTGAAAACACATCAGGCTTATGAGGCGAAAGGGTACACCACGGTTGCGGTTGCCATGAGTTATGACCCACCGAATTTTGTGCGCGAATACGTCAAAACCAACCGCTTGCCGTTTATGGTGGCATTAGACAGTGATGGTGGGTTGGCGCGCGCGTTTGGTGAGATTCAGCTGACCCCAACCAGCATTCTGATTGATAAAGAAGGCCGGATTGTGAAACGCTATTTGGGCGTGCCCAATTTCACCGAGCTCAACCAACTGATCGAAGAAAAACTTAAGGCATAGTGCCGCAAATTGGGCAGGTGGGATCGGCGTGTAAGTTCACATAACGCCACTCACCTGCTATCCCATCATAACGCCCCAAACGCCCGCGTTGTTTGCTGGGCAGACCTAACAACAGCTTCAATGCCTCGGCTGCTTGACTACAACCAATAATGCCTACCAGTGGTGAAAACACGCCAAACAAAGCACATGGCCCATCTTGGTTGTCTCCTTCCGCAGGAAATAGACAATGATAACAGCCTGTTGTGGCTTGGCTGGCGGGGTCGAACACCGCTAATTGCCCTTGAAAACGAACGGCTGCGCCAGACACCAAGGGCGTTTTGGCGGCAACACAGGCGGCGTTAATCTGATGACGAGTCGGAAAATTATCGCTGCAATCAAGCACCACATCAGCCAACTGAATCTGTTCGAGTAAGGCCGCTCCTTCTAAGCGATGCGGCAGGGCCAGCAGTGCAATATCGGGGTTGATATCACGCAACTGAGCAACAGCAGATTCCGCTTTATTCCAACCAAGGCGAGATTGTTGGTGAATGATTTGTCGCTGTAGATTGGTGAGGTCAACACTGTCATCATCACTGATGACTAAGGTGCCCACACCTGCGGCAGCGAGGTAGAGCGCAGCGGCAGCGCCCAAGCCACCGGCACCAATCACCAACACCCGTGAGGTAAGCAGCGCCTGTTGACCCACAATATCAATTTCATCCAACAAAATATGCCGACTATAACGGCTTAGATCACGGTCACTCAATTCCACCACGAGTTAGGTCTCTTCGGCATTTTTACGCATAAAACGGATATCGAGCTGTTTCAGCTTGCGGTAGAGATGGGTACGCTCCAGCCCAACTTTATTGGCAACACGGCTCATATTGCCTTTTTCAATGGCAATGTGATACTCGAAATAACGCCGTTCAATTTGCTCACGCAACTCGCGCAGTGGCAAATTAAAGTCGAATAGGCTGTCTTCCAAGGGCCGTTCTTGGCGAAATTGCGACAACACCTTATTGACCGATTCAACGGTGATTTCGTCTTGATCTGCCGTGAGGGCAAGGCTCTTGGTGATGCTTTTGAGCTGTTCTAAATTACCGGGCCAATCGTACTGCCGCAGGGCGTTCAAGGCCGCCGTGCTAAACCGGCGTGAGGGCACCTGCTTGGTCTCGATCATTTCATTTAAGATTTGTTCGGCCAGCTCAACAATATCCTCGGCTTGTTCGCGCAAACTGGGCACAGGAATGATGATGCTCGATAACGAAGTTAATAAACGGTTGTCGCACTCGTTATCAATCAACAGCTCTTGCAGTGGCCGGCTACACGAACACACTAAACGCACGTTATAACGGTCGAGTTTGCCAAGCAGAAATAACAACCCTTGTTGAATCCGGCGCGGGTAGTTGCCAATTTCCGCCAGATACAACACGCCGCCATTGGCTTTTTGTAACAACTCCAGTGGCGTATCTGCTAACTGTTCTAACTTATTCGGGACGATCCACGGCGTATTGGCTTGATGGAAAAAACGCGCAACCAGTTCAAACCCGACACCACGTTCACCAGTCAGCAAGACAGGCGACTTAACATTGACCACCCGTTCTAATTGACGCTTGAGTTCTAAAATGGCGGGTGATTTGCCGAGCCGGTCGAGGTTAAGGCTCTTTTTTCCTTGCATATCGCCATATTTCAGTGCCCGTTGGATGGTGCTCAACAGTTTTTGTAGGGCAATCGGTTTTTCTAAAAAATCGAAGGCGCCGATACGGGTGGCCTCAACCGCCGTATCAATACTGGCGTGGCCACTCATCATAATGACCGGCATATTGAGTTGGCCTAATTTTGCCCATTCTTTTAATAAAGTGACACCGTCACAATCGGGCATCCAAATATCGAGCAAAACTAAAGCAGGGCGTGTTTGATCCCGTAGTTGGCGGGCAAGTTCGGCATTTTCCGCCAAGGCGACGGTGTAGCCCTCATCTTGTAAAATTTCTGACAAGAGTTCTCGAATACCGATCTCGTCATCGACGATCAAGATGTCGCTACTTCGCATGGTGTCTCCAATAAGGGCAACGTGAGCACCACCTGTGCCCCTCCTTCGGAGCGATTCCCGACGGAGATATTGCCCTGATGTTCTTCAAGAATTTTTTTGACGACTGCCAAGCCTAGCCCTGTCCCTTTGGTTTTATTGGTGACATAAGGCTCGAAAGCACGAGGCAAAATGTCGGGATTAAAGCCGGGCCCGTTATCATTAAAAATAATGATGCAAGCATTTTGTGATTCGTTGGTGCTAATGTGAAGCATTGGCTGGGGAACGTCAAGCATTGCGTCTTGCGCGTTGCTGAGTAAATTATGCAACACTTGCCGTAATAAAGTCGCATCACCCAAGATAAATAGCGGTTGTGGGTGCAGCGCCAGTTGGACATCGATATACCCTTCATACAGCGCTAATACGTCACGCAGCAGGTCATTGACATCCAGTTGAATCAATTTAGCACTGGGGGCGCGGGCATAATCGCGGAAGGCATCGACCATCCGCTTTAATGCTGCTACTTGTTTGACAATGGTATCGGTACTGCGTTGGAGCATATCGGCATCACTGGCTTGTAACTTATCTGCCAGTTTCATCTGCAAGCGTTCTGCCGAGAGTTGAATGGGGGTAAGTGGGTTACGGATTTCATGCGCCAAGCGTTTAGCAACTTCACCCCATGCTGCATCGCGTTGTGCACGCACCAATTCGGTAATGTCATCAAATACCAATACCACACCATGACCACGACTATCGGGTAGGCGGGTGCCGCGTGCTAATAACAGGCGTTCGCCTTGATTGGCACTGTAATGTAACTCACATTGCCAATCATGGTTGCTGTGCAGGGCATCGGCTTGTTGCAGCAGCATTTCCACCACGGGGGCAAGATGCGGTTGATAGGCCGGCCAATCGGCCAGTGGGTAGTCTGCCAAGGGCGTGAAATCGACATCTAAAATGCGCTCGGCACTGACATTGTGTGCGCGCAATAGGCTTTCTCCATCGAACGCCAACACCCCCGCCGACAGATTACCCAAGATACTTTCTAAGTATGCTTTATTTGCTTCAATTTCCGCCCGTGACGCATCGGTATCTGCCCGCGCTTCGGCCAACTGTCTGGTCATCCGATTAAACATGGCAGTCAACACCCCAAGTTCATCGCGTCGATGTACGCGGTGCTTACGGCTGAAATCGCCTTTTGCCACGGCGCGGGTACCGGCGGCAAGGTCTGACAATGGAGCAGAAATACGCCGTGACAGCAACATGCCCAGCGCAATTGCTGCGAACAAAGCCAACAACAAGGTGACAGTGAGGGTTTGTCGATATAGTTGTTTTAAACCTTCACGAGATAACGCGAGCTGGCGATATTCGGCACGCGTGTTTTCAACCAGTTGGGCGTCTTCGGCAATTTGTGGTGGGGCAGGGTGTAGCAGTTGTAACAATTTACGGTCGCCACCATTCCAACCTAAAGGCTGAATTGGCAACACCACACGCAGGGCCAAAGCATGGCCGCCGACAGATTCAATCGCGCGGTAGCCACCGCCGTGTTGGACGCTAATTAACATCTCGGGCGTTGGCCGCATGGGGCTGAGGCTAGCGGCTTCATTACCAGCAAAGGCCAATAAACGGCCTTTGGCATCAAAGACTGCAATTTCTTGCACCCCAAGTTGTTCACGCAAACGCGATAACAACAATACCGAGTTGGTGCCGCTGCTTGGCTGTTCTGCCAAGGTGCGGGCGGTGTATTCGCCTTTATTGGCTAAATCGGCCAGCAGATAATCGAGGGCATTGCGGCCAAGATTTAAGCCACGGTCTAACGCGGCTTCAACGCGAACATTGAACCAACTTTCAATACTGCGGTTAAGAAATAACACCGATACCGTAAACAATAAAATACCGGGTAAGACACTGACCAAGGCAAACATGGTGACCATCCGCCGTGTCAGTTTGGCACCAAAGACCCGTTCTTTAATTTCAAGTCGCAGTTGCCAAAGTTGCCGGCCAATAATCGTGCCTAGCCCAACCAGTAATAAACCATTGAGCGCAAACAGCTCCCAATACCAATCGGCAAAACGCGACGTGCTACCACTGGCCATTGCCAATAGATACAACAGCAACGTGCCAAGCGAGGCGAGTGCTAATAGCCAATAACGCATTATTTCTCGCTCCCACGTTCAGCATTATCGAGCAAGGCGAGATTCACCCACTCTGAATCCAATACCCATTCTTGCGAGTTCATAATATTGAGTTGGAACGGGCGTGGCAGTTGCGACCGATCTAATACCAAGCGAACACGGCCACTGAAATCTTGGATTTTCGCCTTGCCTACTGCCTCGCGTGGTAAAACACGCCAACCCCGAATCCCCCCGATACTGGCTAGCGCATCGTTGAGCGTGAGGTGATTTTGATATAACCCGCCACTGCTGATGCGATATTGTTGTGTCAAAGAGAGATAACTCAGCTTGTAATAAATTTGCGCGGTCGGTTCGAACCAATCGGCAAGACGCCGCCACAGTGCATAGCTGCGTGGACGAGTTAATTCAAAATCTAAGCGAAAAGTCAGGGGCACGCCTTGTTCTAACGCATCTAACAAGGTTGGATTAAGATGCACCGTAAAGCGGGTGTTGACCGCTAATGCTCCTTCGACCAACTCGGCAGAGGCCACGCGTGCTTGTGCACCACGAGGCTCGGCTTGTGCCCATGGACTGATCAAACAAGCGCACAATAAACCGAGGCGCATCAAGGAGAACACGGCTTGCATGGAGAGAAGGCTTTATCCGTTTTTCTGTAATAGTGCGTAGAAAAAGCCATCATGGTGACTGGTCGGCAAAACAGCATGTTGCCAGACTAAGTTTGCATCACGATGGCGCTGTAAAAACTGTTCAATTTGTTGCTCGTTTTCACTGCGGAAAATCGAACAAGTGGCATATAACATCTTGCCGCCGTTGGCCAAGGTTGGCCATAGTGCATCAATCAACTTCGCCTGTTGTTGGGCAAATTGACGAATATCGGTTTTACGACGGTTCCATTTCACATCAGGATGGCGGCGCACCACACCAGACGCTGAACACGGCACATCGGCCAAAATGCGGTCGAACGCCTTACCATCCCACCATTTTTTGGTCTCAGCCGCATCTGCTACCTGACACTTGGCGTGTAGCTGCAAGCGTTGTAGGTTTTGTTCGACACGGCGCAAACGCTGTGCGTCATGGTCGAGGGCCAGTAGATCGAGCTGATATTGTTCCAGTAAATGGCAGGTTTTTCCCCCGGGGGCGGCACAGGCATCCAATACCCGCATCCCTTCCTGACAATCGAGGTAGTCGGCGGCCAGTTGTGCGCCGATGTCTTGTACCGAACAACTGCCAGCAAAAAAGCCGGGTAATTTATCGACGTTCACTGGTTTGGTGAGACGAATGGCCAGCGGTGCCTCACCTTGACGTACCGGCAACGGTACCAAACTGGCAGCCAATTCTGCTTGTTCTAGCTGTTGTAAATAGTCGGCTGCTGTCTGTTGGCGCAGATTCACCCGCAGGCTCATCGGCGGATGTTCGTTGCTGGCTTTTAAAATGGCTTTCCAGTCTTTGGGATATTGGCTGCGTAATTCGGCAATCCACCAGTCTGGGTGATTCCAAAAGGCGACGGTATCGCGGGCTAATTCGGCTTCCAAAGTCTCACGTTGCCGTAGAAACTGCCGCAACACGGCATTCACCAACGATTTGAATTTACCGTTTTCATGTTGGGTGGCAGCGCGCACTGCGTGATCGACAATGGCATGTTGGGCGGCGCGGGTGTGAACCAGTTGATAAATAGCCACGCTGAGCAGGGTATCGACAAAACGATCTGCCAATGGCGTTTTCAACAGTCGGGCTAATGTTGCCTGCAACCAACCATAATGCCGCAACGTACCATAGCAAAGGTCTAATAGGGCGGCGCGTTCTGCTCCAGAAAGTTCAGGATGTTGTGCCTGAGTGCTGTGCAGTTGGTCACTGAGATTGCGCCCATTGAGAACATTGAGCAAGGTATGGCTAGCAAGAGATTGCAGGATGAACATGTAAAACTACCGTCACAGAGGTGAAAAAACAGCCACAGCGGTCTAAGGCTGTGGCTGTAAAAAAGAGGCTAATTGTAGCGCAAGTCTCTGGCTTGATGGCGTTTTCGACAGTTAAACACGATGATCCATGTCAAAGGCCGGTATGGCTTCTTGGCAGCTGTGTCCCACAATGCGTGCTGGCACCCCTGCTGCTGTGCAATGAGCAGGGACATCTTCAAGTACAACACTACCCGCGCCAATTTTGGCGCCATCGCCGACACGGATATTGCCAAGAATTTTTGCACCAGCCCCAATTAACACCCCAGAACCGATTTTTGGGTGTCGATCTCCGCCTTGTTTTCCCGATCCGCCGAGGGTGACACCATGCAAAATCGACACATCATCGCCAATCACTGCCGTTTCTCCCACCACAAAACCAGTGCCGTGGTCGAGCATCACACCCCGTCCAATTTTGGCAGCAGGGTGAATATCCACCCCACTCATTTCTGAAATGCGGTTTTGTAGAAACAAGGCCAGCGTTTTGCGGCCTTGTTGCCAGAGGCAATGGGTAATGCGATAGCACTGAATGGCGTGAAAGCCTTTGAAAAACAAAAACGGTGTCGAGTAATTGCCACAAGCAGGGTCGCGCTCGTAGTGGGCGCGAATATCGGCACGCGCAATATCCACCAGTTCGGGATAACTTTGATAAGTTTCCTGAAACAGCTCGAGCAAGGCGCGGCCATCCATGACATGACAGATCAGTTTGCTGGATAAATGAAACGCTAACACATCTTGAAAGCTGCTATGCCTCAACACGGTCATGTGCAAAAAACTCGCCAACAGCGGTTCTTCTGCCGCTGCTGTGCTGACTTCTTGCCGAATCGATTGCCAAATCAGATCTGTCTCAACCGCCATTATGCTTCACCTAAACGCGCTTGATGGCGGGCGATTTGCGCTTGTACCTGTGCGGGCGCGGTGCCGCCGAGGTGATCGCGTTGTGCCAAAGAACCCTCTGGTGTTAAGACGTGATACACATCTTGTTCAATTTGGCTGGAGAATTGCTGCAAGACTTCAAGGGGTAAATCCGCTAAATCACACCCCGCTTGTTCGGCATGACGCACTGCCCGTGCAACCACCTCGTGACTGTCGCGGAATGGCAGTCCTTTTTTGACCAAATAATCAGCCAAATCGGTGGCAGTGGCGAAGCCTTGCAACACCGCACTCCGCATTGCATCGGCTTTGACCGTGATGCCACGCATCATGTCAGCGTAGATACGCAAGGTGTCAATCAGCGTGTCGATGGTATCGAACAGCGGTTCTTTGTCTTCTTGGTTGTCTTTGTTATATGCCAGCGGTTGTGACTTCATTAACATTAACAAAGCGATTAAATGCCCTGTAACACGACCGCTTTTACCACGGACTAATTCCGGCACGTCGGGGTTTTTCTTCTGCGGCATGATCGAACTGCCGGTGCAGAAACGGTCGGCAATATCAATAAAGCCAACGCGGGGGCTCATCCACAAAATCAGTTCTTCTGACAAGCGCGATAAATGCACCATCACCAAGCTGGCCGCTGCGGTGAATTCGATGGCAAAGTCACGATCACTCACTGCATCCAAAGAGTTTTGGCAGACATCATCAAACCCTAATAATTGGGCGGTGTACTGGCGGTCAATCGGGAAAGTTGTGCCAGCCAGTGCCGCCGCGCCTAAGGGCAAACGATTAACCCGTTTGCGGCAATCCAACATCCGTTCTTCATCCCGCGCTAGCATTTCAACATAGGCCAATAGGTGATGGCCGAAGGTAACGGGTTGTGCCACTTGGAGGTGGGTGAAACCGGGCATGACGGTGGCTGCGTGGGGGGCCGCCAGTTCTAACAGTGCACGTTGCAAGTCGCGCAATAATTGGCTGATAGTGTCGATAGCGCCGCGCAAATAGAGGCGAATATCGGTGGCCACTTGGTCGTTGCGGCTGCGGCCGGTGTGTAAACGCTTGCCAGCATCGCCAATTTTGTCAGTCAGGCGTTTTTCGATGTTCATGTGAACATCTTCTAAATCGACACGCCATTCGAACTGTCCGCTGCGAATTTCGTTTAACAGTTCTGCCATGCCTTGTTGAATTGCCGCTAAATCCTCGTCCGACAGCACTTTAGCGCGATTGAGCATTTGAGCATGGGCTAAAGAGCCCTGAATATCACATTCTGCCATCCGTTGGTCGAAAGACACCGAGGCCGTATAGGTTTTGACTAATTCGCTGACTGGTTCGTTAAAGCGACCAGACCAAGTGTTGTTTTCGTGCATAAGAATTCCGCAGCAATAATAGAGGCGCGTTGTGCAACGCAAAGAAGACTATTTTTCTCTCAAATGACAGGATTGGCAAGAAGCGGCTTTTTGCTGCTATTGATTTGGCGGATGCGCTGTGCTTATCCGCCCTACCATACTTCGCTGTCTGGTAGTAGGCATCTGCGTTTTTAGGCTGTATTGATTTGGCGGATGCGCTGCGCTTATCCGCCCTACCATACGCTTTAGCTGAGGGCGGCGGTTAATCATCCCAACTGGGCAGTGGCCGTGTGAGCCACGGTGCAAATTCTGCGATAGGCAAGGGACGGGAAAGCCAATAGCCTTGCAAAATTTGGCAGCCATGTTCACGCAAGAAGGCGGCTTGTTTGACGTTTTCGACGCCCTCTGCCACCACTTCTAATCCTAGCGTTCTCGCCATTGCCAATACCGTTTCAGCAATGGCGCGGGCGTGGGGGTCGGTTTCGAGGTCAATCACAAAAGAACGGTCGATTTTGAGCTGGTTAATTGGCAAGCGTTTGATATAGCTGAGGCTAGAATAACCTGTCCCGAAATCATCAATCGACAGTTTTACGCCCAATCCCGCCAATTGTTGCAGGGTGCGAATTGCCTGCTCAATGTCACCCATTAACATACTTTCGGTGAGTTCGAGCTCTAGCCGCTCGGGATTTAACTGATAATGTTGAATTAGCTCTGACACGCGATCGACTAAATTGGCATCGCTGAATTGCACTGCCGACAAATTGACAGCAGCAGACAAGGTGATGCCTTCTTGCTGCCATTGCGCCAGTTGGCGGCAGGTTTCTTCCAACACCCAATCACCAATTTGATGGATAAGGCCGGTTTCTTCGGCAACTGGAATAAAGCGCATCGGTGGCACTAAACCGAGGTGAGGATGTTGCCAGCGTAATAACACTTCGACTCCAATCACCCGTTGTTCGGCGACGCCCAGCTGCGGTTGATAGACCAAGAAAAACTGTTTTTTGCTAATCGCTTCGCGTAGGCCATTTTCCAAGGCTAGACGCTCGGTCATCCGTTGCCGTAGTTGATGGGAGAAGACACGACAAGCATTGCGCCCTTCCAGTTTGGCTTGATACATCGCCACATCGGCATAACGAATCAACTCATCTGGTTCTTCGGCATGTTCTGGATAGGCACAAATGCCAATACTCGGGGTGAGATTGAGGGTGTAATCGGCAATCCGATAAGGTTGTGACAGTTCGTGTGCCAAAATCACTGCATATTGTTCTGCCTGTTGTGCATCATATTCCGGCAGACATAATAAAAATTCATCACCCCCTTGCCGCGCCGCAAAGCCATTTTCACCTAAAAAATGGCTAATTCGCTCGGCGACGGCTTTGAGCAGCAGATCACCTATGGCGTGACCGAGGGTGTCATTGACTTGCTTAAAACGGTCGAGATCGACAAACAACAGGCTGAGGTGCCGTTGGCGGGCTGCGGCTTGCTGCACGATACTGGCCAAACTGTCCAAAAAAGCAGGACGATTGGCCAAGCCGGTGAGTTCATCGTGTTCGGCCAAATAACGCATTCGCCGTTCCTGTGCTCGCCGTTCACTGATGTCCCGCAGTACACACCATGTCCCACGGACAGAATCCCCCTGCACATAGGGGAAAAAACGCACGGCGACTTCACAGCGGCCCCCCTGTCGATTATCCAAGACCAGTTCAATTTCTTGGTTGGCTTGTCCTACTTGGCTTAACAGTGAATTTAAACGCTGGCGCAACATACTATCCATCTCATTAGCCAGCCAGCTTTGGCAGAGGCTGCCCGTGAGTTGGTTTTTGTCGAGTTGAAACAGTTGGCACAGGCTGGGGTTCACGTCGATGATGTGATTGTCGCGGTCGAGCAAAATCAGACCATCACGACTGGCAGCGAATAAGGTTTGATAACGGGCCGAGGTGGCGAGAATTTCCGCCTGTTGTCGTTCCAGTTCGGCTTGATTGGCCAACAGATGATCGGCCATTTCATCCAATGAGGCACCGAGTTGGGCAATCTCATCTTTACCAAGTAGATGAGCGCGAGCATTGGCTTCCCCTTTACGCAGCCGATCTACGACTGACATCAAATAGGCCAACCGTTTGCTGATATAACGGCGGAACAATAAAAAAATGATGCCAGACAAAACAACCAACACCAGCCACGAGGCCAAGCCCTGTTGCATGGCCATTTGCCATGCTTTGCGTTTATCTGCCGCAAGGTCGTAGCGTAAAAATAAGGTGCCGATATGCGCCGAGCGCAGGGCATTGTCGCTTTGTCCGAGTCGAATACCTGCATAGGCATACACCACATTCAAATCGGAAGAAAAACTGACATCACTGATTTCATGTTTCTTGGCATGTTCCAACCGAGGTAAATTGACTTCAAAGCCTAATTCATTCACCCCCTTGCCGTTCCATTCTTGTCGATTACCGACTTGCACCACGTTGTGGCGGTCTAAGACCAATAAATTGAGGATATGCGGTTCACTGCTCATCGACAGAATGACACGCCTCACATAAGGCAAATCACCCTCTAACAAACGTTCACCAAGTGCTGCATGAATGCGATCCAACTCGTTGAGTACCGCCGCGCGTCCCTTTTGTTCAATATCACGATGCGCCAGCAGCAGACTACTTCCCAAGGACAGCAATAACAGCAGCGTAATCATTAAAAACCCCAACAACGGCGCAAGCGTGTGTAACGGATAACGCGGGGCAGGTAGAGAAAAACGCGATGGTGAAGGCATCGTTATTCCATCCCTATTGAGGTAAAGAGGGGCTGTTGTGGTGGAATGGTGGTGGCGGGGCGCAGGCCCAGCCGATGTAGCGTTTGGGCGATATTGTCAATGGTACGGCGCAGTTGCGGGCTGTCTGGCCCTGCTAACAGACGCTGATTTTCTTCACGATCATAAAAACGTAGCAAGGTCAGGGCGTGTTGCAGTTCGTTGTTATATAGATTTTGTCGTGTCATTACCAACTGCATTGCCGTGTCTTGTTGTGTGACCAGTGTTTCCGTGTGTTCAAACCAAACCTTGACCAACTCGCGTAATTGCCGGCGTTGGCTTTTGTTTAATTGTTGTGGCCGGACAATTAATACGTCGAGGATTTCATTTGGCAGCGAGCGGCTATCGAATAACACCTTGGCACCTTGACGTTGTAAGCGCGACAAAATCGGCTCGAATGTCACCAAGCCATCAATCTCACGATTGAGAAAACTGGCTTCCTGTTGCTCCAGTGAAACCGAGCGAATCTGTACTTCTTTTTTATCCATGCCCGATAGTTCCAGTGCACGACCAAGCATATAAGCGCCGAGGGTCAGGCTATCGGCACCGACCACTTTGCCGCGTAAATCGGTTACGTGTTTGAGTTCAGGTTGTCCTAACAACGCATCTGCGCCATGAGAGTGACTCAATACCAGCGCAATCGCCGCTTGATTGTCGTCTAAGAGCAGCGGCACTGCTTCATCGAGTGTCAGCGCGGCTACGTCTAAATTGCGGTTGCGGAATGCGCGCAGTGTTTCAGCGGTGGTGGGATATTCATGTAACGATACCCCTTGCGGCAGGGTTTGTTGTTGTCGTGCCAAAAACAGCGGTTCATAGCCTAGCCAAGTATTGGCACCAATCCGCAATGTGGTTTCATTTTGGCAAGCAGAGAGACCAATAAGAACGAAAAAAGCCAATAGTGTGCGCAATATATGTTGCAAATAGCGTGGCGTGTTCAATTGGGGCGGCCCTCTTTGTTTTCACCAAAGTTGTAGTTTAATGGAATATTGCCGTTGTGACATTGACCGATGTAAAAGCGTTTTTGTTACCATTGGTTTTATGTCCTCTTTTCCTTCTCTTTCTGCCCTGCCGATTCCGTTATGGGCGGCTCGTCCTCCGCGTGCGGCTTATCTGTTGCCGGTAATAGATGCCTGCGCTTTATTGTTTGCTTTTCTCTGTGGCCTGTTGGTGTTGTTGATGCGGCCTGTGATTGATTGGCACAATTTTCCTGAATGGTGGCAAGACGGGGGGGTGCATCAGTTTTATACCTTCTTGGCCTTTATCGGGATTGCCATTCATACCCTGTGGTGGCGCGGGCATTACAACCGCCGCAAACCGTTTTGGGCGGAAACCGGTGAGGTGGTTCGGATTGTGATTGCCTTGGCCTTGCTCAATGGCGTGACGGTGTTGCTAGCGAAATGGCCGTTCTCACGTACGGTTTGGTTAGTGGGCTGGTGTATGGCCTGTGTTGCGATTCCGCTGGGTCGCTTATTGTTAAAAAGTCTGCTGATGCGCTTACGGCGTTGGCAACGCCCCACTTTAGTGATTGGCAGTGGCCAATTGGCCGCGGATGCGTGTGCTGCGCTACAAAGTGAGCCCTTGTTGGGTTTTGATATTCGCGGTTTTGTCTGCTTGGATGATTTGAGTTGTGATATTCCACCAGAAACCGATTTGCCAGTATTTTCTGCGAGCGCGCAAGAGGTATTGCAATGGGCGCGTGCACATCCGCATGCCCATTTGGTGATTGCGTTGGAATCCCCTGCTTTAGAGCAACATGCGGCATTGGTGGCAGAGCTTGGGTTTATCATGCCCGGTTTACATCTGGTCCCTTCCACCGCTGGCCTACCTTTGGTGGGCATGGAAACGCAACATTTTTTTAGCCACGATGTGTTGCTATTGCGGGCACGGAATAATCTGCTCAACCCACAAGCGATTGCTGTCAAACGCGGCTTTGATATGGTGGTGGCGGCATTGCTATTGTTGTCGTTGTCGCCGTTTTTTATCGTGGTGGCGTGGTTGACGCGGCGTGATGGGGGGCCGGCTTTTTTTGGTCAGCCACGGGTCGGTCGCAATGGGGAATTGTTTACCTGTTACAAATTTCGCAGTATGCGGGTGGATGCTGACCGTTTATTACAAGAGCTGCTGGTGCGTGACCCTGTTGCACGAGAAGAATTCGATACCTTCCGCAAGCTTAAACATGACCCCCGTATTACCGGTATTGGCCATTTCTTGCGGCGCACCAGTTTGGATGAGCTGCCTCAGTTGTGGAATGTTTTGCGCGGGGAAATGAGCTTGGTGGGCCCGCGTCCGATTATGACCGAAGAAATGCCGCGTTTTGGTGAAAACTTGGCTTATTACCTTGAAACCCGCCCCGGGATGACTGGCTTGTGGCAGGTCAGTGGGCGGAATCGCTTGCCATTCCAACGCCGCGTGGAACTCGACGCTTGGTATGTCCGCAATTGGAGTTTGTGGCACGACTTAGCGATTTTGTTAAAAACCATCAAAGTCGTGCTACGGCGTGAAGGGGCGTATTAAGCGGGGGTGGCGCCTAATATTGTCCCGATCCACTGTGTACGGCCAGCAAAAAATTCACGGCCACTGAGTCGTTTACCGCCAGCCAGTTGTAATTCCTCTAAGCACACTTGGCCTTGTCCACATTGCACCACTGCCCCTTCTGGGGTGAGCTGGCAAACAGTGCCGGCTGGGGTGTGTGTGGTCGCTGGGCTGTTGTGATTGACGATGCTGGCACGCCACACTTTCAGCCCTTGACCTTGCCATTGGCTAAAAGCGCCCGGTACGGGGTGATAGGCCAAAATGCGCCGTACCACACAGGCTGCTTGTTGCTGCCAATCAATTTCGGCTTCGGCTTTTTCTAATTTATGCGCGTAGGTGACGCCTTCGCTGGGCTGAGCGATGGTGGGTAATTGGTCAAGTGTTGCCAACGCTGCCACAATCGCTTCTGCCCCTAATTGGGCCAATTTGTCATGCAAGCTGGCGGCGGTGTCATCGGCCGCAATCGGCAAGCGATGTAAAGAACGGATCGCGCCGGTGTCTAATCCAGCATCCATTTGCATAATGGTGATACCCGTTTCGGCATCGCCAGCCAACAGCGCACGTTGAATAGGTGCGGCACCGCGCCAGCGTGGTAGCAAAGAGGCATGGATATTGAGACAACCTCGTGCTGGAATGTCCAATACTGCCTGCGGTAATAACAAACCATAGGCCGCAACGACCATCAACTCTGCCTCCACCTGTTGCAGCATGGCTTGTGCGTCGGCGTGTTTTAAACTGAGTGGTTGCTCCACCCGTAGCCCATGTTCCAGTGCTAACACTTTGACTGGGCTGGGCTTGAGTTTCATCCCCCGTCCAGCTGGACGGTCGGGTTGGGTGAGCACCAACGCAATATCATGCCCAGCCTGAATCAGGGCAGCGAGGGCTTGTGCGGCAAATTCGGGGGTTCCTGCAAAAATCAGTCTCATCACATATTCTGCCGTTCACGTTTTTTCAGTTTATTTTTGATGCGGTTTTGCTTCAGGCTCGATAGATGTTCCACAAATACTTTGCCATTTAAATGGTCAATTTCATGTTGGATACACACGGCCAGCAAACCATCTGCGTCGAGTTGATAGGACTGCCCATCACGGCCCAAGGCTTGTACGGTGACTTTCGGTGCTCGTTCGACTTTGTCAAAAATACCCGGCACCGACAAACACCCTTCCTCGCCCACCACCGGCTCACCATTGCTGGCAACGATTTCTGGATTGATCAGAACTAAAGGGGCATCGTGTTTTTCTGACACATCAATCACCACGATACGTTGATGCACATTGACCTGTGTTGCTGCGAGGCCGACACCCTGCGCTTCGTACATGGTTTCCAGCATATCGTCGAGTAAACGGCGAATCTCATCGGTGACTTCTTTGACCGGTGCTGCGACGGTGTGTAGGCGTGGATCGGGGTAGTGCAAAATCGGAAGTAAAGCCATGGTTATTCACTTTCTGTAAAACGGTCTTTATGTTTTTGACATGGTTGGCTGGCTTGCGCATAATTTCTATTTGGCATGATGCGTGATGTGAGCCATCGTCTATTGGCGTGCATTATAGCTCTAGCCTCAAGTGGCAAGCCCAATTCTGCTATCGTTTTTAGGAGCCTCTATGTCGGAACTGAGCCTTCAACATCATGCTTGGTTGCATCTCATACAAGTCCCCAACTTTGGGTATGGCGCATGGAGTAAAGCCTGTACCGCTTTTTCTGATGTTGTGGCGTTGTATCAGGCTGAGTCGGCCCGTGTGAGTGCGTGTTTAGGGGCGAAATTGGCACAGGCTATCACCGAAACCGATAGCAGCGATTTACGACAACGCTCTGCCGCGTGGTTGCAACAAGGCCAAGGGCGGCAGTTGTTGTGTTGTGATGAGGAAAACTATCCCGCCTTATTGCATGAGATACCTTCGCCGCCGCTGTTATTGTATGCCCAAGGGCGGCTAGAGCTGCTACAGCGTCCCTTATGTGCGGTGGTGGGCAGTCGCCAAGCCACCAGTCAGGGGCGGCGTGATGCGGAACAATTGGCGTATGAGCTGGGTCAAGCGGGGTTTACCATCATCAGTGGTTTGGCGGCAGGGGTCGATGCCAGTGCCCATCGTGGTGCACTGCGTAGTAAGGGCAGCACCATTGCTGTGATTGGCACCGGCATTGATCGCGTGTATCCCGCTCAACACCGTGCTTTAGCACATCAAATTGCAGAGCAGGGGTTGTTACTCAGTGAATTTTCCCTCGGCACGCCACCGTTACCGGCCCATTTTCCACGTCGGAATCGCATTATTGCCGGTTTGTGCCATGGTTGTATGGTGGTGGAAGCCAATGTTGAAAGTGGCTCTTTAATCACTGCACGTTTGGCAGCGGAATATGGTCGTGAAGTGATGGCCGTGCCGGGGTCAATTCATAATCCACAGGCCAAAGGTTGTCATCAATTATTGCGTGAAGGGGCGGCGTTGGTGGAGTCGGTAGAGGATATCTTAACCACCCTCGGCTGGGCGCGGCCCTCGGTTGTTTTGCCAAGACATGCGGATGCAACACAAGGTGAGCATGCTGGTGCCAGTCATCCGCTGTTAGATTTGTTGGTGGCGGGGCCAATGGACTTGGATCAGTTGATTGAATTGTCTGGCTTGACACCCGATGAGGTCTGCGCCACGCTGTTATCGCTTGAACTAGAAGGCCGTGTTGCCACTTTACCGGGAGGCCGTTATCAACGCTTAAGCGAATGTTAGCGTTGCAACCGGATGTTAATTGTATCAATCATAAAGGTGGAGACCGCTATTATGTATGAAGTTCTTGCTTATCTTGTTGATTCTTATCGTGATCTTGATGCTTGCCCGCAGCCGGCTGCTTTGAGCAGACGCTTAATGGCGGCGGGGTTTGATGATGATGAAGTCAGTGATGCCTTGCTTTGGTTGCAGGGTCTCGAAACCGCACGTGCTGCCCATGTGCTTGCTGAAGACACATGGCACGAAAGCGCGGGTAGCTTCCGTTGTCTTAGCCCACAAGAAGCCGAACATTTACCTTTAGATTGCCAAGGCTTTCTTTTATTTCTACAACAACAGGGTGTTTGCACTGGATCGGTCCGTGAGTTGGTGTTAGACCGTTTGATGGCCTTACCTGCTGGTGCAATTGATCTACAAGTCTTGAAATTAACGGTGGTGACGGTACTTTGGAGCTTGGCCACTGAGCTCGATATACTGATTGCCGATGTCCTAACCGATGCTGACAGTGCATTGCTGGCATTGCAGTAGCCCACACAAGCGCATAACATCGCGGGCTTTTCGACTTGTTTGGTGTGCTGACGCCCCCTCACTGTGGGGGCGTCTTTTTGCCCCTTGCAGCTTTATTCCCCATTAGGATGTGACCCAATCGCCATGCCTGCCAATCTGCTCATTGTCGAATCGCCCTCTAAAGCGAAGACCCTGAAAAAATATCTGGGGCCAGACTTCGAGATTCTGGCTTCTTATGGCCATATCCGTGATTTAGTGCCAAAAAATGGCGCAGTAGATCCGGATAAAGATTTCGCCATGAAGTACCAGATCATCGCTAAAAACAGTAAACACGTTGATGCGATTGCTGCTGCTGTGCGTGAGGCACAGCATATTTATCTTGCGACTGACCCCGACCGCGAGGGGGAGGCGATTTCTTGGCATTTGCTAGAAATTCTCAAGAATAAAAAGCTTTTAAAAGATAAAACCGCGCAGCGTGTGGTGTTCCACGAGATTACAAAAAATGCGGTGCTCGATGCCGTAGCCAATCCGCGACAGATTTCGCTCGATTTGGTCAACGCACAACAAGCACGCCGTGCCCTAGATTATTTAGTGGGTTTCAATTTATCGCCCTTGCTGTGGAAAAAAATTCGCCGTGGTTTGTCCGCCGGTCGGGTACAAAGCCCTGCTTTGCGGCTGATTTGTGAACGCGAAACGGAAATCCGCAGCTTTGTGACACAAGAATATTGGTCAATCCACCTTGATAGCCACAAAGGCCGCAGTAAATTCCGTGCCCGTTTGACACAGTTCCAAGGCGCAAAACTCGAACAGTTCTCTATCACCAACGAAGACCAACAACAGGCGATTGTTTCGGCGTTGGCGCAGCACACTGCGGCTCAGGTGATTGCTGTTGAGAAGAAAAAGAAAACGCGCAAGGCCGCGCCGCCTTTTACCACGTCAACTTTGCAACAAGAGGCGGTGCGTAAGTTATCGATGACCACCGACCGCACCATGCGGACAGCACAACAGCTGTATGAAGGGGTGGATGTTGGGCAAGGTACGGTGGGTTTAATTACCTATATGCGGACTGACTCGGTGGCGTTGGCTAACGAGGCTGTGGCGGAGATTCGTCACTATATCGGTGAACATTTCGCAGCAGATTATTTACCCAAAGCGGCGGTGACTTTTACAAATAAGGCGAAGAACGCACAAGAAGCCCACGAAGCCATCCGCCCGACGTCGATCTTCCGCACGCCTGAACAGGTCAAACCGTTTTTAACTGCCGATCAATTCAAGCTGTATGAAATGGTATGGAAACGGACGGTAGCCTGTCAGATGGCCCCAGCGAAGTATGACACCACGGCGGTGGATATTGCCGTTGGTGAAGGGGTATTCCGCGCTAATGGACAAGTGTTGGTTTTCCCGGGGTTTATCGCGGTGTATCAAGAAGGCCTTGATGATGCTGACGATGACGGCGAAGCGAAATTGCCGGTTTTGGAAGTCGGTGATGCGCTGCCTGTCGATAAAATCGAAGGTGAGCAACACTTTACTCAACCCCCGCCGCGTTTTTCCGAAGCGAGTTTGGTGAAGGCGTTGGAAGAATTTGGTATTGGCCGCCCTTCGACTTATGCCTCTATTATCAAGACCTTAAAAGATCGTGAGTATGTCACGCTCGATAAAAAGCGTTTTGTCCCGACTGATACTGGCGAGGTGGTCAATAAATTTTTGACTGAGCATTTTCAGCAATATGTTGACTATGACTTCACGGCGAAGTTAGAAAACCAACTAGACGATGTTTCCACTGGTAAACGGCAGTGGGTGCCGGTGTTAGAGGGGTTCTGGAAAGGTTTTCATAAGCAGTTGCAAGAAAAAGAAGGGCTTTCACGCGCTGAGGTGACAACGGAATTGTTGGACGAGGCATGTCCAAAATGTAGCAAACCGTTGAATATCCGTTTTGGTAAGCGTGGTCGTTTTATTGGTTGTACGGGCTATCCTGAATGTGACTACACCCGCAATTTAGGTGAAACCGCTGAAGAGGCCGCTGCCGCTGTGCCAGAGACGCCACAGGTGATTGAGGGGCGTGATTGTCCGGCGTGTGGTGGGCAGTTGGTGGTGAAAACGGGGCGGTATGGGAAGTTTATTGGCTGTGCCAATTATCCGAAGTGTAAGCATATCGAGCCGTTGGAAAAGCCGCGTGATACGGGGGTGGTGTGTCCGGTCTGTAAAGAGGGGCATTTGATCGAGCGGAAGAGCCGTTATGGTAAGTTGTTCTATTCGTGTAATACCTATCCGAAGTGTAATTACGCAACGTGGAACCCGCCGATTGCTGAAACGTGTCCGCAGTGTCAATGGCCGGTGTTAACGGTGAAAACGACGAAGCGGCGTGGTACGGAAAAGGTGTGTCCGCAGAAGGAATGTGGTTATAGCATCCCCGCCCCCGAACTCGCACCGCCAGCGGTGCCAGAGGCTGAAACAGATAGTTAAGTGGGAAATTGACTTAAAAAATTAGAAAACGGCTCCTCTGATGAGGGGCCGTTTTTTGAGAAAAAAGCACACTCTATAACGACTCTATAAAAATTATTCGCTTGTTAG
>Ga0079301_1000187_pt1 | contig 29349 bp, 25 predicted proteins | sample Wag4_2014_7_11_3_FD_74797 | JGI IMG/M metagenome (GOLD analysis project Ga0079301, IMG submission 74797) | Fresh water mixed with fracking chemicals microbial communities from Ohio, USA - Utica-2 Time Series FC 2014_7_11 | ecosystem: Engineered > Industrial production > Chemical products > Input... | reverse complement strand
AAGCTCTCGCGATGATTGATGACTTGCAGGTGCGCATAGACCTTGGCGCACGCGTACGGTGAGCGCGGTTGAAAGCGCGTGGTTTCACTCTGCGGCGAAGGTGCGGAGCCGTACATTTCGCTGGAACCAGCTTGGTACACGCGCACTGGTTTGCCTCCGGCACGCATGTGGCCACGGACTGCTTCGAGCAAGCGCACCACACCGAGCCCCGTCACATCGACGGTGTACTCCGGTTGGTCAAAGCTGACATGCACATGGCTTTGCGCGGCCAGGTTGTACAGCTCGTCCGGGGCCAAGCGGGCGATGAGATCACGCAAGGCGCCGCCATCTGAAAGATCACCGTAATGCAGGTGCAACTGCGCGTGATCCAAGAGATGCGCGATGCGTTCGGTGCTCGGTGTGGAGGCGCGCCGCACCAGTCCGTGCACGCGATAGCCCTTGGCCAACAAGAACTCGGCTAAGTAGCTGCCGTCTTGTCCGGTGATGCCTGTGATGAGCGCGGTGCGTTGGACTGTTGTCAAGGTGAAGCCCGTCAGTGTGGATGATGTGCGGCGTACGCGTGGCGTGCGAGGGCGTGCAGAGCTTCCTCGAGGCTGGCTTGTGGTGTGAACCCTAGCTTGTTGCGGCAGCGCTCTACTGAGGCGAGCACCGGTTGTGCTTCGCCAGTGGGCCATGCGATGGCAAAGCCAGCAGGGGACCTGCACGGTAGTGCCGCGCACATGGTGGCCACTAGCGCGGAACTGCGATGGGGCTTACCTGAAGCCACATTCACGATGTGCAAGCCATCCTCATCTTGTGGCAGGCTCGTTGGCTCCACTGCCAAACGCACCAAGGCCTCGGCCGCATCGTCGACGGCCAGCACATCGCGCCAACCATCGGGTCCACGCATGCGAATGGGGTTCGCGCCCGCGAGTGCTTGTTCGAGCGCCTCTGTCAACATGAGTCCACGCGGTAACCCTGGCCCCACACTGCCAAACAGCCGCGCGATGCGCCTGTCTAACTGCGTGGCGTGTGCACACAAGCGCTCGCAGGCAAGTTTGGAATGTCCATACAAGGTCTGTGGCCCCGTGGGGTCCGTCTCCTGATGGGCCGTGTCCGAAGGCGCATACACATGCGCACTGGACGCGTAGACCCAACGCATACGATGTGTACCGAGATGCTCTAGCACGCGCGCACACAACTGCTCGTTCTCGTGCGCCTCGCGTGGGCCGAAACCGTGGTGTGGCACGGCATGGGCCGCCAAGTGAATGACGGCGCTGAGATCCTCTGGCAAGGCCGGCAAGTCATCGCGCAGCACATCCACGCGGCGCGTGTTGTGTGTGCCGGATCGCGACCACGCAGTCCACGCCAGTCCGCGTTGTTGCAGGCGCGCCATCACGGCACGACCAAGGAAGCCTGCAGCTCCTACAACGAGTACGCTCACACTGCGTACGCTACATGTCGGACAGCGGCAGTTCGAGATGCCACAGCGCGCGTCCGCGCCCTTGGAAGCGGAGTGACAAGGTGCCGCCTTGTCCGACTACGATGGCTTGTGCTGCAGCCAGCGCATTCGGGCCCAGGTTTGGCAGCACGCGACGCAGCGCGTAGGGCGTGAAGATGTTCTCCACACTGCGGCCATCGAGCGGGCCCGTGGGGAAGTCGATTTCGATGGCGACTTTGCCCTCGTTCGGGGCCAAAACCTGCGCCTTGACGACCACTCCGCGAGACGAGCATTCACGCGCCACGAAGAGCAGCGCATCAAAGACCACACCCAGCAAGCCACGATCGCTGCGAACCATGACGGGGCCGGCACTGCGGTACAGAATGCGCGGTGCCTCGGCTCCAGACTTGGCCACGCCCGCCACATAGACCTTGAGCACTTCGCCCACGTCAAACACTTGATCGCCGCGCGCCGGCGGTGTGGCCAAGAAAGCGAGCGTGCGCGCAAAACCCATCAAACGCGCGGTTTCGCCGCGTACTTGCTGGACTTGCGTCTCGATGCCCTCGCGCTTGTCTTCTGCCAAGTCGTCGATCTGATCCGTCAACACGGCCAACGACAGATCGATGCGCGTCGTTTGATCCGCAAGATCTGCAACTTGGTCGCGCATCCACACAGGAGTCGGGCGTGATGGTGTGTCACTCGCGAGCGTGAAGTTCGGCAACGCGTTCGGAACCTTTGGCGCGGAGGCTACGTTGCTCACCGCTGCTGGTTCAGCGAAGGCATCGTCGCGCGTAGGCTCGACCTGAGGTGCAAGCTCAGGTTCGGGAGCGGGTTGCGGATCCAATGCCAAAGGTCTCGGTCCCTCCAATCCAGGCACGGGCGAAGGCAAGGTGCGACCAAGGATTCGATCCACTTCCTCAAGCTCTTGCATCTCGCCGTGTCCAGCAGATGTTGCAGGCGCCTTTGCAGGAGCACTGCGCGGTTGCAGGCCCAAAATGGCGTCGATGCGGTCTAGCTCTTGGTTGGACTCGAGGTGGGCTGCTACCGAAGCATCTGACACTGGAGCGATAGGTGCCGAAACGATGGGCAGCGGAATGTGCGGCGCGTCGCTCTTGATCGGCGCAAGGCCGGTGACCTGCACCAAGTGACCAACTTCATCCAAGGTCGGTGGCCACGGCAGCCAGCGCCCACCCAGGGGGCCACACAACTCGCGGGCCATGCCTTGCGAAGGATCTTCCGCCACGACCCATAGTTCCGCACCCGCTGCCTGCAGGACTCGGCGCAGAATCCCAAGGTCTTCGCGCGGCGTGCTGACCGCGTCCACCACAATGCGCCGTGCAGTACGGACACACGGGAACAGGTCCACCAAGTCCTCCACGACGAGCGGCCTGCCTCCCGCGGCTTCGGCATGGCGCGCCAAGCGAGCTAGGCGTTCGCCAGGTCCAAAGACGAGCGCGCCCGTCAGAAGGGCATCTGCCGCCCCATCTGCAGCGCTAGAAGGCGGGGTGGTACCCCAACTGCCCGTAGCTTCGGACCTCATGGTTGCCTGTGCTTGTACTTAGCCCCTCAGCGAAGGGGATATCCAGAAAAGATTACTCCATAGGCCGAAATTTGTTGGGAATTGCGGCTTCGCCCGCCTCAGACCACCCAACCCAGTTGCGGGAACGGGATTTTTCACTTGGGTGGGATGCCGCTTATGGGCGATTTTTGAGTCCGTCCCCACGCACGCAATGCCTTCAGGCCCCGAGATTTCCGTCGTCGTACCCGTCTACGACGAGGAGGACAACCTCCCCATCCTGCACCAAGAGATCGCCACTGCCCTAGGCGGCAGCGGCCGGTCCTGGGAGTGCGTGTATGTGGATGATGGGTCGCGTGACCGTTCCTTGGCGGTGTTGTTGCGCTTGCGGTCGCACGATCCGCGGCGCATCCGCATCGTGCAGTTCGCTCGCAATGCCGGTCAGACTGCGGCCTTAGCTGCCGGGTTTGATCATGCGCGCGGAGAGGTCGTGGTCACGCTGGATGCGGACCTGCAAAACGACCCCGCGGACATCCCTGCTCTCATCGCCAAGTTGGATGAGGGGTACGACATTGTCGCAGGTTGGCGCAAGCAGCGACACGATGGCTTCGTGCTGCGCAAGCTGCCCTCGCGTCTTGCGAACCGCTTGATTGCATGGACTACGGGTGTAGGCATCCATGACACCGGTTGCACGCTGAAGGCCTTCCGCAAGGACTTGGTGCGCAACCTTCCGATCTACGCCGAGCAGCATCGCTTTCTGCCTGCGATGTCCGCAGGCAGCGGGGCCCGCGTGGCGGAACTAGTTGTCAATCATCGTCCGCGCCGCTTTGGTCACAGCAAGTACGGACTGGGGCGCGCGGGACGAGTCTTGTTGGACTTGCTGACAGTCCGGATGGTCAGCGGGTTCTCACATCGGCCGTTGACGTACTTCGTGTTGGTGTCGGCGCCCTTTGGGATTGGGTTGGGAGCCTTCCTTGTGACACGCGTGTGGCATTGGATGCAGGATGGTGTCGACGAAGCCACGCTGAGCTCCACGGTCATCATGGTCGCCACCGTGACGATGGTCATGGTGTACTTCCTTATGCTGGGTTTGTTGGCGGAGTTGGCGGTCAAGGCGAGCGGCATGCATCGTCCTGGCGAAACGCGCGTGCTGGTGCGTGCGATGCCGCAGGCAGGAAAAGCTGTATGACGCAGCAAACTCTCACGGCTAGTGTCCCCGAGGTCAGCGTGATTGTGCCTGTGCGCACCGGCAATGCGCGGGTGCGCGAAGTGTGGGAAGCCTTGTCCAGCGTATTGGACAGCATTGGACGCACGCACGAGTTTGTGTTCGTGTTTGATGGCGTGCGCGGGCCTGCGTGGTCCGAGGCAGAAGCGCTCGTGGCGCGCGGTGCCCGCGTGCAGTCACTGCACATGCAGCAGGCCTTTGGCGAGTCTACCTGTCTGGCGGCGGGCTTTGAGCGCGCCAGTGGTTCGATCATCGTTACCTCGCCGCAGTATGTGCAGGTGGATCCGCCTGAACTGGCGCGCATGTTAGGGGAACTGGACAAGGGCGCGGACTTTGTAGCCCCGTGGCGCAAAGGACGCATCGACCCGTTGTTCAACCGCGTCCAATCCGCATTGTTCAACTGGCTTATGCGGCGCATCATGCAGTCGAGTTTTCATGACTTGAACTGCTACTTGCGTGTGTTCAAGCGTCAGGTGTTGGAGGATGTGGCCGTCTACGGAGACATGTACCGCTTCTTGCCGGCGATCGCACAGCGCCAAGGCTTCAAGGTTGTGGAACTGCCCGTCAAGCATGTGGCGGAGTGGACCGGACGCTCTATCTACGGCGTGGGCGTGTATGTGCGCCGTCTCTTGGACATTCTGGGCGTCGTCTTCCTGGCGAAGTTCACGCTCAAGCCTCTGCGCTTTTTCGGCATGGTAGGCGGGGCGTTGATGTTGCTGGGTGGTGGCGTGTGCACCGCTGTGATTGTGCAGCACACCATCTTGGGCTCGGGCCCCGTGATCACGCGTCAAGTGTTCTTGCTGGGCTTCTTGCTGTTGATTCTTGGTGTGCAAATCGTGGGCTTCGGGCTCGTAGGGGAGATCATCATCTACACGCAGGCGCGCAACTTGCGTGAATACAAGGTGCAGCGTGTGCATGAGGATGGGGACGGCACGCCCAACTCATGAGTGCCGCTTCCGAACTGCACGTGCGTCTCTTGACCACTGCCGATGATGCGGCTCGCGATCGGTATGTAGAGCATCACCCAGAGGGAACCTTCTTTCACCTTGCTGGTTGGCGCCGGGCGGTTGTCAAGGTGTTTGGACACACTCCGCATGACTTGGGCGTGTGGAAGAAGGACCAGTTGGTCGGTGTGCTGCCGTTGTTCGCCTGCAAGCGGCCCTTGCAGGCGCCTGTGTGGGTCTCAACGGCATATGCGGTCTATGGTGGACCACTTGCGAATGATGCAGCTAGTGAGCGCGCCCTTGTGGATGCTGCCGTGACGGCTGCGCGCGCAGATGGTGCAGCGCATGTAGACCTGCGGCTGCGTCACACGCTTGCAGACGATTCGGGACTCGTGTCCCAAGATCTGTACGCGACCTTTCGCAAGGAGTCGCCCGCCACGATTGAGGACGTGCAGGCTCGCATGCCGCGCAAGGCCCGAGCTGAGGTGCGCAAGGCAGTAGAGCGACATGGACTGGTGCTGGTGGAAGGACCGCAGCATCTGCCCGCGTTGGTGCGGCTGTTTGCGCACAACAAGAAGATGTTGGGCACGCCCAGTCTGCCGCTACGCTGGTTCCAGACGCTCATGGACGAGTATGGCGAGCGTGTCGTGGTGCACGCTGTGCAACGCCCCGATGGCGAGTTGCTCGCGGCGAGCATGAGCTTTGTGTTTCGCGGTGAACTGGACTACTACTACCTTGGTGTCACCGACGCTGGCAATCGCGAGTACAGTGCTTCGAACTACCTAGCCGCCGCGCTGCAAGAGCGATGTGTCGCACAAGGCTTGGGCGTGTTCGACTTTGGGCGTTCGCGTGTGGACACCGGCCCTTATCGCTTCAAAGTGAATCAGGGCTTTGAGCCCACACCGCTGCCATACCGTTTCGCACTGCTGAAGGCGCGCGCACTACCGAGCTTTCATCCGAGCAACCCTAAGACGGAAGGCTTGCGTCGTACCTGGACGAAGTTGCCCAACTGGGTGACAGACGCAGCCTCGGGTGTGCTCATGCGCTGGTTGCCGTGAGTTCGATGTGCTGTGCTGCTGCGCTGAGGTCGTCGACGATGGTTACTTGAGGGAGTTGGCTGTGTACCCGTGCCTCATCTGCGCGCCCTTTGCCGGTACGGACGAGGATGGCGCGACAGGCCACCTGCGTCGCTGCTTGCACATCCCGTAGCGCGTCGCCAATCAGCCACGAAGTGCTCAGGTCCAAGCCGTGCAGTTGCGCGGCTGTGTGCAGCAAACCTGACTTGGGCTTTCTGCAGGCACATTCGGTGCGCCACACGCTGACCCCTTCATGGGGATGATGTGGGCAATAGAGCACATCCAGTAGCTGCACACCGTGTGAGGCAAGCCGGGCGCGCAAGCGCGCGTGCACGAGCTCTAAGTCTTCCACGCGCAGCAATCCACGCGCCACGGCGCTTTGATTGCTGATCACAATCAACGGCAGCCCCATGCGTTGCAGCGACTGTAAGCCAGCGACGGCTGCCTGTTCTAACTCCACTTGCTCGGGGCGTACGATCCAATCCCGTTCGACCAAGATGGTTCCATCGCGGTCCAGGAACACTGCCGAACGCGTCATACGCAACGCTTCGTGTGTTTAGGGGGTACTCGTGCCAACGGTAGAGTCGGCGCTGGGGTCGCGCTCCAGTTGCACATAGACGCGACCCGGACGCATTACGCTGCGTAACTTCACTGGCCGTACAAAGTCCGACAGCTGCAACCACAAGGGGAAGCGCCAGACCTGTTCACGAATGTAGGCTTCGCGCCAGAATACGGTGTCGACTTCGGTCTCCGGCACAAGGAGGCGTGACTCCAACTTGTAGCCAGGCAAGTGCAGATCGAGCTTGAGCTCGTCCTCAGCCGGCAGCAGCACATCGCACGGTGTGACGAAGCCACTGTCGACGCCGTCCAGCAAGACGCGTGCGCCAGGCGGCTCGCTCGCTAGGCTGACATGGGCGGGTTGTCCCGGCAAAGTGCAGGACGAAAGGCACAGACCTAAGGCTACGAAGTGCTTCCACATGGCGGGTGCTTGGGGCGGGTTCTATTGTTTCGGATGGAAGGGGCCTGCGGCAAGAGTCCGACTGGCACAACCGGTGGCATCCGTTGTGGCTTGCGGTGGGCTCTCGCCTTTGGAACAGTCTGTGGTGGTCTGGATCCAGCACCGTGAGCCTCCCAGCCTCCTCTCACAGCGAAAAGTTTTCTCGATCCGCGCCGCGGATCGTGTTGGCCTTGGCGTGTGCGTGCGCATTTCTGCGCCTGTGGCGCTTGGAGGAGTGGAGCTTGTGGTACGACGAAGTGCTCACTTGGGCTGACCTCGCTTCGTCAGGTGGACTTGACAGGCTGATCAACCCGTTGGGGTACCGTGTCGTGGGGTGGACCGTGGCAGCTACCACCGGCACGCCCGAAGCATGGAGCCTGCGGCTAGCGCCAGCTTTGGCCGGCATTGCGTGTGTACCCGCCACTTGGTGGGCGTTCCGCTCGTGGGCTGGTGAGCTGCGGGCCTCCGCGGCTGCGCTGCTTGTGGCGGTGAGTGCTTGGCATATCTACTGGTCACAGACAGCGCGCTTCTACACGATGGCGCAGTTGGTGGCGTTGATCGGCACAGGTGTGTGTCTGCGAGCCATCCAAGGCGGCCACATCGTGCGCGTGTACTTGGGGCTGGGTGTGATTGGCGCCGCCAGTGCCCTGCATCCATCCGTTGCTTTGCTTGTGCCTGCGTTCGCTGTGGCGATTGCATGGCTCGCGCCGTGGGATGCTGCGACTGCGCGCAGGTACCGTCAGAGTCTTTTGGTGTGCGGACTCGTCGTGGGGGCAATGAGCGCCCCGTTCGCGTGGGAGGCATTTGAGGCCTACCGCGGCCAGAAAGCCCAAACCGACGCGCTCGCATCCATTAGCCACTACCTCAAAACGACCGGATTTCACGCGAGTCCCTTGCTGCTTGCAGCGGCTCTTTGCGGTGCGTGGACGGCGTGGAGCCTTCGGGATCGTCTTGGCTGTGTGATCCTCATCGCGGTGCTTTTGACCGGCTTGGCGGCACTCCTCGTTGCCACGCAAGTGCGTGTCTCGGCGCAATATGTGTTCTTTCTACTCCCTTGGATCGCGCTCCTAGCGACGTGGCCCGTCAAGGAACGCTACGGCCTTTGGCTTCCTGTGCTGGTCTTGCCCGCCTTGGTTTCGTGCGGCCTGTACTTCACCGTACGCCAAGGCGAACGCCCCCAGTGGCGCGACGCCTACACCTTTGTGGAGCGCAGCCGGCAGGCCGAAGACGTGGTGTTTGGAATGGAGGCGACGGTTGCCGAGTTCTACGCGGGATCCGCCGCGGACGAGCTCCGTCACCCACGCCGCTACGGTGTCTTGGATCGGTGGCGCGTGGATGAGCTACGCCAGTGGGCGCGCTCTGGTCGTGAGATGTGGTTGGTCGTGAACCCGGAGCAGGTGAAGGCGTGGCCGGCGGCGGAGGCGGAGAGGTTTGGTCGGTTCCTGAGGGAGGAGTGTCGGTTGGAGCGGGTTTGGCCGTTGTATGTGGAGAGCAGGGATTTGTCGGTGTGGGTGTACAGAAGAGGCCAGTGATACCGGCCCTTGCGTGTGCGTGGGATCGAGCTAAGGCGCCTGGAGCTACATGAGGTGCTGGCCCAGCGGCGGTTCGGTGCGTGGTGCACGAAGCCGGGGTAGGGAGGGTGCGGTAACCAAACGTGACAGCGTCAAGAACGCTTGACACAAAAAAGAAAGGGCCACGGAGAGGTCCGCAGCCCTTAGTTTGCACACTGGTTTAGGCCAGTGCCGAATCAAGCTCTCCCCTGGAATTCCCCATCCTCCGTGCTCACCTTCACCATCTCCCCCGGCTGGATGTGAATCGGCACCTTAATCTTCAACCCCGTCTCCAACACCGCATCCTTCTTCACATTCGTCGCCGTGTTGCCCTTCACCGCATGCTCCGCTTCCACGACCTTCAGAGTCACACTGCTCGGTAGATCTACTCCGATGGCCTGGCCCTCGTGGAAAGTCACATCGACCACGGTGTTTTCGCGCACAAAGCCCATCTTCTCGCCGACCAGCTCGGCTGAGAGGGGGAACTGCTCGAAGGACTCTTGGTCCATGAACACATAGTCGCCATTCGCCTCCTTGTAGAGGTACTCGCCCTTTTTGCGGTCAAGGTAGGCAACCTCGAAGGCATCGGCGGACGACAAGCGCATGGGAGACAGGATGCCCGTCCGGAGGTCCTTGACCTTGAGGTGAATCACGGCGCGCAAGTTGCCCGGCGTGTGGTGGTGAAACTCGGTGATCAGGAGCAGCTTGCCGTGATCGCCGATGATGACAGTGCCCTTGCGCAGTTCAGTTGCTCGTACGGCCATAGGAGGTTCTCTCAAGAGAGGGGGGAACGCGAGAGGATACGGGGTGCGTCCTGCAGGCGCAAACCGGAGACCAAGCGCTTAGAACGCGCGCCGTTCCGTTGATGACGGGATGTTGAGTGCTTTGCGGTACTTGGTGACGGTGCGTCGAGCGATCTTGACACCGTCCTGTTTCTCGAGCGCCTCAGCGAGGTCTTCGTCCGACAGGGGCTTCGAGCGATCCTCTGCCTTGATCAAGTCAGCGATGCGTTGCTTGATCGACGCCTGACTCTGCATCTCGCCGTCTTCGGTCACTGTGCCGCCCGTGAAGAAGTACTTCAGCGGCAAAATCCCGCGCGGAGTTTGTGCGTACTTGCCCGCAACGGCGCGGGAAACCGTCGAGATGTGCACGCCCACTTCGTCGGCGACTTCTTGCATGCGCAAGGGCCGCAGCCCACTGACGCCCTTTTCAAGGAAGGGGCGTTGGCGCGCGAAGATCGAGCGGGCGATGCGTTCCAGCGTAGATTCGCGCTGCTGGAGAGCGTCGAGGAACCAGCGCGCGTTTTCCAAGCGCTTCTTGACCCATTCGCGTGCTTCGGCGCCCTTCTTTGCCTCGCGCAGCAGCTCCTTGTGTGCTGGCGACAGCTGCACGCGTGTCGTGCGCGCACGATCGAGACGCACAATCCACTCACCATCGACTTCCTCGACAATGATCTCCGGCAGGATGGCATCTACACGCACATGCCCGAAACCCGCACCCGGATTGGGATCCAGGGTCTTAACCACTTCGATGGCGTCTTTAACCTGCTCGAGTGAGGCCGTGCGTTCTTTGGCAATGCGCGGAAGCCGGTTGTGTTCAACATCCTCTAAGTGATGTTGCACGATCGCCCATGGCAACGATGCATCGCTCCAGCCATGGGCTAGTAGCTGCAGCTGCAAGCAATCGCGCAGGTCGCGCGCCCCGATTGCAAGGTGCGTGACAGAACGAATCTTGAAGAGGATGGTGTCGACTTCCTCGAGCGTCGGCGCAGCCGCGTCTGGTCCAAGCACCGGAGTTTCGTGCGGGTCTTCGGGCTGCACCAACTCGCGCAGCAAAGCATCGCGGTCCACAGGCAACCAACCATGCCCATCCAACGACCATACCAAGTACTCGGCAATGTCGCGCTCGCGTGCACTCCACTCCAACATCGCGAGCTCTTCGAGCAGCGCTTCTGGCAGCGACTTCTCGAGGTCCGGCGTGTTCGCCATCGCCTCGAACTTCTTGTCGGCTTCATCATCGCGGCGGTTGCGCGACTCGAGCCCTGCGCCCTCGGGGCCTAGCGCATCACGCTCCACGCGCTCGAGCGCTTCGAGAGCCGTCTCACCATCAATGGGACGCTCGTCACCATCTTCCACCGGCGCGCCATCCACCAGTTCGAGGAACGGGTTCTCCTCCAACTCCTGCTGGATACGGGCCTCCAACTCCAGCGCGGGCAGCTGCAAGATCTGCATCGCCTGGATCATCTGCGGCGACTGCAGCAGCCGTTGATCGAGGCGTACGGATTGGTTGAGGCCTAGGCGCATGAGTGGGTGTTGCCTGCCCTATGCTGCGACACGGAGCGACAGAGGGCAACCATCCGTAGTCCGTAGAGGCGTCTTTAGGGACATCAGTTCCCGTTGGGTGCGACCCAGCGCACCTGCAACGCCTGTGAGCCCAGGCGCGCAACTTCGAAGGGCGCTCCTGCTTGCGTGATGGTCGGGCGGCCGATACCTAGCGTGCGCGTCGCCAGTTGCATGCGAGCAATGTGAGCCGCTTCACGGTCGATGGTGCGCGCCGGCTCGGCATTCGAGAGCCATGCCGCCGTCTCTACACCTGCGTTCCCCAGCACCGCATCCAATGACAGACCATCCGCGACGATTTGCAGTTCCGGCACGGCAAGCCAGCTTTGTTGCGCGATCTCCACGCCAATCGCGGCCGGCAACGCATGTTCACGCAGGCAGGTCAAGCGCACCGTGCGTCCCATCACCATCGGTACATCCGCGCTCAGGTGGGGGTGCTCGACAACCAAGCGATGCGTGGTCGTGCGGCCCTGCAGCAGCCCAGCGAGGAGCGCGCGCGCGGCGTTGACCTCGTCTGCTTTGTCAGCGGGCACAGCAAGGAGGTGGTCACTCCATTCGAGAGTGCGGCTTGGTGCGGACTTGCTGATGGCGAAGGAGCTGCTGCTCTTGTCGCGTCCCAGCAAGGCCCCAATGGTCCCAGCCAGAATGGGTTGTGGAGCCAGCGGAGCGAGCAACGGCGCCTCTGCATCCGAGGCGCCACGGAAGGGGAAGCCCGGCACCACCTGAGCCTGCGTAGCGTACCCGCGTGACACCGCCGAAGTATCGATCAGCACGCGTCCAGCCGTTTGGACATCTTCGCGTGCCGTCGCTTGGATGCGCAGGATGGCGCCCTCGGGCCAGGCACCGCCCTTGGCTTGCGCCACCAACTCGCCGCCAGAGCGCACAATCGCTGCGCAGGCCAGTTGCGTGCTGCGCACTTGCGGCAGCTCCAGGTTGCCCGAATCGTTGCTGCCTGCGTCGAAGGTCTTCAGCTCGTCGAGCACCGCTCCATCCAGCCACGCATCGATGCGCAGGCTGCGCCCTCCATCGATGCGCACCGCACTCACGGAGAGAGTCGTGCCGTGCTGCACTGCGCCAACGCGCGGTGCTGCGGTGCCTGCATCCGTGGCGACCTCGATGTCAAAGCCGGCCACGAAGGGTGTCGTCTGCAAGGCCCCGTAGCGCACGACTTCTCCAGGGAGTGTGCGCTGGCGGCCACTCACCGACTCCATGGCACGCCCGCCGACCTCGAGCTTGACCTCCAGATCGATCCACAGGGCCTGCGCATGTGCCTGCAAGCCTTCGTGCGCCTTGGTAAATGCAGCCATCGCCGCCGCATCCCCGCGGACGAGCAGCCCACCATCCAGACGCACCACCTCCAGACGCCCTGCCTCCCGCGCCTCGGCTTCGGCCCACTGGCTCCACTCGCCGAAGTCGAGCAGCTTGGCCTTGGCCATGTCCTTCTCGGCGCCCTGGCCATCCGCCCAGAAGGTCTGAATGTGGCTCGCCGGTAGCCATGGAGTCAGTACGGGCCTCTCAACGCAAATGGCCGGGGTGTCAAGCCGTGTCCATTCGGCCGGGGTAACGACGGGGCAGCAAAGGAGGATCTGGATCATAGCGTGCAGTCGAGTGTAGTCCGGGCAAAGGCTTGCGACTACGCCATCCGTGCAGCGCGCAGTGCGTTTGTGTAGAAGAAAGAGGCTTATGGACGCTTCCTCCGACCAGTCCCCGCGCTTGTTCTCCCTCGCCCAGATCCAACATGTGCTGAAGGTGGAGTTCAGTCGCGCACGCCGCTATCGCTATCCGCTCACGCTTCTGTGCGTGGAGATCGACACACTAGGTGCGCTCCGCACCAAGCACGGTTGGGAAGGCAAGGAGCAGGCCTTTACCGAGGTGGTCGAGCTGCTCCAGAAGCTTATGCGCACGAGCGATTTTCTAGGTCGCTTGGCGGATGATCGCCTGCTTGTCGTTGTGCCGCACACGGATGCTGTTGGCACCAAGACACTGATGGAGCGACTGTTGAGCACGGTGCGTGCGCATCGTTTCCAGGGCGTGCTCGCTAGCGAAGCGGCGACGCTCTCCATTGGCAGCGCCTGCATGCTGGATGACACAACGCTGTACCACGACCAATTGGTGTCTGCCGCGGAGCGTGCCCTGCAAGCAGCGAAGTCCGCTGGCGGCAACTGTGCTGTGGAAGAACGCCTAGGTAAGACAGCTTAGGTAGCAGAACGGCGGCTCGCATGCGCATCCTGCTCGCGGAAGACGAAGAGACCATCGCGGTCACGCTCTCGGATGCATTGATCGCAGCTGGACATCAGGTGCTGCATGCGCCCGATGGTCAGCGTGCGCTCGACCTGTTAGACACCACAGCGAGCGGCGGTGATCGTATTGATTGCGTCGTGACTGATATCCGTATGCCCAAGCGCACGGGGATGGAGGTGCTGGCCAAGTCCAAGCAGTTGGATCCTGCCCGACCGGTGGTGGTGATGACTGGCTTCGCCAGCGTCGACCAAGCGGTCGATGCGATGCGCTTGGGGGCCGCGAACTACTTGCAGAAGCCGTTCCGTAACGAGGCGGTGGTGGCGCTGCTGGCTACTTTTGCCCGTGTGCATGAGCTGGAGCGCGAGAACGCTGGGCTGCGTGCGCAGACGGCTAGTGCGCACAACCTGGCCGGTGTGGTGGGAGCCTCGGCGGCGATGGCTCAGGTGTGCACGCGCTTGCGCACCGTGGCGCCCGGTGACGCAACCATTTTGATCGAAGGCGAGTCAGGTACGGGCAAAGAGCGCGTCGCACGCGCAGTCCACGCACTCAGCCTTCGTGCACACGGACCGTTCATCGCGATTGGCTGTGGTGCCTTGCCGGAAACATTGCTGGAAGCCGAGCTGTTTGGGCATGAGAAAGGTGCCTTCACCGACGCGAAGAAGGACCGACGCGGTCGCTTTGAGTTGGCTCATGGCGGCACCTTGTTCTTGGATGATGTGGATGACTTGCCGTTGCCTATGCAGGTCAAGTTGTTGCGTGTGTTGCAGGAGCGCGTGATCGAGCGTTTGGGTGGCGAGCGCCCAGTAGACGTTGACTTTCGCTTGGTGGCCGCCACGAAAGTTCCACTGCTGCAACGCGTCAAGGAAGGGCGCTTCCGCGAAGACCTCTATTGGCGCTTGCATGTAGTGCCTCTGGTGTTGCCGCCTCTGCGCGAAAGAGTGGGAGATGTTCCGATCTTGGTCGCGCACTTTCTGGCGCGTCATGGCCAAGGGCGGGCGTGGCACCTTGCGCGTGCGACGATGGAGCGTTTGGAGCGGCACACATGGCCGGGCAATGTGCGTGAGTTAGAGAACTCGATTGTGCGTGCCATGGCCTTGGCTGGCACCCGCAACGAGCTGAGCGTGGACGACCTGTTGGATGGAGTTCCGGCCTCCTCGGCGGTGGTGGGTGGCACGGCGGAAGCACAGGCACCCAGCCATCGTTCGCCGGAAGGGGCACTCGTGCCCTTGCGTGATTTCTTGCATATGCACGAGGCGGAGCACCTCAAGCGTGCGCTTGTGGAGACCGGTGGGCGCAAAGCACAAGCAGCTCAGTTGCTGGGAATTTCGCGCAAGGTGCTGTGGGAAAAGCTGCGCGAACACCACATTCGCGACGAGTCTGGCGAGGACGAGGAGTCGTAGGCCTTGTCCAGTACTTTGGACGCGACTGGTGGCGTGTTGGTCATCGCGGACCTGCACTTGGATCTGTCGCAAACCAGCGGAGCGGATGCCTTTGTGGCTTGGTGCGATGCGCTGAGGCCTGTGCGCGAGTTGGTGATCTTGGGAGATCTCGTGGATGCATGGGTGGGGCCAGCGCATGCGCAATTGCCGGCTGCACAAAAGCTCTTGGCGGCCTTCACTAGGCTTCACGCGCGGGGCACACGCGTGCACCTGGTCCATGGCAACCGAGACTTTCTTTTTGATGAACGCTTCGGTGCCCAGCACAGCGTGACTGTGCATCCAGATGCACTGTTGGTGAGTTGCGGGGTACAGCGTGTGCTGTTGGTGCATGGCGATCTCGAATGCACGCGTGATCGCGGCTACCAGCGGTTGCGGCGCGTGGTGCGATCGCGTCCGGTGCGCACCTTGGCGCGCGTCCTGCCTTTGTGGATCGCACTGCCTATTGCGCGGCGTTTGCGCCGTGCGTCGGTGCAGGCGATTGCCTACAAGCTGCCCGAGGAGAAGTCGATTCAGCCCGCTGCGATCGCGGCACGCGCCCAAGCGCATGCTGCGCAAGTGGTCGTGTGTGGGCATGCACATGCCTTTCGCGACGAACGGCTGTCCACCGTGCGCTGGATCGTGTTGGATGCGTGGGGCGGCACTCGAGCAGTCCTGTGGCTGGACGAACATGGCGTAGCGGTGGCATAGTAGGGGCGATGATCATTGCCATTGATGGCCCTGCAGGCGCAGGCAAGAGCACCGTTGCACGCGCGGTGGCGCGTGAGTTGGGACTCTTGTTTCTCGACACCGGTGCCATGTATCGCGCCGTCACTTGGGCTGCGCTGCAGCGTGGTGTGGATGTGCATGACGCGGAAAAGATGGGGGAGTTAGCGCGTAGCTTGCGGCTTGAGTTCGATGCAGAGGGAAGGATCGTCATCGATGGCGTGCTTGGCGAGCCTCACATTCGTTCCTCTGCCGTGACGCACCATGTCTCGTATGTGGCGGCGCACAGCGCCGTGCGCGCCGCACTTGTGCCGCAACAGAGGCGATTCGCTCATCCGCATGGCATCGTGGCTGAAGGCCGTGACATGGGCACGGTGGTCTTTCCGCACGCGGATTTGAAGGTGTTCTTGATCGCGACCGTAGGTGAGCGTGCCCGTCGCCGCGCGCTCGAAATCGGTGCACCGGATGCTGTCGAACGCATCCGTGCAGAGATCGAGCGTCGCGATCACTTGGATGCGACGCGCGACGATGCGCCGTTGCTCAAGGCGGACGATGCGAAAGAGCTGATTACGGATGGCCTGACCCCGCGCCAAGTCGTCGACACACTCGTGGCCTTAGTACGCGCTTCGCAGGTGGATCCGGTTCGACATGGCCGCTGAGCGCGTTGCGACTGACATCACATGGACCTATCGCGTGTGCAGCTTTGGCGCGCGTTGGTATTGCCGTGTGTACCACCGCGCGCGCATTGAAGGCGTGGAGCACTTGCAGCGTGAAGGGCGGGTGTTGCTGGCCGCGAACCACACCACGTGGTTAGACATTCTGCTGCTGGGTGGCTTCGTGCCCCGACATGTGGCCTTTGTTGCCCGCGACACTTTGGCGCGCTGGGGTTGGTTGCGCTGGACGATGGAACAGTGCCGCGCGATTTTGATCAAGCGTGGCGCTGGCGATCGTGGCGCTGTGCGCGAGATGGTCGCTCATCTTGAAGCCGAAGATTGCGTGGCGATCTTTCCGGAGGGCACTCGTTCGCGCGACGGAACGCTGCAGGAGATCAAAGGGGGTGTCTTGATGGCTGCCAAGCTGAGCGGCACCCCGATCGTCCCGGTCGGCATCGTAGGCGGCCACAGGGCTTGGGGACGCGGAATGGCACTGCCTTTGCCGCGCAAGCTCGTGGTGCGCTTCGGGGCGCCGATTGCGCCTACCGACCCAGAGGCCGTAGAGAAGCTGAGCGCGGCGTTGCGGGCCTTGTCCGCGGCGGGGAACCCGCGCGGCGGATAGACGCCGCGCCCCGGATCGAGTAGTCTTTTCGCCCTTGCTTGTGCGCCGCAGGCTTCGTCTCCGCCGGGGACGGACTGTGCCGTGCAGGCCTTCGCAGGCTGCGCACCCGGTGTCCGGGAGTGACGCCTATCAAGAACCCTGACTTCTACGACTCCACATTCCGAATGGCTCCCGTCTGGAACAAGATCAAGCAGTTCGACCTGTCTCAGGATGAACTGAATTCCCGCCTCAACGCCGCGTTTGGCGGCATGACGAACGAGGTCCTCGACGACCTGCTCAACCTGTCCATCAAGGACATCATTCCCGGCTCGATCGTGATCGCCAAGGTCGATTCGGTCGACGAGCGTTCCGGCATGGTGGTGATGGATGTAGGCGGCAAGGCTGAAGGTCAAATCGCCATCTCCGAGTTCGGCGAAGTGATGCCGAAGGCTGGAGAGACCTACGAGGTCTACTACGAAGGCCTAGACGACAACGACCAGGCCAACTTGTCGAAGCGTCGCGCCGACCGCACCCGTGCTTGGGAACGCGTCAGCACCAAGTACAAGGAAGGCGACGAAGTTCAAGGCATCGTTCAGCGCAAGATCAAGGGCGGTTTGCTCGTCGACGTCGAAGGCGTCAACGTGTTCTTGCCGGCTAGCCAAGTCAACTTGCGTCGCACCGCCGATGTGGGCGACTTCATCAACGATGTGGTGCGCGCGCGCATCATCAAGATTGATGCTGAGCGCATGAACATCGTCGTGTCGCGCCGCAAGCTGCTCGAAGAAGAGCGTCAGAAGGCCAAGGAGCTGTTGCTCACCGACATCAAGGAAGGCCAAGTGCGTCGTGGCTCGGTCAAGAACATCGCCGACTTCGGTGTGTTCGTCGACTTGGGCGGCATCGATGGCTTGTTGCACATCACCGATATGTCGTGGGGCCGTATCAACCACCCGAGCGAGATGGTCAAGATGGACCAGGAGATCGAGGTGGTGGTGCTGCGCGTCGATCAAGACCGCGAGCGCATTGCTCTGGGCTTGAAGCAGAAGACCGCCAGCCCGTGGGACGGCATCGAGACGCGCTACCCGGTGGCCAGCAAGCACATCGGCGAAGTCGTCAACATCATGTCGTACGGCGCGTTCGTGAAGCTCGAAGACGGCGTGGAGGGCCTGGTCCACATCAGCGAAATGAGCTGGACCAAGCGCATCAACCACCCCAGCGAGCTGGTCAAGACCGGCGACAAGGTCGAAGTGGTTGTGCTCGAGTACAACCATCAGAAGCAGGAAATCAGCCTCGGCATGAAGCAAGCCGAGACCAACCCGTGGGACCTGGTCGAGCAGCACTACCCGCTCGGCACGGTGATCGAGGGTACGGTGCGCAACTTGACCTCGTACGGCGCGTTCGTCGAGATCGAAGAAGGCATCGACGGTCTGTTGCACGTGTCGGACATGAGCTGGACCAAGAAGGTCACGCACCCGTCCGAGATGGTCAAGAAGGGCGACAAGCTGCAGTGCGTGGTGCTCTCCGTCGACAAGGAGAAGAAGCGCATCGCGTTGGGCAAGAAGCAGCTGACGCCCGACCCGTGGACCGATTCGATCCCGCTGAACTACCACGTCGGCGATCTGCTGTCGGGCTATGTGACGAAGATCACCAACTTCGGTGCCTTCGTGAAGCTCGAAGACGATTTGGAAGGCTTGCTGCACATCAGCGAGCTGTCCGACTCGAAGATCAGCTCGGTCGAGGAAGTTCTGCGCATCGGCATGAAGGTCGAAGTGCGCGTCATCCGTGTCGATACGGAAGAGCGCAAGATCGGCTTGTCGTTCGTGCACGCCGACTTTGAAGAGAACGAGAAGATCCCGGCCTCCGCGCCGTCGATCGCCTCGGTCATCGGCACCACCGACGAGATCGCTGGCTCGACGCAAGACGAGTCCTGAGGTAGCGACATGATCTGAACGACGAGTGTCGTTCGCAAGCAGCGCCCGTCTCGGTTGGACCGAGGCGGGCGCTGTGCGTTTGCGGTAGCCAGCGCCCGCTGCGGTACTATGCTCTGTGTGCGCGTACGATCCACGGTTGTGACTCCGCTTCTCGTAGTGAGCTGCCTGCTTGGGCTTGGGGCCTGTGCCGGGCCTGCCGCTACAGCCGCACGCGTAGAGCCGCAGGTACAGGTGGATCCGCGCTTGGAGCAAGCGCTCCTCGCCGTTGAACGGGCGCTGCGTGATGGCGACGAAGAGGTGGCGCGTTCGGTGCTGAACCGCGTGTGGGCTCAGCGTCCCACTGGATCTACAGCCACGGTCGCCGCGCGGTTGGAGGACCTCTTAGCGGGTCGGGAGGCAACTGCTGCGGTACGGTTCGCCGTCCGGACGAGCCTCATGCCTCAGGGGGATGGTACGGCCGTGGTGGAAGTGTGGCTCGAGGCGAGCAGCACCGACGGCGTGGAGCGCACGCTGCAGCCAGGCTCGTTGGCGTTGAGCATCGAGACGCTTACGGTGGATGCCGCCTGTGTGGAGACGCGGCCTACGGAGACCGTCAGCTTGGGCTCTGTGCCCGTTGTGTGTGGTACCGCAGCGCAAGGCGTGGGCCTGTGGAAGGCACGCTGGGTGCTGGCTCCGGGCGCGATGGCGTCGCGCATGGTGCTGCGCCTAGAAGTACGCGCGGGCCGCTGGCTGCAAGGGGACAGAGTGCTCTCTGCGCAGGCGGTACCTGTCAGTCCCGGAAAGGCCGCTATGGCGGCTACCTCGGTAGCTGCCCTGGGTGCCGCAAGTGGCCTAGAGCTGCTCCAGCTGGCGCGTAGCCCCGCCTTAACGCGTGAGTCTGCGCTGCTTGTGGCGGTGCGGATTCCGCCGGAGGAGCACGCGCATGCTCTGCGCTTGCTGGGCGAAGCCACGGATGTCGATGTGGAGCCCGTACTGGAGCGTCTACTGCCTGCGGTGCGCTGGTTGTGCGGCCCAGCAGAGCCACCGCAGACCGTAGCTGGTATGCGGCGGCTGTTGCTGCAAACACGCGCTTCGGAGCCAGCTCGCGGTGAGTTGCGCTTGCCGCGCAGCCCGCGGAGCTAGACACTAGCTGCGTCATGGAAGTGAACCTGAGCCAAGCGAATCCGCAGGACCAACTGCGCGTCATCCGTCGCGGTATCGTCGACATGATCGAGAACCGCGAGCTCGAGGAGCGCGTTGCGGAGTCGATCAAGACCGGCAAGCCTTTGCGCGTGAAGTTCGGCATGGATCCCACCAGCGCGGATTTGCATGTCGGGCATGCCGTGCCGTTGCGCAAGTTGCGCGCCATGCAGCAACTGGGGCACCACATCGTGTTGATCGTCGGTGATGCCACGGCGATGGTGGGCGATCCCTCAGGCCGCAACAAACTGCGCCCGCCTCTGTCGCGGGCTGCAGTGGAGGAGAACCTCAAGACGTACGTGGACCAAGCGGCCAAGCTGTTGGATCTGTCGAAGACGGAGATCCGGCGCAACACCGAGTGGTTCGATCAGATGAGCTTTGAGGACGTGCTCAAGCTCTGTGGACGGATGACGGTGGCGCGCATGATCGAGCGTGACACCTTCCAAAAGCGCATCGCTGACAACGAGCCCATCGGCATCCATGAGTTCCTCTATCCCTTGATGCAGGGTTGGGACTCGGTCATGGTGCGTGCGGATCTAGAACTGGGCGGCACAGATCAGTTGTTCAACTTGCTGCGCGGGCGCGATCTGCAGCGCGAGGAAGGGCAGCGTGGTCAAATTTGCTTTACGACTCCGCTGATCAACGGCCTTGATGGCCGCAAGATGAGCAAGAGTTACGGCAACGCCATCACCTTCAACGATGTACCGGACGAGATGTATGGCAAGGTCATGTCCATCGAGGATGGCGTGATGCGCGAGTGGTACACGCTGTTGACGGATGTGTCCGAGCGCGAGATCGACGAACTGTTGGCTGGGCATCCGCGCGAAGCCAAGGCGCGTTTAGCGCAGGAAATCACCACGCAGTTCCACACGCGTGAGGCTGCCCTGAAGGCACGCGAGGCCTTCGACCGCCGCTTCCGCGACAAAGAGATTCCGGAGGATGTGCCGGAGATCGCCTGGCCTGCAGGCGCATCTAGTGGGGTGCAGTTGATGGCCTTGCTGAAGGACCTGGGGCTATGCGCCTCGACGAGCGAGGCTAAGCGCCTGATCGAAGGCGGCGGTGTGCGTCTCGATAACGAGGTGTTCAAAGATCCGCGCGCCATGATCCAAGCACCACAGCAGCCGCTGTTGATCCAAGCAGGCAAGCGCAAGTTTGTGCGTGTGCAGGCCCCCAGCTGAGTCCGATGTCAGGGCGACGCCACACTCAACTCGATGCGCACCAACTGTTGCAGCGGGTGATCGGTCTCCACGACCAACACGCCGGTCGCAAGGCCGCGCGTACCGGTGTCGCGGGCTGTGGCTTGCACCTGGGCCCGCCAGCGGTCGGCGCGGCCATCAGCATCGGGTGACTGCGGCGTCCATTGCACGGTGATATCGGCTGAGGGGAGTCCTTCCACGCTGTGACGCAGCACACGGAAGCTGGCACCTTGGGCTGAAGACACGAGATCGGTCACGATGGTGGTCGCGCTGCCTTGGGCGGTGAGGCCGAAGTTCAAGACGGGTGGCAACGCCACCACATCGTCGACCACAGTTCCGACGACAGGTACTTCCCACGGAGCCGGCTGGTCATGACCTTGTGGCGCGGTTGCGGCCAGCACGACCTTGCCGCGAATAGGACCGCGTGGCAAACCAGCCGGTGCCGTCGCCGACACGATCCACACGGTTTCACCCGCGATGGTGGTCTCTTGCATGGACGCTTCGAAGGGGCCTTCGACCCGCTCAATCTTGATCAAGCGCGATGGATCGCCTTTGACCTCGACGCTGCAATCCACACGACCAGATTTGCCGCTGCTGTGGCCGATGCGACCGAGGTCAAGCTCCGCCGGCACACTGCGGAACGGACGCTTGACCACCAAGTGCAACTCGAAGCTGATGTACGGCGTCAAGGTCGAATCGCTGCGCAGGCGCACCAAGGCCAGCTTGTCGATGTTCATCTTCTCGACCAGCTTGGTGTCGATGGTGACTGTCAACTCCAGTTGACCATCGACCGGTAACACAAGTCCCTTGCCATCGCGCGAGGGCGCACTGCGTGTACCGTCGGCAGCGACCACGACGGCGCTGGGCTGGGTGCACCAGCACACGCTTTGGATGTCCTGAATCGTGACCGGGCGTCCTTCACGGTTGGCGACGCGAAAGGTATGCCGCGGCAGCGCGCCATAGGGCAGATTCCCGAACTCATGAAAGTAGGGGCGCTCCGCGGTCGGGTTGGTGATCACCAACCCTTCCGGTGCAGGCGTCGGGCCGGATGGCGAGCAACCCACCAAGCAGAGGAGTGCCGTGATCAGAACAAGGACTGGGGTGCGGTGCTGCATCGGACTGTAGGTGCAAGTAGTATGCCTAGGCGAGGCATCAGATGCGCCACCACCTAACGACGGTCCTTTGCAGTGTGGTGTTGTACGCGCTGTGCGCCATCGCACCCAGCGCGTGCGGTGGTGCAGATCAGCCTGCCCCGGTCGGGCCCAACATCTTGGTCATTGTGGCCGATGATTTGGGCTTCGCCGATGGCGGCTTAGGGCGTAGCGATGCCCCACGCACTCCGCGCTTGGATGCCTTGTTCGCCGAGTCGGCGCGGCCGAGGACCTACCGGACGGCTCCGTGCTGCACCCCGGCGCGTGCAGGGCTTTTGACAGGCGTCGATCCCGGCAAGCTCGGGCTGTGGAAGAACTTGTCCGCTCGCGATGGTGGTGGTCTGCGTGCGTCGGCCACGACCCTAGCCGAGCATCTGCAGGCTGCAGGTTGGAGCACGACTCTGGTGGGCAAGTGGCATTTGGGGCACGAGCGCGCGGAGTCTCGGCCTCTAGCCCAAGGTTTCGAGCGCTTTCGAGGCGTGTTGGGCGGCTGGATCGATCCTCAGACCCGGCGCCGTGGTGCCGAGCCTGATTGGTGGCGCGACGAGGCGCAGGTCGAGCAGCTGGGGTATGCACCACAGATGATGGTGGAAGAGGCGCGGCGGGCCTTGCGCGAGCGCGATCCGAACAAGCCGTTCTTTCTGTGGTTCGCATCGACCTTGCCTCACACGCCGCTGCATGCGCCGCCTGGAGTGCAGTTGGATCCGCAGTCACCGGACCTCAATCGCGATGCGATGCGCGCGATGGTGGAGGCCTTGGATGCACAGGTGGGAGCCCTGCTGGATGAGCTCGAGCAGCAACAGGTGGCGCGCGACACGATCGTGGTCTTTGTCTCCGACAATGGTGGTGACCGCGAGTACAGCGCAGACAACGGGCCCTTGCGTGAAGGAAAATTTACAGCGTACGAAGGGGGAGTGCGCACGCATTGTGCCGTGCGTTGGCCGGCGCGCGTGACAGCAGGTGAGCGGGCGCTGGACCTCTCGTACTTGGACTTGACGCCTACGCTGTGCGCTCTCGCGCGGGTTCCTGCTCAGGGGCACAGCTTTGATGGGCGCAATGTGTCCGCAGCCCTACTTGAAGGTGCCGCCGTGGCCTCCCTGCCGCAGCGCTATGTGTGTGAACGCGTGGACGAGCGCCGAGCCTGCGTGGTCGAGGGCGATCGCAAACTGGTGCGTGTGGTTTCGCGCACCGGATTACGCTCTACGCTGCTGTTTGATTTGGCCGCCGATCCGACGGAACGAGTGGAACTGTATCCAGCCGACGATCCGCGCACGCCAGCGTGGTTGCGAATGTTGGACGATTTGGAAGCGTGGCGTTAGCGCGGCGCCAGCAACTCAGAGTTCAGCAAGCAGTCGGCAATGGTGCTGGCAATCAAGTCAGAGCCCGAGTCATTGGGATGCACTTCCCACTTGTAGAGCCCGTGCACGCGCACATGTGCCTTCGCTTCGGCCAGCACTTGCTGCGCGTCTTTCTGCGGCTCAAGGGTTGTGCGCCGTGCAACCTCGGCTTGCAGTTCTTCGTCCAGCCGCGCTTCCACAACGACGGCATTGTCACAGATGGGGACGGCCAGCTCGGTGCAGACTTCGCGCTGGACTGCCTTGATGCGCTCGAAGGCATCCACTTGCTCGCGGTAGCTGGGCGCTTGCTCCAAGTGCCAGCGCGGCAAGGCTTGCGTGGCGACTAGCACATTGGCGCCACGCGCACGGCACAGCGCCACAAGTTGACGCAGATTGCGTCGATAGTTCTCAAAGCCCAGGTCCGGAATCGTGCCCGGGTAGTGCACATACGGATCCGCTCCCAGCGGGTCATAGTTGGCGATGGCGTAGAAGCCCAAGTCTGTGCGCTCGGCGACATAGTCCGTGAAGTAGCGTCGCCACACCAAGTAGGTGCGGCTGTGGCTGAGCGCGCGCTCAACTTGGCTCGGCCGATCCACAGGCCACGGTGCACGCCAATGCAAGTTGTCGCGTGTGGGCTCGCCACCGCGTGTGTAGAGCGCGCAGCGCATGTCATTGATGGACTCGTGCACGAGCACCAAGTCCGGCTGCAGATCGAGGCCTCGTACAGCCAAATTGACAAGCATCTCGTAGCTCGACCAGCCCGAGACACCCAAGTTGATCACCTCTACGCGGCGCGGCGCGAGGGCTGCCGTCAACTTGTCTTCAAGTCGCTGGGACCACACAGCGAGGTCATTGCTTTCGCTCTGCCCGTAGACGGAGGATCCGCCAGTGGTCACGATGCGGTAGACGCCCTCAGGCTTCTCCCACGTCGTCTCCTTCCCGCGGAAACCGAGAGCATTGTGGGACGCCTGTTGCTTGGCGCCCGGCGGCGTCGCGAACGAAGCCCGTAGCGCATAGCCCAAGTACGGATGCGGAATCGCGCGCGAGGTCTTCTGTTCCGCAGCGCGCTTGAGTGTGCCGTACTCGAGGGCATCGGCGGACAAGCGTGCCAAGACTCCTTCTCCGCCCTTGGTGGGGTCCCATGTGGGCGAGGCACGATCTGCTTCCACCACGCGGTCTGCAATGCGTGAGGTCACTTCCAGCACCACAACCACGAGACCCAACGACACGAGGAGTGAAAGGAGAATCCGCAGCCACACGGGCTTGGTCGTGGTCGGCATCTTCGAGGTCACCATCCAGAGCGGAGCCTAGCGGATGGGCCCTGCCATGCGCTACAGGATCTCCATGCCGAGGAACCAGTCCCTAGCCACACGCACGTTCACCCACGGCAACCTCGTGTTGTGTGAGACCTTGTTGGTCGCCAATGTGCTCAAGGAGGAGTTCGTGGGGGTGGTGCAGCGTTCGTCGTGGGACAACTGGGTCAAAGTGCTCTTTGTGATGGCCCTCGTCGTGGGCTTCATGGGCGGCTTCTTCGTGCTGGTGCAGCGACTCACGCGCGACGCCGTCGGACGCACGCACGTCGCCCTCGCGGGGCGCGGCCTGCAGCGGTGGTTGGTGCACCTAGCCTTGTTGACGGCGCTCTACTTGCTGTACGCGCACCGCTTAGGCTTGCGCGTGTACTAGCGGTTGGTGGTAGGCGCGGTAGGAGCGCAGGCCTTCGACGCCTAGGTACCGCTCCAGCAGCTTTTCATCGGCCTGCAGCAGGTCGACGACGAGCAGGGCATCTAGGGCATCGTTGAAGTCAGGATCGACATTGAGCGCCAAGAGGCGTCCACCCAGCTTCAGGTACTCGCGCAGCAAGACCGGCACGCCCTTCTTGTCGTGCTCCAAGTCCGAGACGAGCGCGGATAGATCAATGCTGCCACCGATCAGCTCGCCTACGCGCTGCGGCGAGAGCCCTTGCATCTTCTGCAGTGCAAACTCTGTTCGGGCTGCGACCTTGCCCATGCCCAGCAACGGCCGGTGCTTTTGCAGGTACTGGGCCATGAGTTGGCGCGACAGCGGATGGTACGAGGCGCTGATGGAGACGGGGCCGAAGAGTCTGCGGTAGCGAGGATTCGCCACGAGATAGGCGCCGATACCTTTCCATAAGAGCAAGAGCGGAGCGTAGCTGCGTTGGTAGTCCAGCGCTACGAAGGATCGCCCGAGCTCAAGTGCCGGCGAGAGACTGCGTAGCGACTTCTCGTCGTAGTGAAAGAGCGTGGCCGTATAGAGCGTTTCAGCATCGCTGCCACGCACTAGCTCGTCCGTGCCACCTAGGCGATAGGCGCCTGCGATGCGGTGCTGTTGCGTGTCCCACAGGATCAAGTGCAGGTAGCGCGCATCAAATCGATCAAGGTCACGCGCGCGCCCGGTGCCTTCGCCGACGGTGCGGAATGTCTGTTCGCGCAGACGTCCTACCTCTAGGAGCGCGTGCGGGATCTGCTCGGCGCGTGCCAGGCGCACTTCGAAGCTGCCTTGTTTGGCTAGCAGGTTACTCGGCGGCAGCGCCTCGATATCGCGCCTGACCAGCTCTGTCTTCACTGGCGCGGGGAGGTTCGCCGGCGGTCGCGTGCGCTGCATCGTGAGACGCCTAAGCAACTTCTGGGAGGCTACGCGTGTGCGATCGCCCAAGGCGTAGGTGCGCAAGCGCAGGTAATCCGTGCGCGTGCGGTCGTCAGGCAAACTGGATAGTTCACTGGCTGCGATGGGTGTTCCAAAGCGCACCTCGATCGTGCGTCCCTGCTTGTTCAACAGCTCGCGCGGCAGCAGTGCTGTGCGCAGCCGCGGGTGCACCAGCCCGGCAAGTTGGAACAGGGAGCTATTCCGACCTTCAAAGTAGGCCGGGCAAGTCTGCGCGCCCGTGCGCAGCGCCATGCGCGCAATCGACTCACTCCAACGCGGGTCCATCACGCGCCGTTGACGCACTTTCAGGCTGGAGACTTCACCAGCCGGAAAGATGGCCAACATTCCTCCGCGACGCAGATGCTCCATAGCGCCTCGCAACGCCCGCGCATTCGCAGCTTGGGCATCGGAGGCGAACACATCCACCACCAAGAACAACTCGCGCATCTCGACAATGTGGTCGAGCAAGCTGTTGACGAGGATCTTGACATCCTTGCGGATGCGGCACAGCTCGCGCGCAAGGATCAATCCTTCCACCGCACCGTACGGGTGGTTCGCGCACACAATGGCAGCTCCTGTGGTCGGCAGGCGTTCCACTTCGCGTGCATCCGTCTGGACCGTCACACCCAACTCCTGCAGAGCCGAACTCACGAACTGCAACGCATCGCGCGCGGGCGGCAGCGCTGTGTAGCGGCGCTCCAGTTCAGACAAGGCCAAGACCCTCTCCACGGAACGGGCTACTGGCCGCAGAATGGAATGAGCGGGGGTCAGGCGGAATGTGGGGCGCGTCTGGGTTTGGTCCATAAGGTGCGTAAGCGCCAGCAGCGCTTGTAAAGGTAGCAAGCGCAACGCGAATTGAAGAACGGCAAGGCCCGGATCAAGTTCCTGCAAGACCCGTTGCCGGTTGTAGTCGGGCGGACGCTACGATCCGAACCATGCTATGCAGCCAAACTCAGATGCGTACCCTCGCGCGCTTCGCTTGGGCGACCTTGGCCATGTTGGGAATGCTGGGTTGTGCGGAGGAAGCTCCGACCAGCACTCAGGGGGCCAAACTCATCGGCTTCTCGCAGATCGGCGCCGAGAGCGCTTGGCGTGTGGCTGAGACAGCATCGATCACCATCGAGGCCAAGAAGCGGGGATACGACCTGCGTGTGGCGGATGCGCAAGGCCGTTTGGAGAAGCAGCTCGAAGCACTGCGTGGCTTTGTGGCCCAGGGAGTGGATGCCGTCATTCTGGCTCCGCAAAAGGAGCAAGGCTTCGAGCCCGCCCTGCGGGAGTTGAAGGAAGCGGGCATTCCTGTGATCTTGGTCGATCGCGGTGTGGAGGCAGATCCGTCGCTCTACGCGACGTTGATCGCGTCCGACTTCGTCGCGGAGGGGCGCATGGCTGCGGAGTGGTTGATCACTCACTCCACTGGCGATGTGCGCGTGGTCGAGCTGGAAGGCACAGCCGGTTCCGCTCCGGCCATGGATCGCAAGCGGGGCTTTCACGAAGCGCTCGCTGCTCACCCACGCATTCAAGTGGTGCGATCTCAAGCGGCTCAGTTCACGCTCGCCGAAGGCAAGAAGCAGATGGAGGCCATCGTGCGCAGCGAACAGCAGCCCTTCCAGGCTGTCTACGCGCATAACGATGACATGGCTTTGGGGGCGATGGATGCATTGAAGGCCGCCGGCCGGCAACCTGGCAAGGATGTGTTGGTCATCTCGGTGGATGCGACGCAGCCGGCCTTTGAAGCACTTGTGCGCGGGGAGCTGTCGGCCACGGTGGAGTGCACGCCTCTGTTGGGCCCGCTTGTCTTTGATGCTCTGGACACCCTGCTCCAAGGGGGCCGGGTAGCCCCCCGCATGGTCGTGCCCGACCGGATCTTTGACTCCTCGAATGCGGCCGCCGAGCTTCCGAACCGCCGCTACTGAGGTTCCTGCCCGCCTAAGGTCGATACACTGCGCTCCTCCTATGAAGACCTATCTACAAGATCTGATGGCGTTAGTGGTCCTGTGTGTGCCCACTGCTGTGTGCATGTCGCCCGTTGGCGCTCAGATGCGCAGCGAGCCGTTGCGTGCGGTGCCGTTCGAGCAGGTGGTGGTGAAGGACAACTTCTTCGCGCCGCGCATCGAGATCAACCGCAGCGGCACGGTGGAGGCCTGCTGGACCAAGTGCGAGGAAACGGGGCGCTTCAAGAACTTTGCTGTGGCTGCCGGCGTCGTGCAGGGCAAGCACGAAGGCGCGCTCTTCAATGACTCGGATGTGTACAAGGTGATCGAAGGCATCGCCTACACGCTGCAGCACAAGGACGATCCCGAGTTGCGCGCGAAGACGCAGCGCTTGGTGCAGGTCATCGCCAAAGCCCAGCAGGCCGATGGCTACTTGAACACCTATTACCAGTTGGTCGAGCCGGAGAATCGCTGGAAGAACATCGCGCATGGGCACGAGCTGTATTGCGCGGGCCACTTGATGGAAGCGGCTGTGGCTTGGAAGGCGGCCACGGGCGATGACGCCTTGATGCAAGTCGCGTTGAAGTTCGCCGCGCATATCGAAGCAGAGTTCGGCCCGGGCAAGCGCCTAGATCCGCCCGGACATCCTGAACTGGAGCTGGCCTTGGTCAAGCTGCATCGCGCCACGAGCGATGCGCGTTGGCTGAAGCTCGCCAAGTTCTTCGTGGACCAACGCGGCAGTCATGTAGGCCGCAGCGGCTTTGGTGAGTACGCGCAAGACCACAAGCCGTTGCGCGAACAAACCGAAATCGTCGGTCACGCCGTGCGGGCGTGCTATTTGTATGCAGGCGCTGCGGATGTGGCCATGCTCACGCGCGACACGCAGCTCTTCCAGACGTTGGGCACGATCTGGAACGACCTCGTCACCACCAAGATGTACATCACGGGTGGCATCGGCAGTTCCGCCGCCAATGAGGGCTTTACCAAGCCGTACGATCTGCCTAACCGCACTTCGTACTGTGAGTCCTGCGCTTCGATTGGTTTGGCGTTGTGGAGTCAGCGCATGCTGCTCGCCACAGGCGATCCGATCTATGCCGAGAATGTCGAGCGGCAGATCTACAACAACATCCCCGCCAGCGTATCGCTTACAGGTGACCGCTTCTTCTATGTGAATCCGATGGAGACGCAGGGTGCACAGCGTTCGCCCTGGTTTGATTGCGCGTGCTGTCCGACCAACCTCGTGCGTTGGGTGCCTTCCGT
>Ga0079301_1000186_pt1 | contig 29370 bp, 25 predicted proteins | sample Wag4_2014_7_11_3_FD_74797 | JGI IMG/M metagenome (GOLD analysis project Ga0079301, IMG submission 74797) | Fresh water mixed with fracking chemicals microbial communities from Ohio, USA - Utica-2 Time Series FC 2014_7_11 | ecosystem: Engineered > Industrial production > Chemical products > Input... | reverse complement strand
TGCCTATTCACTTTAAAGACATTTCCAGATTGACTTAAGATTTGAGTGATTACAATGAAGTGAACAACTACCGCGAGAGTGGAGATGGAATCGCCGGTAAACTTTCAGTTCCATGTTCTGAAACAGATTGGACGGCAAAGAAATAGTTGTCCTTGCTGTATGGGAGCTTGAGCTGGGTGCCTTCAGTGTAAAACTTTTTCTCCCACATGGACGATGAAGTCTCCCGCATGAGGACATAGTATCCTTTTAATTTGCCATGGATAGGGGCTTTCCAAGTCAAAGTCGAGGAGTTGCTCAAGCCGCGTACATCGATCTTTACTTCTTGGGGCATCCCTGCAGACTGACCTAGAGAAGCGGCTGCAGCGAGATTGACAGCGGCCACCTTCCGGAGGTATTCAAAATCCATGAACTCAGGTAGATCCCCATATTGAATTCCATTTTCTACGCGTACGTTTTCATGCTGGTACAGAAAGTTCTCATTCATTTCGGACATCCGCACTGCTGTAAACCCATTTCTCATAAAGGGAGTTTGGTCACCTCCACGGAGAAATCTATCGTTTCTATAAATCAATTTTACTTCCATCTGGTCTACATAGCGCTCTCCAAGTTCCTTGATGTAGCGAGCCAGTTGCCGAGAGGGGCTATCGTTATCCGAATTAATGGATCTTCGGAGAGCGGCGCCGCGCTCATCCTCTGCCAAGGGAATAGTTTCTGAGAATACCCGCATGACGGTATTGTTGCTGATATTGGTTTCGGAGGAGCTGCTATTGCCGACAATGTCATTGTTGAGCACGGCCTCGATTTTCCAAGATTCCGCTTTCGCTTTATCTGCCAAGTAGGTTGCACCTTTGAGCCCTTGTTCCTCTCCAGTAAAGGCCACAAAGAGTAGGGTGGCTGGAAACTCAGTGCTAGCGAGGATTCGGGCGAGTTCTAGAACCAAGGCTACCCCGCTACCATCATCATTGGCACCTGGAGCTGCACCTGCAGCATCCATGACATCTTTATTTCTAGAATCCAAGTGTCCTGAAACCACTATAATTCGAGGATCGTTTGGGTTTGTTCCTGGTAGACGAGCAATCACATTTCCAACTTTCGAATCTGCTACGATCCTTCTTCCATCGCCAGGTACCACAAATTCTTCGATGTTTGCGGTCATTCTTCCTTTTGATTTGGAGGCGAACTCGGAAAACTTTGCTTTCACGTAGTTTTGAGCGGCAATCATTCCGTTTTTAGCATCGGTATTAAGGGTATGTCTGCTGTGGAAGGAAGCCAATTTCTCGGTATATTTTTTCAAACTATCCGCATTGACCTGCTGTACGAGCTGTTGAATTTCCGGATTGCGGATGACCACCTGCTGCGCAAAAGTTTGGCCGGCGAAAAGGATAAGGGTGAAAGCGAATAAAATGTGACGCATGGTGGGGTTCCTATCTTAAGTTCAGCTTAAATTTAGTTCAGAATTTAATATCACCTACTGAATTTTACATGAACACATTTTCTCTGCCTAGTAAAGGCGAATATCCTCCCTATTACGAAACCTATATTTCGAAGCTTGGAGATCAGAATTTTTACACCCTTGTCCATTCTCAAATCCAGGAATTGAAAGGATTTTTTGCTTCCAAACCTGAGGGATGGGCGAATGTACCCTATGCTCCAGGTAAATGGACACCAAAAGAAGTTCTCGGTCATCTTCTAGATACGGAACGCATCATGACTTTTCGGGCGCTGTGTATTGCACGAGGTGAGAAAAAATTACTTCCTGGCTTTGATCAAGATCCCTATGTGGTTCAGGCGCAGTTTAATGGCGTTTCCTTGGATGATTTGCTTACCGATTTTGAAATGCAGCGTCAGGCAATTCTGAGTATGGTTCGAACTTTTCCGGAAACGTCCTTTCAAGAAATTGGCTCTGCCAATGGCAATCCCATGAGCACCAGAGCCTTGCTTTGGATTATCCCAGGCCATTTTATACATCATTTCCAGGTACTTCAACAAAAATATGTATGAGAAAATTAGCGATAGCAGTTTTAGACTCTTTTACTGACAAGCCATTTTCAGGGAATCCCGCAGCGGTGTGCCTTTTGGATAGCCCCCTATCCAAAGAGCAGATGCAGGCCATCGCCATGGAGATGAATTTGAGCGAAACGGCATTTGTTGAGAAAACCAAGGAGGAGGGAAGTTTTTCCCTTCGTTGGTTTACGCCCATGCTTGAAATTGACCTGTGTGGACATGCGACCTTGGCTTCTGCATTTTGGATGTATTCACAAGGTTGGGCAAAAGAAGGAGATGAAATTAAATTTCAAACCCTTAGTGGCGTGCTCAGCGTGACCAAGCAAGGAGACCTGGTTTGCATGAATTTCCCATTAATTCCAACGCAAGTGGCAACTCATCCTGCCTATGCTGAAGAAATTTTGGGGAGCAAAGTCATTCAGGCAGCCAAACTTCGAAAAAATTGGATTTTTGAGTTGGCCGATGAGGAAGCTGTCCGCTCCTTTAAGCCTGATTTTGAGCAGATTGCTGCGAATAGTGAAGAAGGCTTTGTAATTACAGCCTCTGGGAGAGGGGATTACGACATCGTTAGTCGGTTTTTTGGACCCAATGTAGGCATACCTGAGGATCCAGTGACGGGATTTGCCCACTGTGCTTTGGTGGATTATTGGAACAAGAAAACAGGGAAAACAAAGTTCAAGGCTTACCAAGCCAGTACTCGGGGGGGAACGCTTTACTTGGAAATTCAAGGAGATCGTGTGCTCATCAAAGGCCAAGCAGTTGAAGTCCTGGTAGGCACAATGAGTTGTTAATTGTACCTGCATTGCAATTGAGTTTTTAGTACCAATTCAAAAATTGAAGAGCTACCGCTTCTGTAATTTTCAATTCGCATGAAACAAATAAAATCGTACTTACTAATCTAAAAAAAAGTCAAACCCATGAGAAAACTATCCTTAAGCCTTGTGCTACTCTGTATGGTTACCCTATCGGTGGCGCAAACATCGCGTAAAATCGAAGTGGAATCCAAGGTGGAATCTACCGCCGAAGTCATGATTAAAGGCAAGCGTGTACCTTTCAAAGCCACTGCAGGTACCCAACCTGTTTGGGATGAGAAAGGCGAGCCAATCGCTTCTTTATTTTACACCTACTACGAGCGTACAGATGTGGTAGACCGTGCCAAAAGACCTTTGGTGGTAAGCTTCAACGGTGGTCCAGGTTCTGCTTCCATCTGGATGCACTTGGCCTACACAGGACCAGTGGTATTGAATATTGATGACGAGGGTTACCCTGTTCAGCCTTATGGTACCAAGTCCAACCCGCATTCCATTTTGGATGTGGCGGATATCGTGTACATCGATCCTGTTAATACCGGCTATTCCCGAATTGTAAAGGAAGATACGCCGCGCAGCACCTTTTTCGGAATCAATGCAGACATCAAGTATTTGGCGGATTGGGTCAATACCTTTGTGACGCGTCAGAATCGTTGGGCTTCCCCGAAGTATTTGATTGGCGAAAGCTACGGTACTACCCGTGTAGCTGGCTTGGTTTCTCAATTGCAAAATTCACACTGGATGTATTTCAATGGGGTGATCTTGGTGTCACCTACGGACATGGGTATTTTGCGTGATGGACCGGTGAAAATGGCAAACTACTGGCCGTATTATGCAGCTACTGCTTGGTATCACAAAGCGCTACCTGCGGAATTACAGGCGAAGGACTTGGATGAAATCTTGGCTATCGTGGAACCGATGGCTGTCAATGAAATTCTTCCAGCGATGGCTAAGGGAGGATTGCTCAGCGAGTCGGAGCGTGATGCAATTGCTACCAAAATGGCCTATTATTCTGGCCTAAGCAAGGAATCTATCCTTCAACACAACTTGATGGTACCGACTAGCTTTTTCTGGAAAGAGTTGCTTCGATCAAGAGATGGCATGACTGTAGGTCGTTTGGATAGCCGATACAAGGGATTTGACCGCATGGAAGCGGGTGACCGATATGATTTTGATCCTGCGTTGACGAGCTGGAACCATGCTTTTGCACCAGCCTTTAACTTGTATGCCAAGAATGTATTGAAGTACAACACCGATTTGACTTACAATCTTTTTGGTCCAGTGAATCCATGGGATCGTAGCAACGAGAACACGGCGAATGACTTGGGCACTGCGATGCGCCAAAATCCATACCTCCACCTGATGGTTCAGTCCGGATACTTTGATGGGGGTACTGACTACTTCAATGCGAAGTACAGCACCTGGCACATAGATCCAAATGGCAAGCTGAAAAATAGAATTGATTTTAAGGGATACCGTTCGGGTCACATGATGTACCTGAGAGCAGAGGACTTGGCCACTTCGAACGAAGATATCCGCCAGTTTATTCAGAAGTCCGCTGTAGCTCCAGGAGAAGCAGCGAAGTACAAATAAATTTTATAAGTACGTTCTATTAAAAAAAGGGTTCTGACTGATCAGAACCCTTTTTTTATAGCGTGATGATTCCTTCGAACTCTTCAAAGGACCTCAGTTCTTGGTTCAATCCTAGGGTTTGGCCAAGGATCAGAAACAGGTCTGCCAATGTTTTACCGTCTTGACGCAGCTGCCGAATGGAAAAGGCCCCTGCTGATTTGGATAACTTGCTTTGATCAGGTCCTTTGAGTAGGGGGTGGTGGTAAAAAGTGGTTTTCGCAAATTCTTCCTTTCCTAGAATTCGAGCAAGGTCGAGCTGGGCTAAAGTTGAGGGAAATAAATCCTGACCTCGTACAATCAAATCTATTCCAAAATGGAGATCATCAAATAGCGAGGTAAGCTGGTAGGCGGGAAACAAGTCTTTTTTACGAACAACGTAACAACTTGCTTCTTCTGGAATTAGGGCTGATTTAGGGGTGGTGGGGTAAGCAATGTAATCCAGAAAATCCGCATCCAAGGTGTTGATTCTCCAGGCGGATTCATTTTTGTCTAGAGGCATTCGTCTGTCCAAGCATTGTCCCAAATAGATGCCTCTGGGATCGATTTGAAGGATTTGACTTCGGGTACAGGTACAAGAAAAAGTAACTTTGCTTTGTTCGAGCTGGGCTAAGCCCTCAGTGTAAATGGGCAGTCGATGCACCTGTGACCAGGTGGATTCCAACTCTTTGCTATTTTTTGGACCTTGGTCAATTTTAATTTCAAGGAAGTCTAAAGTTTCAAAGATATCCTCTACGTACTCTGGTCTGTAGCGCTCACGGTCCAAATCATCGATTCGCAGGAGAATTTTTGCACCGTGTTTCTTTGCCAAGGCTTTCGTTAGAAGAAAGGAATAGGCATTGCCCAGGTGTAGGTAACCGCTGGGCGTAGGAGCGATACGGGTTTGAGCAAACTTCATTTTCCAAAGTTAAGAGATTCCTAGAAGTGGGCAGGGCATAAAATTGAGCGGAATTAAAGTTCTTTAACATGCCTAAGTTTTCTTGCTAACCCACAGTACCTACTTTTGGCGATCGATGAAGCGAATTTTTCTTTTACTTTTCTTCTTTTTTTGGGTGGTATCCCTTTCTGCACAGCGCAAGTATTCTGGCAATGTGATCGATGCTTGGGACAAAAAATACTTGGAAGGTGTGGTTGTCAAAAATTCTGATGGAGAGAAAGTAAGTACCAATTCCCGTGGCTATTTTTCAATTCCAGGCTTGCTAGGTGATACCCTCATCTTTCAGTTTCCTGGCTTTTTGGAAAAGAAAGTTCAATTGTCAGCTGATTCATTTTTGTTTGTTGAGCTTCAGGACTTGGCGAGGCTACTGCCGACCTTCCAGGTGAAGGCTGAGCCTTATCGCTTTCGATTTAAGGATGGAAAATTGTACCTATCCGAAGACGAGCCAGTCGTAGAAAAGCCACTCAGTCAGCAGGTAGGAATAGGAGTTGACTCGACCTCACCCTCGCCAGGCTTCGCTATTTATGGGCCTATCAGCTATTTCACCAAAAGAAACCGCGAACTTCGTGCTTACGAAAAGCGATTGGATTGGGAGCGGCAGCGTGTTGGCTACCTAGAGGTGATTGATTCGGATTCCCTGCGTCAGGACTTGATGAAACAGTACAATCTTGAACGAAAAGCTTGGGACGAGTTGATCTTGCGCTTCAATACCTTTCATGCTGCACATGAATTTTTAGGATGGTCCAAAGACCGAGTATTGGCAGCATTGAAAGAGTTTTTCCGCTTGGAGTTTTTGCTGGAAAATTAGCTTTTTCGCTTGAAGGACCAGGTGATAAAGAATCGTGCTACTTCTTCTCCTGCCGTATTTTTGCCGTAAGACACCATGGTGATTTGCTTGCTTTCACCTGGGTTTAGGGAATCAACCAAGTCAAAAACTTCTGCTCCTTGTTCGCAGCTAAAGGTAGTTTTTGTACTTGCTTTCTTACTGTATTCTGCCCGAAAATCCACCACCAGCATGCTGAAGGGGCCTTTACCTGCAAGGGCAAGCTGACACAAGGCACCTGTACTGAGTTCGGCCGCTCCTGCAAGCGCAGCAAAATAGATGGATTTGAAGGGGTTCTGACTTCTCCAGAAATAGGGGATGCTGACCACACAGTGTTGCCGGTCAAGACGAACCATCTTCAATCTCCAAAATACTGCCGTAGGTAATTTGAAAAGCATGGCCCACCAAAAAATAAAGGAGTTCATCATTTTTTTTTGATAAGCTAAAGCAGGGGCTGGTAGCGTCATTTTGGTTTCCATGTTGGCCAAGAGAAGATGATTCTTTGAATTTTGTAATAAGATTTAAAATTAATCAAGTTCTTTTAATAAATTTAGAAAGACCACCTTCAGAAAAACCTTCCCATGAAAAAGTTAGTAGCTCTTTTTTGCATAGTCTATGCCTTATCCGCTTGTTCGATTGTGCCACTTACAGGAAGAAGTCAACTAACCATTTTTACAACTCAAGATTTGATGCCATTGGTTAAAGAGGAATACAACGAATCCTTGACAGAAAGTAAGGTATTGACGTCCACCGAAGAAGGCCAAGAAATAATGAAAATAGGCAATAAAATGGCCGAAGCTGTGGAATCGTATTTGATCGAGCAAGGCTATGATTCGTTAGTTAATGAACTAGACTGGGAGTTTAACTTACTTGAAAATGAGGAAATAAATGCCTGGTGTATGCCTGGGGGAAAGGTAGCATTTTACACAGGGATTCTGCCATTTACAAGGGATGAAACGGGAATTGCGGTAATTATGGGACATGAAATCGCACATGCTGTAGCTGGGCATGCAAATGAAAGAATGTCACAAGAATTACTTTTCGAACTCGGGGTAACAGCTGTGGACATTGCTATTGGGCAAAACCCAACGCTTACTCAAGAGCTATTACTTCAAGCTGTAGGGGTTGGTTCCGAACTTCAAATACTTGGTTTTTCCAGAAAGCATGAATTAGAAGCTGATCGCATGGGTTTGATTTTTATGGCAATGGCAGGGTATGATCCACGAGAAGCTCCCGCTTTTTGGGAGAGGATGGCTGAGGATTCGGAAGAGGAAGAATTTGAGTTTTTATCAACCCATCCTGGACCTTCACGAAGAATTGATCGCCTTAATTCATTGATGCCTGAAGCGATAGCGATTTATGAGCAATCAAAAGGATCAAAATAGCATTTTAGCGGGCATTAAAACCTCGTAACTTGATTTGAGTGAGTTTCCGTTTGGTGTCCAGTGGAAAATCTCCTTTCATCATCCATTCGTAGTAGCCAGGCTCTTCTTTCAAGGCTTGATCGATTGTTTTGCCCTTGTGCTTTCCAAAGTTGAAAACTTCTTGGCCTTGGGAGTTGAATACAAACCTTCCTGCCAAGTCAACCATGCGCTCGTTGACTAAAGCATGGATTTTTTTCATGTCATTTTCAAAAACTCCCAAGGTATTGCCCTGTAGATCCTCCACGGATTCGCCAAGGTATCGTTCGATTTGGGCCCTGAAAACATCCACTGTAGCCAGCGTATCTGCCTCAGCACTGTGCGCATTTTCCAGTTTCTTTCCGCAGTAGAATTTGTAGGCAGCACTCAAGTTTCTTTTCTCCATCAAGTGAAAAATCTTTTGAGCATCCAGCAGATTTCGCTTGTCGAGATCAAAGTCGATTTCAGATCGTAGAAACTCTTCCACCAACAAGGGAATGTCATATTTGAGGACATTGAATCCAGCCAAGTCACTCATCCCTAAAAATTGAAAAATTTCTTGAGCTAAATCTTTAAAGTAGGGCTCATTTTTAAGGTCTTTGTCGTACAAGCCATGGATTAAGGAAGCTTCCAAAGGAATGGGAACGCCTGGATTTACCCGCCGGGTATAGATCTGCTGTCCTCCATCCGGGTTTAACTTGACGATTGAAATTTCCACAATTCGATCGGTGGAGACATTGATGCCGGTAGCCTCCAAATCAAAAAATGCGATGGAATTTTTTAGGTTAAGATGCATGCGCTAGAAATTTTTGTTTGAGCGGTTCGAGGTTCATGTTGTCGTAATTCCCCGAACTCATGAGTAGGAGGTTGGTATCCGTATAGTTTTGCGCAAGCAGGTAATCGCTTAAGGCAGCACTTTCGGTAAATAGCATTAGATCTTTTCGTTTAAATCCTTCTCGAAGCATTTCTTCGGACATCAATTCCAATTTTTTGAGGGCTACCGCATGGGGATTGAGGTAGATAATCGCCACATCAGCCAGATCCATGCTGTGCGCATAGTTGGGAAGAAATTGTGGATTGAGGGAAGAGTAGGTGTGCAACTCCTGTACGGCCAGCAGACGGCGGGAAGGAAATTGATTTTTTACTGCGTTCACCGTTGCTTTCAATTTGGAAGGAGCATGGGCAAAATCACGGAATAGAATGCCTGTATCGTGCTGAACGATAATCTCTTGTCGTTTGGCGGCTCCTTTGAAACCTTGGATTGAGGAATAGAATTTCTCAGAAGAAAGTCCTAGCGCTTCGCAAATGTGAAGTGCGCCTTGCAAATTCTGAAGGTTGTGCTCCCCAAAAACGCCTATTTCAACTTCTCCTGTAGGGGTAATCAAATTGGTCTTTCCTGAATCAATTCGTGAAGGATGGGCTTGATAGCCTATTTTGATTCCTTGACCTGCTGACTGTTCCGCTGCTTCCTTGACCAAGGGATCTGCACTGCAGTAGATCAGGCTACCCGAGGAAGGGGTTCGGTCCATGAGTAGAGAAAACTGTCTTTTGTAGTCCTCAAAATCTGGGAATACATTGAAATGATCCCAAGCGATGCCACTGACCAAAAGGATGTCGTGCTTGTAATGAAAAAACTTAGGCGTACGGTCGATGGGCGAGGTCAGGTACTCATCTCCTTCAATCACGATAATGGGTGCATCTGATAGGCGAACCATCAGGTCAAAACCTTCGATTTGCGCACCCACCAAGTAGTCAAAATCAACTCCTTGATCCTTGAGTACATGTAGGATCATGGAAGTAATGGAGGTTTTCCCGTGGGAACCAGCGATCACTACCCGTTGCTTTGCTTGGCTTTGGTTGTAAATAAATTCAGGGAAAGAATAGACTGGTACCCCCAATTCTTGCGCACGAATAAGTTCTGGATTGTCGATTCGTGCATGCATGCCCAAAATGATTCCATCGAGATCGGCACTTATTTTTTCAGGAAACCAGCCTTGGTCAACGGGAAGGATCCCCGCTTTCTGAAGGCGAGTTTTGGATGGTTCGTAGATTTCATCGTCGCTACCGGTGACATTGTAGCCTTTTTCTAAAAGGGCAAGCGCAAGATTGTGCATGACTGCGCCTCCTATAGCAATGAAATGGTAGTGTTTCATGTGGGATAAATCGGAATTTATTTTGATATCAAACTTAGGGATAAAATCTTGCAGCAGGAGCTCAATTCGAATAAGTTTTTCTATTTTCACTAGGTAGGCATCTGGGCTTTCACACAGTTTTAACTTGCCTAAACCGCTTATTTGTCAACCATTCGCCTTGTTGATAACTATTGGAAAAATTGTTCAAAACTCTTGACTTGTAGCAGGTAAATTTGAAACATGACTGAAAACACCCTGCCTTCTGGCCGATACCGAAAAAAGCCTTCTTTTGAGAATCCAACAAACTATTTAGGAAAAGTTCCGCCTCAGGCGATTGAACTTGAGGAAGCGGTATTGGGTGCTTTGATGCTGGAAAAAGATGCCTTGACTACGGTGATCGACATTTTGAAAGTGGAAAGCTTTTACAAGGAAGCGCACAAGGTAATTTTTCAGGCTATTTTGGATTTATTTACCGAGAGTCAGCCCATCGACTTGTTGACGGTGACCACCCAACTCCGGAAAAATGGAGCCTTGGAGGTAGCCGGAGGAGCATTTTACATCACTGAGTTGACCTCAAAAGTAGCCTCTGCTGCCAACATTGAATACCATGCCCGGATCATCACGGAGCAATCCATCAAACGAGAGTTGATCCGAATCTCCTCGACTATCCAAAAAGATGCGTTTGAAGACACGACAGATGTATTTGAGTTGTTGGATGCGATGGAGCAGTCGCTGTTTGAGATATCAGAAAAAAATATCCGTAAAAATTACGCAACCATGAGTTCGATCATGCGGGATGCAATTGCGGAATTGGAGATCAGAAAAAATCAAAAGGATGGCTTAACAGGTGTTCCTTCTGGATTTACGGCCTTGGACCGGGTTACCTCCGGATGGCAGAAATCTGATCTGGTGATCATTGCAGCCCGTCCTGCGATGGGTAAGACGGCCTTTGTACTTTCGGTGCTCCGCAATGCTGCGGTAGACCACAACCGACCCGTTGCGATTTTTTCGCTTGAAATGTCTTCTGTGCAGCTGGTCAATCGATTGATTTCTTCCGAAGCGGAGCTAGATTCTGACAAGATCAAAAAAGGAACTTTGGCTGACCACGAATGGGCCCAGTTGGTTCACAAGACTGCCAAGCTCTCCAAAGCTCCACTATTTGTGGACGATACTCCGGCCTTATCCATCTTGGAATTGCGGGCCAAGTGTAGAAAATTAAAAGCCCAGCACGACATTCAGATGGTGGTTGTGGATTACCTTCAATTGATGTCTGGAGATTCCAAAGGAGGATTTGGAGGAAACCGTGAACAAGAAATTGCAAGTATCTCCCGAGCTTTAAAGAAGATTGCCAAGGAATTGAGCATTCCCGTGATTGCGCTTTCGCAGCTTTCTAGAGCGGTAGAAACTCGTGGTGGAGACAAACGACCACAGCTATCCGACCTTCGAGAATCTGGAGCCATCGAACAGGATGCCGATATGGTTATGTTCCTGTATCGACCTGAATACTATGGCATCACCGAAGATGAGGGAGGAGCATCTACTGCAGGAGTTGGAGAGGTGATCATCGCCAAGCACAGAAATGGTTCCTTGGAAAACATCAAGCTTCGGTTTATCGGACGATACACCAAATTTACAGATTTGGATGGGGGCATGGGCTTTCAAAACCCACAGGCTTCTGAGATTGGTTACTCGCGTAAGTTTACCTCCGGCGCTTCTGGGGTCAATACCTTTGATTCCGATCAAACTTTGATGCGTTCGAGTAAGGCAAATGAAGGGGATATTGAAAATGCATTTTTAGGCGGAGATGAGCCTGCACCCTTTTAATTTCCAATGAAAGCGATTGTACTTCAGCGGTCTTCGGACTCTAAAATTGAACTTGTAACCCTGCCCAAACCCCTTTGTCAGCCCAATGAAGTGCTCATTCGAATCAAGGCAGCTGCCTTAAATCATCGAGACGAATGGTGTAGAAAGGGATTGTATCCCAATATCAAGGATGGAATAGTCTTGGGTTCTGATGCAGCAGGTATAGTAGAAGAAGTAGGATCAGCAGTTGATCCCAAGCTAATCGGTCAGGAGATCATGCTAAATCCTGCGCTTCATTGGGGAGACAATGAAAAGGCGCAAGGAAAAAACTTCGAAATCATCGGGATGCCCAGAAATGGCACCTTTGCAGATTATGTAGCAGTACCTGCAGACCGCGTTTTTCCAAAACCGACACACCTAAGTTGGGAGGAAGCAGCAGCTTTACCCTTGGCTGGCCTCACTGCCTACCGGGCTGTGGCAGTTCAAGGCAAATTGAAAGCAGGGGAACAAGTACTCATCACAGGCATTGGGGGAGGAGTAGCCCAGTTTGCAGCACAGTTTGTACTCGCCTTGGGCGGAAAACTTTTTGTCAGCAGCAGTAGTCCTGAAAAAAGAGCAGCAGCGCTCGCATTAGGCGCTACAGATGCCTTTGACTATGGGGTGGACAACTGGAGTGCTGCGGCACTTGAATCCTCTGGCGGAATGGATTTAATTGTAGATGGTGCGTCAGGTGATACGCTATCTCAATTGATGAACCTTGCCAAGCCAGGTGGACGATTGGTGTTCTATGGCGCCACTCGTGGCAATCCTCCGCAATTGGAAGCACGGAAGCTATTTTGGAACCAACTTCAGTTGATTGGTACCACCATGGGAACGGACCAGGATTTTGCGGAAATGCTTGCACTTATGGATCGACTGCAGTTGAAGCCAAGGATAGATGCAGTTTTCCCACTACACGAGGCTGCATTGGCCCTTGATCGAATGAAGGAGGGAGCTCAGTTTGGTAAAATTGTGCTTGTTCCCTAACAGGCTAATGCCTTTGCAAGGAGATCATTCCAAATCGGTTTCAAATAAAAAGTTTTGGTAGGCATTGCTCAACTCTTTTTTTGCTTTTTCGTCTTGTAGCACATGGGCAAGTTCAATTCCGGCTTCGAATCGGTTTTTGGCTTTTTGGAGTTCCTCATTTTCGAAAAAAAATTGGGCAGCTGGAAAATACACTGGGAGATAATTTGGGAAATTAGCCACTACAAAATCAAATAAATGGGCTGCTTCCGCTTTTTCGGATTCTCGGTATTCCAAGGCCAGGGCATAATAGTTGAAAGGATTTTCTGGTTCCTCGGCACAGTAGTCTTTGAGTAGGTTGATTCGCTCCAAATTGCGCATGAATAGTTTTTTTAATTAACGCCTGCCTGTTATTTTCACGCAATAATAAATCTAAATAACCAAACGCTAAACCAATGAAGATTCTAGTTTGTATCACCCATGTTCCCGATACGACTTCCAAGATTCAATTTACTGCCAACAATACCAAGTTTGACAACACGGGTGTTCAATTTATCATTGGTCCCTATGATGATTATGCTTTGGCTAGAGCGGTAGAACTTCGAGATCAAACTGGAGGTACACTTACAGCATTGAATGTTGGTGAGGCTGAAACGGAGCCTACTTTGCGAAAAGCGTTGGCAATCGGAGCCGATGATGCGATCCGAGTAAATTCCTTTCCAAAAGACAGTTTTTTTGTGGCGCAGCAGATCGCTCATTTTGCGAAAGCAGGAGGCTATGAGTTGATTTTGATGGGAAGAGAATCCATTGATTTCAATGGAGGCATGGTGCATGGAATGGTTGGTGAATTACTGGGAATGCCTTCTTTCTCTCCTGTGATGAAATTGGAGTTGGAAGGTACGACTGTAAAGATGGCTCGAGAGATTGAGGGTGGAAAAGAGCACCTTGAAGCACAATTGCCATTGATTGCTGGTTGCCAGGAACCTATTGCAGAGTGGAAAATCCCGAATATGCGCGGGATCATGTCTGCGCGCACCAAGCCTTTGGTGGTGGTAGAACCAGTAAGTCAAGAAACTCAGGCTGAAGCTAGTGGTTATCAATTGCCGCCTGCCAAAGGATCCGTTAAGCTGGTTGATAAGGACCAGGTTTCAGAACTTGTGCGTTTGCTCAAAAACGAAGCAAAAGTACTTTAACTCAATTTTTTCAATTCACTATAAGTCAAATAGATATGTCAATCGTAGTATATGTAGAACAGTCGGCTGGAAAAATTAAAAAAACCAGCTTAGAAGCAGTTTCTTATGGGTTTGCCTTAGCAGCGAAAACAGGTGAGGGTGAAGTAATTGCGGTGGCTTTGGGTACCTTGGATTCCAATGAATTGGCTTCCATCGGAGAAGCAGGAGCTGCAAAAGTGCTGCACATCTCGGATGAACGCCTCAATGCAGGCGTTATTCAAGCCCATGCAAGTGCAGTTGCTCAAGCCTTTGAATCCACTGGAGCGAGCACGCTAATTTTGGCCAAATCTTCCCTAGGAGATGCCGTAGCAGCTCGCTTGGCGATCAAGTTGCAGGCTGCCTTGGTATCCAATGTGGTGGAGCTTCCGCTCTTAGAAGGAGGATTTGTAGTGAAAAGAAGTATCTACACCGGAAAAGCTTTTGCAGATACGACAATCACCACAGCAAAGAAAATTTTGGCAATCAAAAAGAATGCGGTAGACCAAAAGCTGGATGGTGCCAAGGCGCAGGTGGAAACATTTGCGGTTGCGATTCCCGAGTCGGATTTTGCTTCCAAAATTAGCGCTACTGAGCGAGCTACAGGTGAGGTTCTTTTGCCTGAGGCAGACATTGTAGTTTCTGGAGGTAGAGGAATGAAAGGCCCGGAGAACTGGGGCATGCTAGAGGAGCTTGCCAAAACCTTAGGGGCGGCGACAGGCTGTTCCAAGCCGGTTTCTGACATTGGATGGCGCCCTCACCACGAGCACGTAGGACAAACTGGTGTTAAAGTTGCGCCAACTTTGTACATTGCCGTTGGAATTTCAGGGGCTATTCAACATCTTGCAGGGGTTAATTCCTCTAAATGCATCGTGGTGATTAATAAAGACCCTGAAGCGCCATTTTTCAAGGCAGCAGATTACGGGATTGTGGGGGATGCGTTTGAAATAGTACCTCAACTAACTGCAGCACTTAAAGCGGCACAATAATTTTTGTGGAAAAACTGGTAGAACTGGAAATTTTAGGGCTTTCGTCCAACCACTCCCAATCGGGTTCCTTTACTTTGGTGATGGGAGAGGTAGATGGGTTGCGTAGGCTGCCCATTGTCATTGGCATGTTTGAGGCGCAAGCGATTGCCATTGAGATTGAGAAAATTATCCCGAATCGACCAATGACCCACGATTTGTTTAAATCTTTCGCCGATAGCTTTCAGTTTGAAATTGAGAAAATTGTCATTTCTGAAATGAAGGAAGGCGTTTTTTATGCCAAAATCCACAGTAAGAGTGAGAAGGCGCTAGCCGAAATCGACAGTAGACCTTCAGATGCCATAGCCATTGCGGTACGTTTTGGAGCTGCCATCTTCTGCTCAGAGAAAGTACTGTCTGAAGCAGGAATTGAATTTTCGGAAGAAGACAAACAGGAAGAGGCCAAAAAGCCAAGTAAATCTGCCGCGAGTAAAGGTGCTCCTCCAAAGGAAAATTTATTAAAGGACTTTAGCTTAGACAAGTTGAATTCGTTGTTGGATAAAGCGATTCTGGATGAGGATTACGAGAAAGCTGCCCGGATTCGGGACGAGATAAACAAGCGAAACTAAATTTTTAAGCCCCGAAACAGATCGGGGCTTTTTTCTTGCCGAGGATTGGCCTATTTTTAAAAATTGGTATAATCTACAGTATGGAATTTGTAAGAGGCTCTTTTGGAATTTTAGTCATTGTGTTGGTGGCTTTTCTATTTTCGGCGAATCGAAAAAAGATTGATTGGAGGTTGGTTGCCATTGGCATCTCACTTCAATTGGTATTTGGATTTTTGATAACCCAAGTAGAGGTTGTCAAAACTGCCTTCCAGTTCCTATCTGAAGGTTTTGTCAAATTTCTAAGCTTCAGCGAAGCGGGTGCCCGTTTTATTTTTGGGGATCTAGCAGGTGATAGCTTTGGATTTATTTTTGCATTTAAGGTGCTTCCAACCATCATTTTCTTCTCCACTGTTTCCTCCGGCTTGTATTACCTAGGAATCTTGCAAAAAGTAGTATACGGTATTGCTTGGGTGATGGCAAGGTCCATGCGCCTTTCCGGTCCTGAGTCGCTTTCTGCTGCGGGCAATATCTTTCTTGGCCAAACAGAAGCTCCACTTTTGGTGCGGCCTTTTATTCCTCAGATGAGTAAGTCGGAATTGATGTGCTTGATGACAGGGGGAATGGCAACTATTGCTGGGGGCGTACTCGCAGGTTATGTGGCGTTCTTAGGTGGTGATAGCATGGAGGAGCAAAGTAAGTTTGCAGCGTACCTATTGGGCGCGAGTATCATGAATGCACCGGGGGCAATTGTGATGTCCAAGATGTTTATCCCAGAGACTGAGAAGGAAATTAAGCAGGACAAGCTGGAGGTCAACCAAGAATCGATGGGTGTCAATTTGATTGATGCGATGTCGATTGGTGCTGCCGAGGGATTGAAGTTGGCCTTGAACGTAGGAGGGATGCTTTTGGCATTCATTGCAGTAATCGCAGCCATCAATTACGGACTATCTGGCTTGATTGGAGAATATACAGGCTTGAATGCTTGGGTAGAAAGCAGCACGGGAGGTCAATTCAAAGGCTTCTCCTTAGAATATATTTTTGGTCAGGTCTTCCGTGTCTTTGCTTGGGTTATCGGCGTAGAATGGGTGGATACTCTACAAGTGGGTAGCCTCTTGGGTCAAAAGACGGTAATCAATGAGTTTGTGGCCTACCTAAGCCTTGCCGAAATGAAGGAAGCAGCTTCCATTAGCACCAAGTCGATCATTATTTCTACCTATGCACTTTGCGGGTTTTCTAATTTCAGCTCTATCGCGATTCAATTGGGTGGTATTTCGATTATCGCTCCCAATCAGCAGGGCAACTTGAGTCGTTTGGGCTTCCGGGCTTTGTTTGCGGCTTCTTTGGCCTGTTTGATGACGGCTACGGTAGCAGGAATGCTGGTTTAGAAAATTGTACTAAGTACAATGTACTAAGTACAAAGTAGGGATTCGTTTTTTGACCAGAATCCTTATTTCAAGCTATTTCACGGAGCGGCCCGCCGCGACGGGTATTTCTACTCTATCTCTATCGTATTTCGCCTGCCCGCCTGCCTACGGTAGGTAGGCCGCGGCGGGTATCTCATACTTTGCCTGCCTACCGCAGGCAGGTACATGGTACTTGGTACTTTGTACTTAGTACTATTCGTTTCCGTACAATTTCTTTCCGACTTCCTCGTACTTGTCTCCAGCAGTCCACTGTGGTTTCTGGGACCAGTTGGCAATTTTTTGAGCGGAGAGTATGTAGGACTTCCAGTACAACTGTGCATAGTTCAAGTCAAAGCTCTCCACTTCATCACCAGCCTTGTGGTAATACTTGTTGATCTCGTCATCAAAGGCGGTGAATCCGAGCGTAAAGCTAGGAGCAGGGATGCCTTTTCTCGCGAAATTCACATTATCGGAACGATCATAAAGCCCTTGTTCGGGCGAAGGATCTGCTTTGGCAGTTAATCCAAATTCAGCCACCGCTTCATTGATCATGAAGTCTGCAGTGGTTCTACCCAAACCAATTACCGTGATGATAGAGGTATCGTTGTAGCCTGCATTGTCAATGTTGAGGTTGTACACGATTTGATTCAAAGGCAGCAAGGGATTGTTTGCAAAATAGGCGCTACCTAGCAAGCCTTTTTCTTCTGCTGTCCATAGTGCAAATAGGATGGATCGTTTGGGAGGGTTTTTGGCAAAATACTGGGCTGCATTGAGTACCGCTACGGTGCCTACGGCATTGTCACGGGCTCCATTGTAGATCGAATCCCCCGTTTCATCTGGAGTACCCACACCTACGTGGTCGTAATGCGCGGAAAGAAGGATGTATTCGTTTTTCAATTGAGGATCTGTTCCTTCAACCATCGCCAATACATTTTTTCCATCTATTTTTCGATTTACTTTTCCTTCAACTGCAAGGGTGGCATTGCCTAAGTTGGTACCGGTCAACTGATTTTTTAAATCTTCTACCCAGAGGTAAGGGAGGTTGCCTGTTTCTCCTTGAGCCATGCCCATTTGTGGACGATTTAGGAAGCCCGACACCAATTGCCAAGGCACAGAAGGAACATTGAATCGCTCGATTAAAGCTACCGCTCCAGCATCTTTGGCACGTTTTGCTTTTGCTCTGCCTTCAGCAAACAATTGATTTGGGCTAAATTTGTTGGGTGCACCTACATTGCTGATGGCAATCTTTCCCTTCAAATCTTTCCCAGCAAATTCTTCTACAGATCCAAAGCCTACTTCCACCACTTCATAGGTGCCGGAGAAGGAGTTGCCATCCAATACCAATAGATTTTGCCCTTGGGAAAAGGAAAAGTTCCCCAATTGAACAGATCCTTTGGTAGGAGGAGAAGACAAATTGAAGGGAATATCTTGGTAGTATCCATTTCCTCCAGGAAGTGGTTTGGCACCCGCTTTTTCAAGTTCCTGTGCGATAAAAGTGTAGGCCAACTTCATTTCTGGCCGAATGGGATCTCTACCCATCAAGGCATCAGAGGCGAGGTAGGAAAACTGTGCGATGGCATCTTTGGAAGTGAAGCGCTTTTCAACATCCTGCTTTTGAGCAAAAAGAGATGGGCTGCAAACTAGGCCAGCAAAAAGAAGTAGGGCGATTTTTTTCATAAGTAGTAGCAATGGAAAATACTAAAGTAACCTAAAATTGGGATTTGATTGAGTCCTCAAGAAAGTTGAAAGTCAGCCCAACCTAATTTTTCAACAATTTGCTGAAAATGTGGGGGTAGATCGCAAGTAACAGAAAGGATTTTTTCGCTAGTGGGATGCGTGAATTGCAACTGCCATGCATGGAGGAGTAGGTGCTCCAAACCAAAGTGTGTTTCAAAATACTGGTTTTGCTTGTTGTCCCCGTGCTTTTTATCGCCCAAAATGTAATGTCGAATATGCGCCAAATGCCTGCGTATCTGATGGGTTCGCCCGGTGAGTAATTCGATTTCTAGCAGGCTATAGCGGCTGGTAGGATACCTTCCAGTGCTGTTGAAGGGCTGTTCGGTCTCTGCCAAAACTTTGTATTTGCTTTGGGCCTCTTGGAGTTTTCCCGAACGCTCACTTCGGAGGGGATGGTCGATCAACCCTTCTTTTTCTGCGGGGATGCCACGAACGATGCATCGGTAGGTTTTTTGAATGTGCCGTTCCATAAACATGCCCTGCAACTTGGGAAGGACTTGTTCATTTTTGGCAAATAGCAAGCAGCCGCTGGTGGCGCGATCCAGGCGATGAACCGGCGCTACCCAACTTCCGATTTGATCCCGAAGTTGAATGAGGGCATTTTCTTCCTCTCCAAAGGCCAAGGCGGTTTTGTGTACCAACAAGCCTGCTGGCTTATTGATCACTACCAGCTCTGGATCCTCGAATAGGATCTCAAGCATGGGAAGGGGAGTTGAGAAGCTGTGATTGCATGGCCAGTTTAATCAATGGTTCCGGAGCCAATGCATTCTTCGCCTTCATACCAGGCTACAAATTGCCCTGCCGCAATTCCTTTTTGTGCTTTTTCAAAGACGACATAGAGCCCATTTTCGCGCTGGATGAGTGTTGCTTTGGAAAGTGCCTGTCGGTAACGAATTCGAGCGGAATAGACCGCATGGGTCCCTACTTGAAGTTGTAGGTCCTTCCGAATCCAATGAATTTGATCGGTTTTCACAAAAAGCCCATAGCGGTTGAGGCCTGGATGTTCCTCGCCCAAACCGGTGTAAATTACGTTCTGCTGGGTATCGGTAGCGATGACAAACAAGGGTTTGCCTGTGCCACCTACTTGTAAGCCTTTGCGCTGCCCTACCGTGAAGTAATGTGCCCCGCGATGCTCGCCAATGACCTTGCCTTGGCTTGGGAGGTAGGCTAGGGGAATGCAAATTGAGTCCAGTTCGGCCTGGCTCCAGTCTTGAGGAGCTTTCGACGCAGGCAGTTGATGGTGCTGATAGTCGGGAAAGTCTTCCGGTATTTGAATGATATTTCCCTGCTTGGGCTTGAGTTGCTGCTGCAAAAAGTCAGGCAGGCGCACCTTGCCGATAAAGCAGAGCCCTTGGGAATCTTTCTTTTCGGCTGTCACTAGTCCAGTTTGCTTGGCGATCTCCCGAACTTGAGATTTTTGGAGATGCCCGATTGGAAAAAGGGCCTTAGCCAACTGCTCCTGGGAAAGTTGACAGAGGAAATAGCTTTGGTCCTTGTTGGCATCTGCTCCAGCGAGGAGTTGGTGTACAGGATTGCCATCCACTTCAATCGTTCCTTTTTGACAGTAGTGGCCGGTGGCTACAAAATCCGCTTTCAACTGTAGGGCTGCTTTGAGGAAGATGTCAAATTTGATCTCGCGGTTGCAAAGGATGTCTGGATTGGGGGTTCTGCCTGCGCTGTACTCGGCAAACATGTAGTCCACGATGCGTGTCTGGTATTCCGAACTCAGATCAATGGCTTGGAAAGGGATATTTAGCGTTTCTGCCACCAACATGGCGTCGGTGGAGTCTTCTAGCCAAGGGCACTCGTTGGAGATGGTAACGGATTCATCGTGCCAGTTCTTCATAAACATGCCGATGACCTCGTAGCCTTGGTCGATTAAAAGTTTGGCAGCCACGCTGCTGTCTACGCCTCCGGATAGGCCGACGACGACTCTAGGTTTTGTTTTCATTGGTCGGTAGTAATGGAGTAAAGGTCCATTAGGTATCACCCAAGTCAACCTCCAGAAGAGGGCAACAAGTTCCCAAAGGTAGGAAAAGGGGAGGGTTAATCGAACATTTCGTGAAAGAGCTTTGTTTGATTGTCAAATACCTCACTTTTTAACCTACAAAACCGAGATCAGATGAATCTACAAAATCGCATTAAAAGTGGATTTTTTTTAGGGGAATTGGAATTTCAAACTGCACGCAGTGGGGGAGCAGGGGGACAGCATGTCAACAAGGTGGAAACAAAAGTCCTGCTTAGATTTGATGTGATGGCCTCTCAAGCACTTACTGAGGAAGAGAAATTGACTCTTATTCAAAAAAACAAAAATAAGGTAGATCAATCGGGAATATTGCAGTTGTATGCGCAGGAAACGCGTTCCCAACTCCAAAACAAAGAAGCCGTGATTGTCAAATTCTACGAACTACTCCGCAGCTCCTTCCAGAAAAAGAAGGTGCGGAAAGTAACTCGACCGAGTAAGGCCGCGCGTGAAGAACGTCTGAAAGAGAAAAAAGCCAAGTCAGAAATCAAACGAAATCGATCCAATTTTAGGTCAGGTACTGACTGATTTTTCCTCCAAACCATCTCACTTACTGGGTTTAAAGATTATATTTGGATGCTAGTTTATTCCAATTCCTTATGAAATCTCCCGTATATTTTATTTCTACCCGAGGTATGCTAGGGCTATTCGTTGGATCTTTTCTTTTTTTTGGAAGTTGTCAATCCAAGAACCCAAGCGAGGGCATGGAATCTACTAACGAGATTGCAGTTGCTAGTGCTGCACTTACTTCGCTGCGATTTCAGCAAGCAAATGGGGTAGAGTTTGGCCTACAACCGAAAGATAAAAAATGGACTGTGCTTCATTTTTGGGCGACTAGGTGCAAGCCCTGTCTTGCTGAATTTCCAGAACTAAAGGAGGCACTTCCTAATCTTCAACAAGCCAATACCCAGTTTATTTTTGCCTCTGAGGAGGATTTGGAACAAATTCAAGCCTTTGAAAGCAGGCATCAAACCGGCTTAAACTTAAGCCGATTTGTACAAGGATCTTTGGCGGATTTTGAAATATATGCCCTTCCTACGACATTAGTGCTGGATGCTCAAGGGAAGGAGGTCTTTCGTCAGGTGGGATTAGTGGAATGGAAAAATCTAAAAAGCATTGAGGAACTTATTCAAAGCAAGCCATGACGAAAATTTCAATTCCCAGTCTTTTGCTCCTTTTCTGGGTTTGGTCTTGCAAGCCAGCCACTCCGGAATTGATTGAATTGGAACCCATTGCTTTTCCAAAAATGGAAAATGCGGCCATGCCCAGTTTATTTGCTAGCGATTCCAATCTCTATATTTCTTGGGTGAGGATAGGGAATGATACCACTTCGGAGTTGTATTATTCCAAGTTGAATCCAAAAATGCAATGGGCTATGCCTCAATTGATCAATCAAGGATCGAATTGGTTTGTCAACTGGGCAGACTTTCCAGCGCTGGTTGAAAATCAGGGGGTTTTACTCAGTCATATCCTCCAAAAATCTTCCCCAGAAACTTTTTCTTACGATGTCAAACTCCAAGTACTTCCCAAAGGTGCCCGCCAATGGAGTTTGGATCTTCCCTTGCATCAGGATAGCACACTGACCGAACATGGATTTGTGTCATTGGTACCTTACACCTCGACTAGTTTTTTTAGTTCTTGGCTTGATGGTCGTGAAACAGGTGGTGGAAGCCACGATCATGCTGCCCATGCAGGAGGGCCAATGAGCATACGGGCTGCGGAAATTGATTTGAATGGGAAGGTACTTTGGGACGAACTTTTGGATGCAAAAACCTGTGATTGCTGCCAAACAAGTGCCGCAATCACCGATTTGGGTCCTGTGGTAGTTTACCGCAATCGATCCGATCGAGAGATTCGTGACATCGCCATTACACGACTTTTGGACGGCAAATGGACCGAACCAGCCATTATCAACCCAGACGGATGGGAGATCAATGGATGTCCGGTCAATGGGCCGAAAGTGGTAGCCAAAGGTTCTAACCTGCTTGTAGGCTGGTTTACTGCGCCTAAAGGCATCCAACAAGTCAAATTCGCCTTTTCTACAGATGCTGGAGCCTCCTTCGGTAAGCCTGTGGTGATTGAATCTACAGGGATGATTGGCCGTGTAGATGTGGCACTACTCAGCGAGGACTGGGGAGTGGTTTCCTGGATGGAAACCAAAGGAGAGGATACCTTCCTTTATGCGGCAGGTATCGACCAAGCAGGAGGAATGGGAGCCGCCCTTCAGATCACAGCGGTAGATCCAAGCAGAAAAAGTGGTTTCCCACAACTTGAAGTGCTTGGTGGCCAAGTCTATTTTGCTTGGACCGAAATCGAAGGGGAGAATAAAAATGTTCGAACAGCACGAATACCTCAGGAGGCCTTTTCGTTTTAAAAGACCTCCTAAGTAGAGTTTTCTAATGTGCATGTGATGAAGAGTGCTGTGCTTTTGGTTTTTCGCCTTTATTTTCATTTGGGCTCATCATGCTTTTTTTCCCAGAAAGCTGTGCGGATGCATCTACAGCGAAGGCTCCTTGAGAGACAATTTCTTCCCCTGCCTGTAAGCCAGCGGTGATTTGATAGTTTTCGCCTAGTCTATTTCCTAAGGTTACTTCTCTCATTTCAAAACTAGGAACTGTTGCATTAGGAACCTTTACATAGACTACGGAGCGTTTTCCAGTCCAAAGAATGGCCGTTCTAGGGATCACTAAATCAGTAGCAGCAGTTGACTTTCCTCCTGAAATTTTTGCTGTCACAAACATTTCTGGCTTCAACAGCATCCCCCCATTGGAGATTTCTGCTCGGAGGGATGCAGCACGAGTATTTGGATCGATTAGTGGATCGATAAAGGATATTCGAGCTTGCTTTGTTTCGCTCAGTCTCCCTGCCACAGTAAATTGGATACTGTCTCCAAGCGTAACAAATGGCAAGTCCGTCTCATATACATCTAGACGAAGCCAAAGTTTGGAAAGATCTGTGACGGTAAAGAGTACCGAACCAGTTCCCACATAATCACCCAAGGAAACATTTTTTTGAATGACCACACCAGATTGATCTGCTAAAATATCCCATTTTTCTTTGACCACACCAGAACGCTCGACCTCAGCGATCTGTGCAGTTGTAAGTTTCCAGGAGGCAAGTTTCTCCTTACTCGCTTGGTAAAGTTGTGGATAGGTTGCCTTTGTCTTGATGGCTTCTAATAATTCCTTTTGAGCAGTAATCAACTCTGGGGAATAGATGGTTGCTAGTTTTTGCCCAGCTTTGATTTGCTCCCCGGTAAAGGTGACAAACAATTTCTCAATCCTCCCAGGGAATTTGGCAGAAATAGAAGCATTTTCGCGTTCATCTGCTTGCAATTTACCCGTAAGGTGGAGTTCCTTACCTGTAGCAGAGCCACCCACTACTTGGGTTTGCACCGCTGCCATGGCTAGGGCTTCCTCGGTCATTTGGATAGCTTGGGGATTGCTTATTTCTTCAGTCCCTTGTGCCACGGGTATCAAGTCCATGCCACAGATGGGACAGTCTCCTGGTGCGTTTAATTTGAACTGAGGATCCATGGAACAAGTCCAAAGTGTAGGTGCACCCTCACTGGATTCGTGACCATGTGATTCATCACTGCTCGTGCTGAGAGAATGGAACATCCATCCCAAAATCAAGCCTAAGAGTAAGGTGATGGAAATCAACCCAATTTTAGTATCGAATAATTTGTTCATGTCTTTTCTAGTTTGAAGAAATGGAAGAATTTTGGATCAAGGCTTCTAGCTGCAGTAAGCTTTGATGTCCTTGATAGGTAGCGTATAGCACTTTTCGCTGGTATTCTAAGTCCTGCTGCTGAAGTTGAAGTATGTCAAGCAGGCTGCTTTTGCCTGTGGCTAAGCCTGATTCGAGCAACTGGAGTTGCTGATTGATCAAGGCTACTTGTTTCTGGTATAAGTTGAGGTTCCGGTTGCTTTCTTCCCAACCTCTGAAAGCAGTAGCCCACTGCATAGCCAATCGATTCTCTGTCTCCTTTTTTTCGAATTCCACGGCTTGTTGAAGTAAGGAGGCCTCCTTAATTTTTGAATCTATTTTCTTTCGGTAAATCGGAAGACTTAGGGTCACCATGGGCATGGTCATGTTGTTGCCTCCCATAGGCATTCCATTCTCTATTCGTGGGGAAAAGGTCATGTAATTGACTCCAGCACCTAGCATAGGTCTGCCTTCCAATTGGGCCATTTTTTCTTGCTGGGCTAAGGCCGATTTTTCGGCTGCAAACATGGATAACATGGGGTTACTCTCCTTGATTTTTTCCAAATAGGCCTGTTTTTCCAAAGGCAAGGATGCTGTATCCAGCTGCTCAGGAAGGGAGATCGGGCTGTCAATTGGCCGGTTGAGTAATTGATTAAACTGAATTTTGAGTACGTCTTGATTTTCTTGCAGTTGCATCAATGTGATCTCCTGCTCGTTGAGTTGAAGTTTAAGTTGCAATACACCAGACATCCCTATTGGTGCGGAATTCATGGAAGGAGAGGGCATTCCCAAACTCATACCTGGGCTAGCACTTTCAGGGGTAGATGCATTCCCCATGCCAGACATTCCTGACCCAGTGGATCGTGTGGGCTGGGGTATGGGCATGCTTGGGGTAGGGGAACTCAGCCCAGCAGAAACCCCTACCTGGTAGTTCATCAACAAGAGGCTTTCCTGCTTATTGAGGAAGTCTAGCGTCTGTTGTGTAAGTTTCAGTTCACCCTGACGCAACAGCAACTCTAGCCAAATAGATTTTACCTCAAGAAATAGTTGGTTCTTTTTTTCCAAAAACCGGAAATATTCGGACTGACCCATCTGGTAGGCTTCTTCTTTTTGGCTCCTGAGCATCCCTCTCCAGGGAAACATTTGCATCAGCCGTAAATCGGTAGACTGATTTCCCATAAATCGCTCCATGGGCCTCAAAAATACCCCTGCCTGAAATTCTAGATTGGGCATACTTACCTGATTGACCTGCTCTGCTGTGGCTTGGTATTGTGCATAAGCCGCTTGGAGGCCCGGATTATTCTTGGCTGCCTCCAACAGGTATTCTTCCAAGGATTGTGCTTGAAGGGACTGTGTGAATACCAGAGAAAGGAACAGGAGTACTCCCAGCAGCTTGCCGAGGGGAAGCGCATAGAACTGTAGCCTGCAGCCGCTTGCTTTCAAAACCTTAACTAATTGCATCATGGCTTCCAATTTTTGTTGTCTTACTTAATTTTCGTTCTGCCCACCAGCAGTAAAGCGTAGGTACGATGAATACGGTGGTTATTTCCAAAATCATCCCCCCTAAAGCCGGAATGGCCATTGGGATCATCACATCGGAACCTTTTCCTGTTGAGGTGAAAATGGGAATTAAGGCAAGCAGCGTAGTGGCCGTGGTCATCATGCAAGGCAATACCCTACGCTTGCCGGCTTCTAGAACTGCATTTCGAATTTCTTGCACCGTGCTCGGCTTTTTCTCGGCAAAACTTTGATCCAAGTAGGTGGCAACTACTACGCCGTCGTCAGTGGCAATTCCAAACAAGGCGATAAAGCCCACCCAAACGGCCACGCTCAAGTTGTAGGCCTTCATTTGGAAGAGATCGCGCAGGTTGGTGCCCCAGAGGTCGATGTTTAAGAATCCATCGAGTCCAAACAACCACAACATCAGGAAGCCTCCTGAAAAGGTCATCGCAATGCCCGTAAAGACAAAGAGGGTAGTGGAAATCGCTCTAAACTGGAAATAGAGCAACAGGAAGATGAGTACCAAGCAGAGTGGAATCACCAAGCCTAGTCGTTTTTCTGCGCGTACCTGATTTTCATAAGTTCCCGAAAATTGAAAACGTACGCCATCGGGAACGGTGAGCTCTCCGGAATCAATCTTTTCTTGGAGGTAGCGTTGGGCATCTTCCACGACCGTTACTTCAGAGAAGCCTGGCATTTTATCCAACAACACATAGCCCACAAGGAAACTATTTTCTCCACGGATCATGTCAGGTCCGGGTCGGTACTGAATGTTGACAAGCTGTCCCAGCGGAATGTAATTTCCCATTGGGGTGGGTATCTGTAGGCTTTCAATCGCTTCTGGATTGTCACGGTATTCTCGGGCATAGCGAACACGGATTGGGAAGCGCTCTCGTCCTTCCACGGTGGTGCTGAGTGTCATGCCTCCGATGGCTGTTTCGATAAACTCTTGTACATCGATGACATTCAGCCCATATCGGGCGATTTGATCCCGGTCAATGTCCAGTTCCAAGTAAGGCTTGCCCACGATTCGATCGGCAAAAACCGCTTCTTTTTTGACTGAAGGAACTTCCTTCAGGTAGCCTTCCAACTTTAATCCAAAAGATTCAATAGTTTGAAGATCAGGTCCATATACTTTAATTCCCATCGGAGCTCGCATGCCGGTTTGAAGCATGACTAGGCGAGTTTCTATGGGCTGCAACTTCGGAGAACTGGTGACCCCGGGGATATTAACTACCTGTACGATTTCGTCCCAGATGTCATCTGGAGTTCGAATATGGGATCTCCATTGTCGGAAATAGGCTCCAGAGGCATCCGGTACCAAATTCGCGACTTCTAGGTCCTGAAGTGGCATCGTTTCTGGATCGAAGTAGCTTCCATCCTTCAGCAGGTACTTTCCATCGGTTTCCGCAAAGCGCAAACGCTGCCCTTGCGCATCAATGAGGTATTCGGATTTGTAGTTGATTGTATTTTCATACATGGTGATGGGTGCAGGGTCAATGGCCGTTTCGGCTCTACCTGCTTTGCCAACTACGAGATCCACTTCTGGAATAGCTGCTACCAGCATGTCCAATTTTTGGAGCACTTCTTTATTCTCCTGAATGCCCGAATGAGGCATGCTGCTTGGCATCAGCAAGAAAGAACCTTCGTTGAGGGAGGGCATAAACTCCTTACCCAAACCCGGGAAGGCATGGCTTAAGCTGGACCAAAGGCCATTCGTGCGAATGTTGATCCCTGCGCCATCCAAGGTGCTGGGAATGATCCCAAATACCCGTGCAAAGCCCAACCAGACCATCAATCCCAAGAGGATGATGAAGGAAGGAAAGATGAAAAAAGTGCGCTTGTTTGCTAAGCACCAGGTCAAAACCCGCGGGTAGATGCGGATGAAACCACTAAATCCTCCCAACACCAAGCCCAGGAGCAAGGCGATGCATACAAAGTTGAGGAAGGTACTGACTGATACGCCCAAAGGCATCCAAAGGGTGGTGAGCAGCCAGGATACCGCCACGAGGGTGACGGAAATAATCAGCAACGATTTTTTGGATGCTACCTTTTCTGGGTAGTGGGTAGCCGCACTGTGAATCGCTCCGTAGCTAAAGAGGAGCCAGCCAGCCCAAGGCCAGGTAAACCAGGCCAGGATGGGACCGAGCAGCAAGAGGCTGTAGTAGAAGTACCTGCTTAGCTTATCAGGTAAACTTTTCCAATTGAAGGCCCAATGAGTCAAGGCAGGTAAAATAAATAGGGTAATCAGTGCTGCTGCAAAAAGTACAAAGCTCTTGGTGTAGGCGAGGGGCCCAAATAATTTTCCTTCGGCTGCCTCCAAGGTAAAGACCGGCAAAAAGCTGATGATGGTCGTGCCTACAGCAGTTAAAATAGCCCCAGAAACCTCTGCGGTTGCCAAATAGATGGTTTTAAGTTTGGATTGCCCTTCTGGAGCTCTTTCAAGGTAGCGAAGCACGTTTTCACTCAAAATAATTCCCAAATCCACCAGCGTACCAATTGCGATTGCAATCCCGGATAGGGCCATGATGTTGGCATCTACTCCAAAGTAGCGCATTAAGATAAAGCACATCAGCACCGCCAAAGGCAGGAGGGAGGAGATTAGGAGAGAAGCGCGAAGGTTGGCTACCATCACGATAATCACCAAGATGGTTACTAATATCTGCAAGTTGATCGCCTCGTAAAGCGTGCCTAGAGTTTCGTAGATCAATCCAGAGCGGTCGTAAAAAGGCACTAGGGTTAACTTAGAAACGGTGCCATCGGACAGGGTTTTGGTCGGAAGGCCAGGACTGAGTTGCTCAATTTCCTTTTTGATTCCCTCGATGACTTGCAGTGGATTATCTCCATAGCGGGCAATGACTACTCCGCCTACGGCCTCTGCACCGCCTTTGTCGAGGATTCCCGACATATTTCTTGGCTGGGGACCCAAATTCACTCGGCCAATATCCTGAATGCGGATGGGAACGTTGTTGGTCACCTTGACCACTGCTTTGTCCAAGTCTGCGAGTTCATCGATGTATCCCAAGCCACGGATAAAGTACTCGACCTTGTTGATCTCAATGGAATTGGCCGACACATCCAGGTTGGATTTTCGAACTGCCTCCAGCACATCCATGAGGCTTACCCCATAGGCCTTCAATGCAGCAGGGTCTACATCTACCTGGTATTCTTTGACATAGCCGCCCACAGAAGCCACCTCAGCCACACCTTCCACTGCGGTAAGGGAATAGCGAACGTAGTAATCTTGAATGCTACGAAGTTCCTCCGGATTCCATCCTCCGCTTGGATTTCCTTTTTCATCTCGTCCTTCGAGTGTATACCAAAATACCTGCCCTAATGCAGTGGCATCTGGACCTAGTTTGGGCTGAACCCCCTCAGGAAGTAACCCAGAGGGCAGGGAATTCAATTTTTCAAGTACTCGGGAACGACTCCAGTAAAATTCGATGTCTTCCTCAAAGATGATGTAAATGCTCGAGAACCCGAATGCCGAACTGGAACGCACGCTCTTGACCCCTGGCAGGCCTAGGAGTGAGGTGGTGAGGGGATAGGTGATTTGATTCTCCACATCTTGAGGAGAGCGTCCCATCCATTCGGTAAAGACGATTTGTTGGTTTTCACCAATGTCCGGTATGGCATCTACCGGAACAGGATCACGGGGAAAACTTCCCAAGTTCCAATT
>Ga0079301_1000183_pt1 | contig 29465 bp, 34 predicted proteins | sample Wag4_2014_7_11_3_FD_74797 | JGI IMG/M metagenome (GOLD analysis project Ga0079301, IMG submission 74797) | Fresh water mixed with fracking chemicals microbial communities from Ohio, USA - Utica-2 Time Series FC 2014_7_11 | ecosystem: Engineered > Industrial production > Chemical products > Input... | reverse complement strand
TGGAAATGAAGACGGCTACATCGGGTAAAGCCTGCGTTCTTGCATTTGAAGTACCGCCGGCACTCATTAAAGAGAGCCACGATATGTCCATCTCGCTCTTATCTCCGCTGTTGTGGGAACACCTCGAATGCCTCTTTGAGGTTTCAGATGATGGTGAAGAGCTGACATGGTTTGCAACACAAGAAATCACCAGCAATCTGGATAGCTGGCTGAAGTAGTTTCGTATGGCATCCATCGAAGATTATGTTCAGGGAAGAAGTCCGCTCTCTGCCGAGCAGATTCACAGACTTCGCGAACTTGTAGCTGATTGGCAATTACTTTCTGATCTCTCTTTCGCAGATTTAATTCTCTGGGTGCCATTGCGAAAAGATATGAAGAGCTGGCCAACAGGCTATGTTGCAGTTGCACATATTCGCCCAACGACTGCGGCCACTCTCTTTCCTCACGATGTCATTGGTGATGAAATTACATACGGCGCACGCCCTCATATTGATCAAGCTCTTTCCTCTGCAGAAATCGTCCGCGACACACAACCTGAGCCCATGGGTGATTTCATGGTGAAGGAAGAGACAATCCCTGTCATCTTTGATGAACATGTCATTGGAGTTATCTCTCGTCACCGAAACTCAGAGCTGATGCGACAACCAAGCCGTCTGGAACTTAACTACCGAGAGATTGCACATAATCTCTATCGAATGATTTCTGAAGGAACTTTTCCGTACCCAGATGCAGGATCTCTCTTTGATCCAGCACCACGCGTAGGAGATGGACTCATTCGTCTTGATGTAAATGGCGTTGTTTCTTATGCAAGCCCCAATGCGCGTTCTGCATTTAGCCGACTTGGCTGGATGAGTGAAGTAGAAGGACATTTACTCGGTGAAGTTGCGCAATCTCTTGCCCGCGTTCGCCCTGATGCGCAAGAAGAGACAATTGCGCTAGGACTTACCGGAAAATCCCTCAAGCGAGTTGAAATCGAAAATGCAGGTGGAACGATTGATTTCACTGTACTTCCATTGATCAAGAGCGGTGACAGAATTGGCGCAATAGTGATGCTCAATAACGTTACAGAACTGCGTCGCCGCGAACGCGAGTTGGTCACTAAGGATGCAACCATCCGCGAGATCCATCACCGCGTGAAGAACAATTTACAAACTGTTTCAGCACTCCTTCGACTACAGGCTCGTCGCATCGAGGATCCGGGGGCCAGTGCTGCACTTAATGAAGCGGTTCGTCGTATTGCATCTATTGCCCTGGTACACGAGACGCTTTCCAGTAGCCGCGACTCTTCAGTTGCATTTGATGAAGTTCTTGACAGTTTGGTTTCGCACGCGCTAGAACTCAGTCCGCGAATGAATGAGCTGCACATTGAGCGCACTGGAAAATTAGGTTCCCTTGAACCGCGTATTGCTACACCTCTTGCTCTTGTCATCACCGAATTGATTCATAACGCTCTCGAGCACGGACTCGCGGAAGAAGGTCTTGCACTCGGTATTCATGTCTCAAGTACTGGTTCAGAGTTGTCAGTAACCATCTCTGATGACGGAGTTGGATTCCCTGAAGGCTTTAATATTTCAACTTCGCCTAATTTGGGTCTTCAGATAGTTCGCACACTGACAGAGAATGAATTACGTGGAACCTTATCTTTGATTACAGATGAGAAAGAGACTCGGGCCGTACTTACCTTCCCAAGTAATTAATAAAGTTACTACTGACCGCTCTCGGCCAGGCGCGCACGATTTCGTGCAGCACGGCGCTTGAGCGCGCGGCGTTCATCTTCAGAGAGACCGCCCCAGACCCCGGCATCTTGTCCAGATTCAAGAGCCCATGCAAGACATGGATCTTTCACGATGCAGCGATTGCAAACCTTCTTCGCCTCTTCGATCTGAGTGATGGCAGGTCCGGTATTTCCGACAGGGAAGAAAAGCTCTGGATCTTCTTCACGACATGCAGATTGATGTCTCCAGTCCATGGCTCTACCTCCTCTTCGTAATTCTTGATTGAGCGGCGCATGCTCTGCGCGCAAGGGACAATTCTCTCTATATCGAGATATTTAAACAAGAAGGTAGCGAAAGAGATTTTCCAAATACGGGTGATTTACATCGCGTGCCCCCGACAGGAATCGAACCTGTGCACCTGCCTCCGGAGGGCAGTGCTCTATCCCCTGAGCTACGGGGGCGCAGGTACAAGGGTAGGTTATCCGACTATGAACAGTTCAGAGAAAGCTTATTTTGCAACTGGATGCTTCTGGGGTGCAGAACGACGATTTTGGAATATCGATGGCGTAATCGAGACAAGCGTTGGTTATATGGGTGGAGTTCGACCAAATCCATCATACGAACAAGTCTGCACCGGCGTCACTGGCCATGCAGAAATGGTTGAAGTCACCTTTGATCCAGCTCGTGTGAGTTATCGCAGATTGCTTGAAGAGTTCTGGGTGATGCACGATCCGACATCGCTGAATCGCCAAGGCGGAGATGTCGGAACCCAATATCGCAGCGCCATCTTTACGACCTCTGAATCACAGCAACTTCAAGCCGAAGTAACTCGCGATGTCTATCAGGCTGCCCTGACTCGCGAAGGCATTGACCAGATTGTCACCGAAATATTGAGCGCTGATGGAGTTCCTTATTACCTCGCTGAGGAGTATCACCAGAAGTACTTGCAGAAGAATCCAAATGGTTACGACTGCCACTCATCTACTGGCGTCACATTTCCAGCGGTGGCTAACTAACTGCTCGCCAGCAGTACCAGGCAACAACGCTTCGATAGGGGCGAAATTTCTCACCCTTCTTATCTAGCGCCTTAGGTTCAATCTCTTCTTTGAGTGAATAAATCTTCTCCCAACCTCGGCGCACTCCTAAATCACCAGTTGGCCAGATATCTAAGCGACTGAGTTGATGCATCATAAACATATCGACAGTCCACGGACCGATGCCCCATAGTGATGTCAATTGATCGAAGATAACTTGATCATCTTCAATTTCATGCAACTTATTGACATTAATCTTCTTTAAAAGAGCCGCATCGGCAAGACCTTGAATGGTTTTAAACTTTGCGCCTGATACCCCGGCTTCTCGCATATCTTTTTCAGATATCTCGGCAATACGACCAGGAACCATGCGCCCTTTGGCCAAACCCTTCACGCGTCCATAAATAGTGTCGGCAGCCTTTACCGCTAATTGCTGAGAAATAACTGATTCAACGAGAGCCTCAAAGTGGCTGACTGGCTTAGGGTTTCTGCCTAATGTGCATAGAGGATGCGCTTCGATTACTTTGGCTAGTCGCGCATCTCGTGCAGCTAAGTCGCGTGCAATCTTTTTCATCTGTGACTCAGTGATCATGGAATAACTTTATTGTCAGTGACATACTAAGTCCATGCATCACCTTAAGGCTCTTGATCTCGCTGAATTACAGACACATCGCAGCGAGAAATGGCGCGCTTTTCCCAAGGAGATTCTCCCGCTTCCTGTAGCGGAAATGGATTTCCCAGTAGCTGATCCGATTCGCCAGACACTTCGCGAGATGATTGATAAATCTGATTTAGGTTATCTCGGTGCAATTCCTGAAATGGGTACAGCATTTGCAGGATTTGCAAAGCGTCGTTGGGGTTGGACCGTTGATCCGTTACAAGTTCGCATCGCAGCCGATGTCGGCGTTGGTGTGGTTGAAGTTCTTCGTGTGATCACAAAACCTGGCGATAAGATTTTGATTAATCAACCTGTCTATCCCAATTTTTGGACATGGTCTCAAGAGACGCATCTAGAAGAGGTTGATGTACCTCTGACGCAATCTGAAGTTGAAATCAACGGAAGTCATTGGATTCTTGACTGGGATGGAATTGAAAAGGCTTATGCATCAGGAATTAAGGTGCACCTGATTAGTAACCCACATAACCCGCTTGGTCGCGTCTATACCCGGGAAGAACTTTCGAGACTCGCAGACTTAGCAAAGAAACACCATGTCTACATATTGAGCGATGAAATCCATGCACCACTGACATTTGCCGAACAGACTTTCACGCCGTTCCTTGCTATTTCTGATGCTGCGCGCGAAGTTGGAATCACAATCACTGCAGCGAGCAAGGGTTGGAATATCGCTGGCCTTAAGTGCGCAATCATCGTGACCGATAATGAAAAGATGCACGAGCTACTTAATGGGATAGCACCAGCAACTCATTATCGAGCCTCTCTTCTCGGGGCCTTTGCCACAGTAACTGCCTTCGAAAAAGGTGAGCCATGGCTAGATGCCTTGATGCTCCAACTCGATCACAATCGAAAATATGTTGCTGAATTAATTGCAGCCAAGACTCCTGGGGTTGGCTATCTCATCCCACATTGTTCTTACCTTGCTTGGCTCGACCTCACCTCATTTAATCTTGGCGATGATCCTTCAACACATTTGCTTGAGAATGCGAAGGTTGCCTTTGTTCCTGGCCATCGTTTCGGCTCAGGATCAACGCAATTTGTGCGTCTGAACTTTGCGACGAGCCCAGAGATTCTTGAAGAGGCCTTCAATCGCCTCGCCACTGTTCTGCGTTAACGATTACTCTTATCCTGTGAGCAACGAGAACCTTCATTCCGAGACCCTTGCTATTTCTTCGGGTCGACCTGGCCATCAAGCTGGCGAAGGAATCAATATTCCAATCTCGCTTAACTCGACATTTGTCGCCGGCGGTCCCATCAACTACGGGCGCACAGGAAATGAAACATGGCAGCCACTTGAAGAAGCCATCAGCGCTCTTGAAGAAGCGACATTTACCTTGCTCTTTTCATCTGGAATGGCTGCAATCACTGCTGCATTCTCACTTCTGCCTCACGGTGCACCAGTTGTTGCATCCCACGAGGGTTACAGCGGAACGATGGCTCTGCTCAAGCGATATCACGCAGAGGGGCGACTTGAAGTTCGCTTCGTAGATATCACCGATACAAAAGAGGTAATTGCGCAATTACAAGGTGCAGCTTTTCTATGGGTTGAATCTCCTACAAATCCTGGTCTGGGTGTCGCTGAAGTTTCCGTCATCATTGGCGAAGCAAAGAAGCGCAATATGGGCGTTGGATTCGACAATACTTTTGCGACACCTCTGAATCAGAAGCCACTTACTTTTGGTGCAGATATCGTGATGCATTCAGTGACAAAGTATTTAGCTGGCCATAGCGATGTCATCCTCGGTTCACTTTCGGTGAAGGATCCCGCGCTGCATGCTCGTCTGCAAGATGCACGAGTCTCATTTGGTGCAATCCCTGGCCCATTTGAATCATGGCTCGGCCTTCGAGGCATTCGCACATTCCCACTTCGCTTTGAGCAGGCGCAAAAGAGCGCTGCAGAATTAGCCAAGAAGTTGGCGGTACATAAGTCCGTGACCAATGTTCGCTATCCCGGTTTCGGTGCCATCGTCTCCTTCGAAATCACCGGAGATGCTGCTGCAGCTGAACGGGTATGCGACAGCGCTTCGTTAATTACCAATGCAACAAGTCTTGGGGGAGTTGAGACCACATGGGAGCGTCGACGCCGTTGGACACTCGAAAGCGATAGCGTTCCTGAAAACCTCATCCGCCTCTCTGTTGGGTGCGAACATGTAGAAGATTTGTGGCGAGATATCGACACCGCACTTTCTCAAGGCTAAAAGAGGCGCTAATCATTAAAGAGGAGTATTTTTATCCTCATGAAGGCACTTCGACGACTCATCGCAGCGGGAACCGTTGCGATTCTGGCATTTCGTGCTGTCGGCTCTTTTCTCTCTTGGGTTGAGAAGCAAGATGAGACATCTACCGATGCATGGGTTGATGAAGATGAATTCGAAGATGCGTAAATGAGCGATCAATACATCGCAGGTACATGCAATATCGGCAAGGCTGAAGTTCGCCAGCGCCAAGTTGTTGCACTGATTGGATTTTTTTTCAGCGTAAGCGCCCTCGTCGGGTTTATTACAACGGATGCAACGCCTTCGATTCGGTTGGGAATCTTCCTGCCGCTCACTGTCTTCGCTATCGGATGGGTGCAATCGCGTAAGCGCTTCTGTTTAGCATACGGCTTTATGGGCACATTCAACTTTGGGCGCTTAGGTAAAATATCTCGGGTAGCCGATAAGGCTGCTCTGGCAGCCGACCGCAAGACCGCTATCACCATACTCGTTCAGTCGCTCGCCCTAGCCGCGGTACTGACACTCATTGTTTATCTATTGCCGCTTAATTAATTTTTACTTCCCTCTTACATTTTCACTTACCTAGTGACATTGTTGGTGACGTGAAAATCATTATCCATACTCGACATGCAGAACTCGCATCTGATTTTAAAGAGATAGCAGAAGAGAAACTTCATTCAATAGAACGTTTTAGCGTCGTTATTGACCGCATTGAAGTAGAAGTTACCCACGAGGCAAATCCTCGACAAGGCAAGAATTCCCACAAAGTCGTCATCACATCGCATGGTTCAGGGCCCTTACTTCGGGCCGAATCACTTGGATTTAATGATGTCGCTGCATTCGACGAAGCAATAAAAAGTATTGAACTTCAGATTCGTCGAATTCATGAAAAAGAAAAGAGCCATGACCGACAGACTCTACGAACCATGAAAGTTGACTTAAGCGAATAGTTAACGCTTTGGCTTTGCCTTCTGATCGCTCATGCTTGGAGAAGCCATCTTTGATGGTCGAATAGGTTCGCTAGGCGGCGCTGGCAATGGCTCAAGAGCTGCGACTGCGCTTTCACGGGCAACAATCGCTGCGGCTACAGCATTTCGACGTTGTGCAGAGATTGCGTTCTTCTGATCTGGGGTTGTAGCTGTGGCCATCAGCGTCTTTGCTTCATACGTAGCTTTATCTACTGAAGCCTTGAATGCAGAGTTAATTTCACGAATGCGTTGTGCGCGATTTTTTACCGCCTGATTAAATGCTTCGCGATTCTTCTTGTACTGCTCCTGAAGTGCTTTAAATGTGGTTGCAGTGGGAGAGGGAGTCGGAGAAGGCGTGACATCTGCATGAGACGAAGCGATACCTAGAGAGAAGAGAGTGACTACGAGCGCAGTTATTGCCTGTTGATGGATTCTTCTCATGGGCCAATAGTAATTCTTATCAAGTGTGAATATTCTGTGAAAGTCCTCGTGGCTCCGTGTGCGAAGTGGAAAGTCGGTGGCAATTGAGCGTTGCACATGGCAAGGTTGGGGCATGAGCCAATTGATTATGGTGATCGATGATGAAGCTGGAGTCCGCGATTTATTGGGCGATGCTCTCAAGTTGGCTGGTTTTGAGACCGTAACCGCACCTGATGCGATGGTTGCGCAGACCCTACTTCGGACAACTAAACCCGATCTGCTCATTGTCGATATCAATATGCCCATGATGGATGGATTTGAATTTGTCGAACGCATTCGCAGCAACGGTGACAACACTCCTGCGCTGATGTTAAGTGCGCGCGGAGATCGAGCAGATATCACCCGTGGTTTAACTCTAGGCGCCGATGATTACGTTACTAAACCTTTTGGACTTGAGGAACTGGTTCTACGTATCAAAGCCATCTTGCGTCGCTCACAATTTACTGTGGCAACTCCAGCAAGCCTTTCATGCGGTCCCATAACTCTTGATAGTGATTCACATCAGGTGACATTTAATGAAGATGTGGTTGATCTTTCACCTACTGAATTTCGATTGCTTCACGTGCTTCTCGAAAGCAAAGGTCGCGTATTAAGTAAGACCTATCTGCTCGATGAAGTATGGGGAATTACTTTCGAGTCTGAAAGCACCGTTGTAGATACCTATATCTCTTACCTTCGAAAGAAGTTACATAGAGATGGATTTGAAGGCATCCGAACTGTCAGAGGAGTTGGCTTTCAGCTTCAAGCGGAGAAGAAGTGAAATTTTCCTCATCTTCGCGCATTAGTATCGTCACGGTTCTACTCCTTACCTTAATCACCATGGGAGTCGGAGGCTTCTCGGTCCTTCATTCACAAGGGGCTGAAATCGATAAGGTCGATGGCACACTTAACTTTGTCGCCCAGAGCGCGTTCGAAAATCCCACACAACCTGTCGGTGCTGCTCTTTTCGCCATTGAGCAATCCGGATTAGATATCACCCTGAGCTTCTTAACGCACGAAGGTGATGAGACTCTGATTAATGAATCATCGCTTAATTATTTAGGTGCCCCAGACTTTCCAACGGTTGAACGAGCGGCAATGGTGCCGGTTCGAATTCCTGGAAGTGCTCCATATCGATTTAGATCTGTTCTCGTCGAAGGTGGCGATTTCATCATCATTGCGCGCTCAACTGATGATCTAGATTCCAACTTCCGCTCAAATCTTCAATCACTTGCCGCCTTTACCTTTGTCATCGATACCTTGGCTGCACTACTTCTCTTCTTCTATTTCAGACGTATCAACCGTCGTGATGAGACAGCTTCCCTTGCTCGCATGCAGGAGTTTTTAGGCGATGCTTCCCACGAACTACGAACTCCTTTGACGGTGATTAAGGGATACGTTGAAATGCTTAGCAAGAATCAGCTAAAGGAAGATGCTGATAAAGAACGTGCGTTTAGCCGTGTGGGTAACGAGATTCAACGCATGGAAACTTTGGTCCAAGATCTACTGCTCCTTGCCGAACTAGGCGAGAGCGGTGCTCGAGATATTGAAAAGTTAGATCTTAGCGAGATTATGAGCGCCCATGGAACTGATTTCATCACATTAAATCCTGAGCGAAAGGTGACACTGGCGATTTCGCAGAACGTGTCAATAGAAGCTTCACGCGATTACATTGCAAGATTTATCCAGAATGCACTTACTAATGTTGTTCGACATACAGATAACAACGTTGCGGTAAATATCTCCCTTACCCCACATGGAAAAATGGCTGAGTTAATCATCGAAGATGCTGGAAACGGTCTACCCGATAGCGCTTACCGTGAAGATATTCGATCACTCAATCGATTCGATAAATCGCGCTCTCGTGAAAACGGAGGCTCGGGGCTAGGAATGAGCATCATGTCTGCAGTCATTCAAAAGCTCGGTGGAAGATTCTCTCTACGCAAGAGTTCTCTTGGCGGTCTTGCCATCGTGGTCGAATTACCTGTCGTTAAAGACTAAACTTGCAAATGTGAGCGATCAAAACTTAGAGACAACTTTCTCAGAATTTGAAGCGCTTTTTTCCAAGACTGATTCACTAGTGCGCGTTGTTCTCTCAGGTCGCCGCCGCAATATGCAGACTCCCAATGAACGTATTGATATCAGGCCGGTTGCGCTCAAGGATGGTATCGCTATTCAAGTAAGCCATAGCGATGGCAGACAGATGACTTCAAAAAATTATGCGCCAGTAGATGCTCCGATTGCTGAACTGATTCGTGCAGGTTTTGCCAACATATTACTTGAGCACACCGAAGGATCGCTCGCCTTGAGAATCACCAAGAAGGGTGAGCCACTCGTTCATCGCGAAAACGCAAAGCGCGAACAAGATCTTTCGCACGATCGCACTAAGACTCGCTTGCTTGATATATCCGATCCGTATTTGGTTGCAATCGGAATATCAGATGCTAAGGGCCACGTGAAGCCCAGCAAGATGGATAAGTACAAGCAGGTTGAAGAGTTCTTACGCCTCTTAATGCCCACTTTGAGCGCTGCGATTTCTGCGGGACAAATTCATGACCCATCTGAAAATAATCCACTGACCATTGTTGATCTTGGGTGCGGTCATGCCTATCTGACTTTCGCAGCCCATCAATATCTACGTTCGCAGGGCATGGCCGTCAAAGTGATTGGTATCGATATTCGCACGGCAGCTCGAGATCGAAATAATGAGATTGCCCGCCAACTCGGAATTGAGAAGACGATCGAATTCCGTGCAGAAGAGATTGCTGACACAACGCTAAAAAACGCGGATGTTTCGATCGCTCTGCATGCATGCGATACAGCAACAGATGATGCGATTGCCTGGACCATTAACTCAGATGCAAAGCTGGCGTTAATAGCGCCCTGTTGCCACCACGATATCCAAGCTCAGATGAATGAAATTCCTGAACCTTGGTCGCTCATAACACGCAATGGAATTATGAAAGAACGTCTGGGCGATCTTCTTACGGATGCTCTTCGAATGCAGATAATGAAATTGCGCGGATATCGCGTTGAAGCAATTGAATTTATTGGGGGAGAACATACGCCGCGAAATCTCATGATTCGGGCGGTGAAGACAGGAGCCGTGGCCGATCAGGCTGAAACTCGTAAGTACGAAGAGTTGGTAGCTCTTTGGAAAGTAAAACCCGTTCTCGCGTCACTTCTGAAGCCGTTAGACTGAGGTCATGTCTAAGGTTCTAGCTTCCCTTCCTGTTGGCGAAAAGGTCGGTATCGCCTTTTCTGGTGGTCTCGATACATCTGTTGCTGTGGCATGGATGCGCTCAAAGGGCGCGGTTCCTTGCACATACACCGCAGACCTTGGCCAATATGACGAGCCAGATATTGATTCAGTGCCAGGACGCGCAAAAGAGTACGGCGCAGAAATTTCTCGACTTGTTGATTGCAAGACTCCACTTGTTGAAGAAGGCCTTGCAGCAATTGCCTGCGGAGCTTTTCATATTCGCTCAGGTGGTAAGCAGTACTTCAACACCACGCCTCTTGGTCGTGCAGTAACCGGAACGCTTCTAGTACGTGCGATGTTGCATGACAAAGTTGAAATCTGGGGCGACGGTTCTACATATAAGGGCAATGACATCGAGCGCTTCTATCGCTACGGACTTCTTGCCAACCCAAACCTTCGTATTTACAAGCCATGGCTAGATGCTGATTTCGTTCGCGAATTAGGCGGACGTAAAGAGATGTCTGAGTGGTTAGTTGCTAACAAGCTTCCATATCGCGACAGCACTGAGAAGGCTTACTCGACAGATGCCAACATCTTGGGCGCTACACACGAAGCCAAGGATCTTGAAAACCTTGATGCTTCGATTGAAATTGTTACACCCATCATGGGCGTTAAATTTTGGGATCCAAACGTTTCGATTCCATCAGAAGATGTAAAGATTCAATTTGTTCAAGGTCGCCCTGTTGCAATCAACGGCAAAGATTTCACTGATGTTGTTGCTTTGATGGATGAAGCGAACATGATTGGTGGCCGCCATGGACTCGGGATGGCCGATCAGATTGAAAACCGCATCATCGAAGCGAAGTCTCGTGGAATTTATGAAGCTCCAGGTATGGCGCTACTCTTTATTGCTTACGAGCGTTTAGTTTCTGCAATTCACAACGAAGACACCATCGCTAATTACCACGCAGAAGGACGTCGACTCGGTCGTTTGCTCTACGAAGGTCGTTGGTTAGATCCGCAGAGCCTCATGCTCCGCGAATCACTCACTCGCTGGGTTGCATCTGCAATTACCGGCGAAGTCACCATTCGTCTACGCCGCGGAGATGATTTCTCAATCATCAATACAACTGGGCCAGCGCTTAGCTACCACCCAGATAAATTGTCGATGGAGCGCACAGAAGACGCTGCATTTGGACCAACAGATCGCATCGGCCAGTTGACCATGCGCAACCTTGATATCGCAGATACTCGTGCCAAGCTCGAGATGTACCGCGATCAAGGCCAGCTAGGTGGCGGAGACTTTAACCTGATCAAGGAGTTAGAAAATTAATAACGTCACTCGCAAAATTCTTGCAGCAATCTTTGCTCTTACTCTCGTTGCAGTAACAATTCTCGGAGGAATACAAATGTCAGGATCAGATTCAACAGTGCTTCCAGTAGTTTCAGCAGTTGCTGGCCAGGCGCCAACTATTTCAAAGCCTGAAGGAACTCCTCCATCAGAGCTCACTTTCTCAGATGTCATTGTTGGAACTGGTGCAGAAGTTCTTACTACTTCAACACTGACTGTGCATTACACACTCATGGCATGGTCAACAGGTCAGATCATTGAATCTTCATGGAGCGGACAACCTGCAACATTCCCATTGGCGCAAGTTGTCGAGGGATGGCAGAAGGGTCTACCAGGAGCAAAGGCAGGTGGACGTCGCCTACTTATCTTGCCTCCATCCATGGGTTATGGCGCATCTGGTTCAGGACCAATCGGACCAAATGAGACTTTGATCTTCTCAGTCGACATCATCGGCGTTGCTTAAGTAAAGAGTTTTACTTCTTCTTAAACCAGACCGTTGTACCTGCAGGAATTTTTCCATTGTTCAAAGGGCGAGTTGAAAGCAATAGCTCGCCCTTTGGCATTTGGTAATTTTCTGCACGGAAGTTGATGATCACATTCCAACCATTTGGCCGTGAATAGTGAAGAACTGAGATATCCGTGGTCTTATGCCACTTGATCTCTTCCTTTGTCTGTAGTTCCTTACGTAGTGCAAGCGCCTTGCGATAAATAGCGAGAGGTGAGTTTGCATCCTTCTCTTCAACTTCTACCGCGTAATCCGCAAACCACTTAGGTTGTGGGAGGTGCGCGCCACCCGAACCAAAGCCAAATGATGAACCTGTTGCAGTCCAAGGAAGTGGCACGCGACATCCATCGCGACCCTTATCGACTTTGAGATTACGTAGGTATTGAGGATCCTGGATTTCACTTTCAGGGATGTCTGTTACTTCGTGGAGACCAAGCTCTTCACCTTGATACATATAGGTAGAGCCAGGAAGGCCCAAGATATAAACAGATGCAGCAAGTGCATTTGCTGTACCGGATTCTTTATCAAGTGGGTGCGAAGTTCCATCAGAAAGCATCCAGGCGCGGCGATTTACAGCTGGGTTTAAGCCCATCTTGGTCGCATGGCGAATCTGGTCGTGATTTGAAAGTGTCCATGTGCATGAAGATTTATTCTTCTGTGCAAGCTCGATTGCCTCTTTAGTCGCAACTTTGTAGGCATGAGCTTCAAATGGGGTTTCGATGAAGCGGAAGTCGAAGCATTGACCCAATGTTTTTGTGCTTGCATAAAGTGGCAAGCGCTCTGGGTGTACGAATGCTTCAGCAACTGCAACGCGTGGTGGGTCATATTGATTGAAGAGCTTGCGCCATTCCTTATAGATTGCAAAGACTTCATTGCGATCGCCCCAAATGCCTTTGCCCTTATTGCCGCGCTGCTCAAGTCCTTCATGCACTGGCATGCTGCGGAATGGTTCTGAGAGATCTTTTGCTAATCCATGTGCAACGTCGATACGGAATCCATCGACGCCACGGTCAGACCAGAACTTAAGCGTCTTAAGGAAGTCTTTCTGGACTTCGCGATTCTCCCAGTTGAAATCTGGCTGTTCAGGTGCGAACCAGTGCAAGAACCACTGACCATTCTTTCCACCAAAAGTTGATTCATGTGTCCATGAAGAAGGCGCAAAGTGTGAGACCCAATCAGATGGCGGAAGTTCACCATTGACGCCTTTACCGTCGCGGAAGATATAACGCTCGCGCGCCTTAGATCCGGGCTTTGCCGCAAGCGCTTCCTTAAACCATTCGTGCAAGTTAGAAGAGTGGTTAGGAACGATATCTACGAATACGCGGATACCTTCTTTATGAAGTCCTGCAAGCATTTCGTCAAAGTCTTCAAGTGTTCCAAGCTTTGGATCGACGTTGCGATAGTCGTCAACGTCATAACCACCATCAGCCAGGGCTGACGGATAGAACGGACTCAACCACACTGCATCGATTGCAAGTGACTTCAGATAAGGAATGCGTGAAGTGATTCCTTTGATGTCGCCAATGCCATCGCCATTTGAATCTGCGAAGCTGCGTGGATAGATCTGGTAGATAGCAGCTTGGCGCCACCAATTTTTATCTGTGCTGAGTCCAGTTGTTTTCGACATGCGCGGAACTCTACGGAAAGCACGGTGATAGTGGTATCTAAACACGCAAAATGTGACGGAAATGAAACTATTTTGCAGTTTTGTGCAGGCTCGATGGGTCAGACCTCCGTACCCTGTACCTATGACTTTGCTCCATGTCCTGGACCTTCTTTCGACTTTTGTCTTCGCGCTCGTTGGAGCACGTGTTGCTGCAGATAAAGGACTCGATTACGGTGGGATCGCATTTATCGCAGGGATTGCATCTGTTTCAGGCGGAACGCTTCGTAACGTATTTCTAGGAATGCGACCAATTTGGATTATAGATCCATGGATTGTTGCCAGTGTTATTGCAGCTGTCGTAATTACGCTCGTGTTTAGACGTGTGACCCACGTCGGTAAAACCTTGCTAATTATGGATACTTTTGGGTTAGCGGTTGCAACAATGTCTGGAACCCAGCTTGCCTTTGAAATGGATGTCACTTGGTTTGCAGCAATACTTTTAGGCGTAATTACTGCAGTTACAGGCGGTTTACTTCGAGATGTCCTATGCCAAGTCGAGCCTGTGCTGTTGCACAGAGAAACAATAGGAACTTCCTCAATGATGGGTGCAATAACTTTTGTGGCGCTCCATCAGTTCAGTATTGGTGATAGCACCTGCGCAATTGTTGGGGGAGCCGTTGTAATACTTACCCGAATCATTTCGATTCAGTTTGACCTTCACTTGCCGAAATTCAACAAGACTTCCTAAGTGGGTTGTGAGGGACTCGAACCCCCGACCCGGTGATTAAGAGTCACCTGCTCTACCAACTGAGCTAACAACCCATTTAAACGCGGGAACGCTTAAATGCAGAGCAGACCTTACCAGCGCGGCGAGCCTTGTCTAACCACCTTTCTCCCGCGAAGATAGTGAGATGTCTCGCTGGGAAATACGGATAGCCACACTTCTTGGCGCCATGGTTGTTGGGCTTGCCCCACCCGCCACAACGGCGGCAGAACAGCAGCCAGGGCTGGCTGCAGCCGTACTTGAGACTCTTCCGGTTAAGGGACGTGCCCCAAAGACTGGTTATTCGCGGGCCCAATTCGGGCAGGCATGGGCTGATGTAAATCGCAATGGATGCGATACCCGCAACGATATTTTGAAGCGAGACCTGAATGGAATTATCTATAAGACAGGTACTCGAAATTGCGTTGTCGCATCTGGAACTTTGGTCGACAGATACTCAGGAGAGACCATCAACTTTGTCCGCGGAAATATCACCAGTATGGAAGTACAGATTGACCATGTGGTGGCGCTATCGAATGCGTGGCAGACGGGTGCGTTCAAGTTATCTGCTGACCAACGAAAGGCGCTCGCCAATGATCCGATGAATTTGTTTGCGGTTAAGGGCCGACTCAATTCTCAAAAGGGCGATGGAGATGCTGCAACTTGGTTGCCACCGCTGAAGAGTTTCAGATGTTCTTATGTCGCTCAACAAATTGCGGTGAAGGCGAAGTATTCATTGTGGGTTGTTGCTCCAGAGAAAGCAGCGATGAATGCAATTCTGGCAAAGTGCCCAACACAGAAAGTTCCGGTTAGTTAGGAAGATCTACGGTGTAGTGCACACCGCTAAATTGCTTACGCCATTCGGTGACTTCGCGTTGAATCGATTTTGAATTAGGTGCAGTATCGAGTGACCGCGCGATGAAGTCAGCGAGTTGATCCATATGTTCAACCTTCATACCAAGGCGCACAATCTCCGGTGTACCTATGCGAAGACCGTTGAGGTCGCCATCAACTGGTGCAATAGGTAAACCAATTCCGCATGCGAGTAAACCTGCTTCTCCCATGCGTTTTGCTGCAGTTTGTCCGCCACCGTAAGGTGCGGCAAGAATCGCGAATTGGTGCGACATTGTGAAGCCCTTATCGGCTGCATAGATATTGACGCCGCGGTTATGCAGATTTTGCGCAAGTGCTTGTGAAGTCTTCACCATCATCTGCGCGTAATCTGAACCAACTGCTTTCCAATCTTGCAGAGTGACGCCAAGGGCTGCTGTCTTTGCTGCATCGAAGTTAGCGGTGAGGCCTGGATATGCAATGGCATCAAGTTTCTGTGCAATTGCATCGTCGTTGGTGACGATAAGCCCGCCAGCTGGTCCACCGAGTGACTTGTATGTTGAGAAGGTCATTAAGTGAGCGCCTTCAACAAGTGGTTGTGGCCAAACTTTTCCTGCGATCATTCCGCACAAGTGGGCTGCATCGAAGAGGACTTTCGCGCCAACTTCATCAGCTATCTCGCGAACTTTTGCGATGGGGTGGTGGAAGAGATTGAGTGATCCACCAACAGTGATCAACTTTGGCTTTACTTCGTGAGCCAACTTGCGAAGGGCATCGATATCAATTGTGTAGCCGGATTCATCTACAGGAGCTGAAATTGTGTTGAGGCGATAAAGGCCAGCTGATCCACCCTTATGGTGAGTGACGTGGCCACCAATAGTTGCTGGGGGAGCGATGATGATGTCGCCGGGTTCTGTAGTTGCCATAAATGCATAGAGGTTAGCGATAGCACCAGATGGAACGCGGAATTCTGCATAGGTTGAACCAAATACTTCACACGCTAGTTCTTGAGTGATGATTTCAATCTGCTCGATTGCGCCAAGTCCTGTTTCGTATTTATCTCCAGGATGGCCAAGGGATGCACGGGAACCCATTCCAGATGCAAGGAGTTTTTCGGCGCGAGGATTGAGAATATTAGTTGCGGGGTTGAGGTTTATTCCTTCGATGTCATGAAGGCGATGATTTTCTTGCGCTAGCTCTTCAATCCACTTCTGAACATCAGCACCTGACTTGGCATCAACTTGAGAAGCGATGCGAGTAATGATTTCTTGTGAAGCAGGTGTAGCCCAGGACTGGGTCTTAAGTGACTGTGTCATGCACTTTATTAAAGTGCATCGCCTCCGCGTTCACCAGTGCGAATTCGTATGACTTGCTCCACAGGGGTTACCCATAGCTTTCCGTCGCCGATTGAACCTGTGTTCGCTGTTGTGACGATGGTGTCGATAATCGATTGAGCTTCAGCATCTTCTACGAGTACTTCGATGCGAACCTTTGGGATGAAATCGACTGTGTATTCAGCGCCACGGTAGATCTCAGTGTGGCCCTTCTGTCGACCAAAGCCGCGAGTTTCAGAGACTGTCATACCCGCAACACCAGCTGCTTGTAGCGCAACCTTGATGTCATCGACCTTTGCTGGCTTTACGATCGCGGTGATGAGTTTCATTTCGTCTCTTTTCTTCTCGTTAATTCAATATTAGTAGCGGTTTGAGTTTCCAGTGATGTCGTAAGCAGATTCAGCATGGAAGGTTGTATCCAAGCCGGTGAGCTCGTCATCGCGGTAAACGCGGAATCCGATGGTCTTCTGGATTACAGTGGCAATCAGCCATGTTGCGATAAATGAGAAGGCAGCAACAGCGACAATTGCAATTAGCTGACGATTCAGCTGAGTTGTTCCGCCACTAAAGAAGAGTCCATCAGCGCCAGCTTCATTTGCTGTCACTGTTGCAAGGAGTCCGATTGCAATCATTCCGAGGATTCCACCGACTCCGTGTACGCCAACTACGTCGAGTGAATCGTCGTAACCAAACTTGTATTTGCGGGTAACAGCCCAAGCAGAGACAACACCTGCGATAAGTCCGAGTGCAAGTGCGCCCATTGGGTTGAGATATCCGCAAGCAGGTGTAATTGCTACAGCACCTGCAACAGCGCCAGATGCAACACCGAGTGTTGTTGCCTTTCCATCGCGCTTCTTTTCGTATGCAACCCAAGTCATTGCAGCAGCAGCTGTTGCAATCTGAGTATTGATCATTGCTGTTGCGGCAAGTGAACCCGCAGATAGAGCTGATCCTGCATTAAATCCAAACCATCCGAACCAGAGCATTCCTGCGCCAAGAAGTACAAGAGGCATGTTGTGTGGACGCATTGGATCGCGCTTGAAACCATCGCGCTTCCCAAGAACCAATGCGAGTGCAAGAGCTGCAGCACCTGAGTTGATTTCAACAACTGTTCCGCCAGCAAAGTCGAGCGCTTTGAGCTTGTCGATGATCCATCCGCCTTCGCCATTTTGAGCCGCAAATGCCCAGTGAGCTACAGGTAGATAAACCAGAGTGATCCATACGCCAACGAAGATGACCCATGAACCGTATTTAGCGCGGTCAGCGATTGCACCAGAAAGTAGCGCAACAGTGATGATGGCGAAAGTTAATTGGAACATTGCAAAGGCAAGGACAGGAATTTGATGTCCTTCTGCGCCCGTTACTTGATCAAGAGTAGAAGAAAGTCCGATGTGATCGAGATTTCCAATAAAGCCACCTTGCGATTTACCGAAGGCGAGTGAGTATCCGTAGAGAACCCAGATAATTGTTGTAACGCCCATTGCAGCAAATGACATCATCATCATGTTGAGCGCTGACTTTGCGCGGACCATGCCACCGTAGAAGATTGCCAAACCTGGCGTCATAAAGAGAACGAGTGCTGCGCTTGCTAAAACCCAAGCTGTATCGCCGCTATTGATCGCCTGCATTCTTAATGAGTCTCCTTGTAACGGGCATATGAAGCGTTAATTTCTAATTCAGCAGCGTCGTGGCCAACCCAATCTCCGCCGTGTACTTCTTTACCTGGTTCCAGAGTCTTATAGACCTCGAAGAAGTGCTTGATTTCATCGAGTTCATAAGTTGGAACATCTGAAAGATCTTTGAGATTGTTCTTGCGGATATCTCCGGCTGCAACACAGAGAAGTTTGTCGTCCCCACCCTTTTCATCCGTCATGCGGAACATTCCGATAACGCGGCATGAAACTACGCAACCAGGAAATGTTGGTTCATCCAGCATGATTAATGCATCAAGTGGGTCGCCATCGTTTGAAAGGGTGTTCTTTACGAATCCGTAGTCATGCGGAAAGCGAGTCGCAGTAAAGAGCATGCGATCGAGGCGGACTTCGTGAGTATCGTGATTGATCTCGTACTTATTTCGAGATCCGGCTGGGATTTCTACAACTACGTCGAAGATCATATGAACCGACTCTCTTTACATAAACGTTGAGAAGAAAAACTTGGGGTGAACGACGGGGCTCGAACCCGCGACATCTCGGACCACAACCGAGTGCTCTACCAGCTGAGCTACGCCCACCATGTGCTGTGCAGGGTCTACTTTACCCGTTCGGCTGTTCAGCGGTCGAATTGATGAAGAGGCTCTGGCGGTAATAGGCCAATTCCGCGATGGAATCACGGATATCGCCGAGTGCGCGGTGGTTGCCAGTCTTGGCTGGTGCTGCGAAATAGGTCTTTGGGTACCAGCGACGGGCAAGCTCTTTGATGGATGAGACATCGATGGTTCGGTAATGAAGGTATTCATTTAACTTGAGCATGTCACGGGCGATGAAGTTGCGATCGACGGAGACAGAATTTCCGGCCAAGGGAGATTTGCCTGGCTCAGTTCCAGCAGATTGCAGATAAGTAAGTATCTGTTCTTCAGCATCGGACATTGAAATTCCATTAGGAATCTCAGTGATGAGACCCGAAGAGGTGTGCATCTCGCGAACGAAGTCATTCATTGAATCGAGTTGTCCCTGCGTTGCATGGATAACTACGTCAACACCTTCGCCAATTACATTTAAGTCAGAGTCGGTGACGAGAACTGCGATTTCAACGAGGGCATCGGTCGCTAAATCGAGCCCGGTCATTTCGCAATCTATCCAGATCAGGTGTGGCAAGGCAGCAGTCATGGGGGAAGGGTACCTATCATCCGGGCGGATCGAATCCGAGGCTGATTTCACCATTCGTTCACCTTGAGTTCACCCAAAGTCCGAATTTCGCCCTCGATTTACAGCCATTATCTGCCCATGGCAATTGAGCTTAAGGAACGTCCCGCGCCCCCGTCACCCCGCGAGATCACTACAAAGCCTCGACGGTCTGATCAAGTTTTCCGCATGGTTGTTACAGCGGGCGGAATGGCATCACTCGTCATTCTCGGATTGATCGCGCTCTTTCTCTCCATTAAAGGTGTGCACATTCTTGTTGAAGAGAAGTTTGGATTTATCACTGGCTCTGCATGGGAAGTAATCACAGACGAAAGCGGAGAGGTTACACAATCCAATTTTGGAATTGGCGCAATGCTCATCGGAACCATGCTCTCGGCCGTCATCGCAATTTCGGTGGGTGTCCCGATCTCTGTCCTAAGTGCGCTCTACTTAACTTTCTATGCAAATGGAAAAGTTAAGAAGTTCCTTATCTCAGTCATCGATTTAATGGCAGCGTTCCCATCGCTCCTCTTCGGCTTCTGGGGATTCTTCGTATTCATGTCCTCAGCCGAATACTGGGCAAAGCTCATAAATAAGTACCTTGGTTTTATTCCAATTTTTGATGTTCCAACGCCAATCTTCGAACGTTCTCCATTTATTGCAGGGATGGTACTTGCAATCATGATCATCCCGATTGTTACTTCTATTTCCCGCGAAATCTTTGATCAGACGCCGCTTGATCGAGTGCAAGCGGCATACGCGCTTGGTGCAACAAAACTTGCAATGATTAAAGCGGTTGTAATCCCTTATGGTCGTGGCGGCATCATCGGCGGAGCAATGCTTGGCCTTGGTCGCGCAATGGGAGAAACCGTTGCCGTCTATACAGTTCTCAATGTTGTTTACCAGGTGAACTGGCAGCTGCTATTTGGTGCAGGCGGAAACGTTGCTTCATTGATTCTTCTTAAGTTTGGCGAGGCCGGTCCTTACGAAGTGGATGCTCTTATGGCTGCTGGATTGATTCTTTTCTTACTCACACTTTTGGTAAATGCAACGGCAGATTTACTCATCACTCGCTTCGGAGGTAAGGGACGATGAAAAAAGCGATTCCTACGCCAAAGAAGCCTTGGCAGCCAACGGCGCTAGATAAGTTAGAAGATTTGCTGATTGTTCTCGCTGCATTTGGGTTGGCAGGAGCCTCCGTTAAGTTCACAGGACTTGATGGAAAGTTGGGCTTCTTTTTCTCACTCTTCTTCGCGCTTCTCGTTCTAAATTTTGGATTCCAGTACCTAAAGCGCGGAACGGCCGCAGCTAAAGATTCTCTTCTTCAAGTTCTAGCTGTTATGGCAATCGTGATCACGCTTATTCCAATTGTCAGCATCGTCGCAACGGTATTTAGCAAAGGCTATAAGGGTCTTCACTGGGGCATCCTCACAGAAGATATGGCTCTCGCATCCGTGAACGACCCGATTGCAAATGGCGGACTGCTTCACGCGTTAGCCGGAACAATCATCATGGTTGGTGGGGCGCTGATTATCAGCTTCCCAATCGGAGTTCTCACAGCTCTCTACCTCACTGAAATTCGTGGCCCACTCGCACGACCAATTAAATTCTTGGTTCAGGCAATGTCTGGCGTGCCATCAATCGTTGCAGGTCTCTTCATTCTTTCAAGTCTCATTTACCCAGTGACAAAGCAGCTTTCAGGTTTGATGGGATCGCTAGCTCTCACGATTTTGATGATTCCAACAATCGCTCGCACTGCGGAAGAAATGCTCCACCTTATTCCAAATGAATTGCGTGAAGCTGGCGTCGCACTGGGTGGAACACAATGGCGCACTGTGGCAGGAGTGGTTCTGCCAGCAGCTAAGAGCGGCCTTGTAACTGCAATCATTCTTGGGATCGCCCGCATCATCGGTGAAACTGCACCTCTACTTCTTGTTTCAGGTGGTGGAGATGCACTCAACCTCAACCCAACACAGGGCGCTATGGGATCCCTTCCTTATTACATCTGGAAGGCATTCCTTACTGGTGGAACTGAAGAAGCCTTTGCTCGTGCGTGGGGCGGTATGTTGGTGCTCCTTAGCTTCATCTTTATTCTCTTTGGATTAGCACGCTACTTAAGCGGACGAAAGGTTGGGTAGCACGATGACCGATTCAAGAAATATTAACAACGAAGATAAGGATGAGAACAAGATGACAACAGCCCATGCACAGCCAGCATCACTTGCAAACGTTGCATCTGCGCGCACCTTGTCACAGCCAGGCACCGCGTTGCTCGGCACAGGTCTTGAGACTCGTAGCGTTCACGCATGGTTCGGTAAGAAGCATGTGCTTTCAGATGTCACATTGGATTTCGCTGCAGGAACGGTTACAGCCCTTATCGGCCCATCAGGCTGCGGTAAGTCAACTTTCCTTCGCACTCTCAACAGAATGCACGAATTTATTCCAACAGCTGCAATGGCTGGAGAAGTTCTTCTCGATGGAAAAGATATTTACTCACCAGGAACAGATGTCACCAAGATTCGTCTTCGCGTAGGCATGGTCTTCCAGAAGCCAAACCCATTCCCATCAATGACTATCGGGGAAAACGTTCTCTCTGGTCTCAAGCTCGCGCAGCTTAAGAAAGAGAACACAGATGATCTTCTTGAATCCTGCCTCACTCGTGCAGGACTTTGGAATGAAGTGAAAGACCGCCTCGGAGAACACGGTGGCGCCCTTTCAGGTGGCCAGCAGCAGCGTCTCTGCATCGCTCGCTCACTTGCAGTTGAACCACAAGTTCTCTTGATGGACGAACCATGTTCAGCGCTCGACCCAGGATCAACCTTTAGAATTGAAGAAACAATCGGCGAACTCGCAAAGACAATGACAATCGTCATCGTTACCCACAATATGCAGCAGGCGGCCCGAGTCTCTGACTACACAGCCTTCTTCCTATCTGATGGTGGCCCGGGCGAGATGATTGAAGCTGCTCCTACTAGCCGAATCTTCTCTTCACCACAGGATAAGCGCACCGAGGATTACGTTACTGGCCGCTTCGGCTAAGCACCTTTTGTTCACTTTGGCACACCCAATCGTTAACCTTAAAGTGGCTAATTGGTAAACAGTTCTCGTTACTTTTCTTGATGTAAGGGTCACTTACTTAAACATCTCGAAGGGGAAAACATGTCGTTTTCAAAGAAGGCAAAGGCGCTCGTAATCGCGGGCCTTATTGCAGTTTCAACTGCTACTCCAGCTCATGCAGTAGATCTCCAAGGTTCTGGAGCATCATTTGTAGATCCACTTCTCCAGGCTTGCAAGGCAGGCTTTGCTAAGGCAACTAATCACTCTTATGTCTACACATCAACAGGTTCAGGTACAGGTAAGAAGAATGCAGATGCTGGCATCGGTCAGTTCTGGTTCTCGGATTCAGCCCATACTGCAAAAACAAAGCGCTCAACAGTCTTCCACGCACCAATCGTTGCTGCACCAATCGCAGTATTGGTAAACCTTCCAGCAAAGAAGGATGTTTACCTTTCAGCAACAACAGTTGCAAAGATTTTCGCAGGAGAAATCACTCGTTGGAATGATCCAGCAATTGCTGCTGACAACAACCGCTCAGTTACAACAGTTGTTTACAAGAAGGATGCAAAAGGAAACGCTGTCAAGGATAAGAGCGGCAACCCTGTAGTTCTTCGTACAGGCACAAAGGGAATCATTTACACACTTCCAAACCAGCCAATCAAGGTTATCTACCGTGCAGATGGTTCAGGAACTTCAAATAACTTCACAACATGGCTCAATGGTGTTGCACCAAGTGTTTGGACTAAGAAGGGTAACGACGCATTCACAACAGCGTTCCCAGGAAACATCAACTCATCTGGCAACATCGGACGTATCGTTGGAGCTAACCAATCACAAGGTATTGCAACACTTGCTGCAAAGACTAAGTACTCAATCACGTATGCTGAGAAGAATTGGGGCGATGCTTACGGACTTCGCTCTGCATACATCGGTAATGCAGCAGGAAACTTCACATACCCTGATTCAGCTGCAACTTCAGCCTTTCTAGGAGAAGCGAAGCAGGATGAGAACGGCATTGTGACCTTTGACTACGGAACCAAGGTTGCGGGAGCGTACACACTCGGAATCGTCTCTTACATGCTCGTTGAGACAGAATATAAAGATAAGGCCCAGGGCGCTGCAGTAAAGCAACTCGCTGAGCACATCTTGTCTCCAGCATGTTCTGCAGTTGATCCGAAGCTAGGCTTCATCGTGGTCTCTGGCACTTTCAAGGCAAAGGCAGACGAGTTGCTTGCGAAGATGAATAAGTAACTCTTAACTAAGGAGAAACTGGGTGGTCTGCTTCGGCGGTCCACCCAGTTTTTTTATTGTCAGGCAAAGAATATGTGCGCCCGGCTGGAATCGAACCAGCGACCTACCGCTTAGAAGGCGGTTGCTCTATCCGACTGAGCTACGGGCGCGTGTGAGGAACTTGGAGTATTGCGGATTAAGTCTACCGAAGCATTGACGGGTAGAGTCTCGCCTTATGGCTGAGTTCATTTATACGATGAAGAAGGCGCGTAAAGCGCATGGTGAGAAGGTAATTCTCGACGACGTAACTTTGATGTTCTTGCCTGGCGCAAAGATTGGTGTTGTTGGCCCGAACGGCGCAGGTAAGTCAACAGTTCTTCAGATAATGGCTGGTCTTCAACAACCATCTAATGGCGAGGCATACCTTTCACCTGGATACACAGTCGGAATCCTTATGCAGGAACCGAAGTTGAATGAAGAGAAGACTGTTCTTGAAAATGTGCAAGAAGGCGTTGCTGAAACCATGGAGATGGTTCGCCGCTTCAATGAAATTTCTGAAGAGATGGCAAACCCTGATGCTGACTACGACAAGTTGTTAGCTGAAATGGGCGAGCTCCAAGAACAACTCGATCACCGCAATGCATGGGAACTTGATTCTCAATTAGAGCAAGCGATGGATGCTCTTCGCTGTCCACCGGCTGATGCCGATGTAAGCGTGCTATCTGGTGGAGAAAAGCGTCGTGTTGCTTTATGTAAATTGCTCCTTGAAGCTCCAGACCTTCTACTTCTCGACGAACCAACGAACCACTTGGATGCTGAATCAGTTCTTTGGCTTGAACAACACTTGAGCAAGTACCCAGGCACTGTTGTAGCGATTACACACGATAGGTACTTCTTGGACAACGTAGCGCAGTGGATTCTCGAACTCGATCGCGGTCGCGCATATCCATATGAAGGTAACTACTCAACTTATCTTGAAACAAAGGGTGCCCGTCTTAAGGTCGAAGGCCAGAAAGACGCAAAGCGCGCAAAGCGTTTGGCAGAAGAACTTGATTGGGTTCGCCAGAATGCCAAGGGTCGCCAGACAAAGTCGAAGGCTCGTCTTGCACGATATGAAGAGATGGCAGCTGAAGCAGACAAGATGCGTAAGTTGGACTTTGATGAAATTCAGATTCCACCTGGGCCACGTCTTGGAAATGTTGTAGTCGAAGTCGAAAACCTTGTTAAGGGATTCGGCGATCGCGTATTAATTGATGATCTGTCTTTCACGCTTCCTCGTAACGGAATCGTCGGAGTTATCGGACCTAACGGTGCCGGTAAGACCACACTCTTTAAGACAATTCTTGGGTTAGAGCCAGCTGATTCAGGTAACGTCAAAATTGGTGAGACTGTAAAGATTTCATATGTCGATCAGTCACGCGGTGGAATCGATCCAAAGAAGTCACTCTTTGAAGTTGTTTCTGATGGACTGGACTTCATGAAGGTTGGACAAGTTGAAATGCCATCGCGTGCATACGTTGCAGCATTTGGTTTTAAGGGCCCCGATCAACAGAAGCCAGCCGGAGTTCTTTCTGGTGGAGAACGTAACCGCCTTAACTTGGCACTTACCTTGAAGCAAGGCGGCAACTTGTTGCTTCTCGATGAACCTACAAACGACCTTGATGTGGAAACACTTGGCTCACTTGAAAATGCGCTTCTTGAATTCCCTGGCTGCGCCGTTGTGATCTCTCACGATCGCTGGTTCTTGGACCGCGTTGCAACACACATCTTGGCTTACGAGGGTGACTCAAAGTGGTTTTGGTTTGAAGGAAACTTTGAATCATACGAAGAGAATAAGATTGCACGTTTGGGTGCTGATGCGGCTCGTCCACATCGAGCCACATACCGAAAGCTCACTCGCTAATGATTTACACCGATAAGCAATTTATTCGGTGGGATGACATCGATGCATTCGGGCACGTCAATAATGCGAAGTACCTGACCTATATTCAGGAAGCTCGCTTTCAATGGTCCTTCTATCAATATGCAGCTAAGAACGAGAAGCCAACCCTTGTCGAAATGGTTGTGGCGCGAGCAGAGGTTGATTACCTCGTGCCAATCTATGAAGGTGGCCGTTTCTACGATGTAAACCTCTGGGTCGAATCCATTGGCAACACATCTTTCTCTATGGGCTATGAAGTAGTTGGCGATAACGGAGTCGTGCATGCGCGCGTTAAATCTGTTCAGGTTGCTGTTTCGATGGAGACCAAGAAATCTCGCCCCCTTACAGAACCAGAGCGGGAATTTCTAAACTCTTATCTCAAGGCATAAGTAATGGCACAAAAGAAGGTTCACCCAGGCTGGATCGCAGTAACAGTTACCTTCTTTACCTTGATGGCCTCTGCTGGATATCGATCTGCGCCTTCTGTTCTCATCGTTCCCCTTGAAGAAGCATTCGGTTGGTCGCGTTCTCAAATTTCAGCAGCGGTATCCATCAATGTTCTTCTCTTCGGTTTAGTTGCGCCTTTTGCAGCCGCGCTCATGGAACGTTTCACAGTTCGAAAAGTTGTGATGTCTGCACTCGCTCTTGTTTCGGTCAGCGCAACTTCAACAATCTTTATAAATCAACCGTGGCACCTATGGGCGCTATGGGGCGTTGGAGTCGGCGTCGGCGCAGGTTCAATGGCCCTGGTCTTCGCTGCAACGATTGCTAATCGCTGGTTTGTTGCTCGCAAGGGAATTGTGATTGGCGCACTTACTGCAGCCACTGCAAGCGGCCAGTTGGTCTTTTTGCCACTGCTCTCGCACCTTGCAATTACATATGGCTGGAAGAGCGTCTCAATTTCAGTCGGCACTGCTGCCGCACTCGTCATTCCATTTATCTACTTCTTCCTAAAAGAGCGCCCTGAGGACTTAGGAATCACTCCATATGGTGCGCCAGATAACTGGCAGCCAATTGCCAAGAGCGATATGTCAGCAGGTCGCATCGCGATCGACACAATTTCTCGCGCATCCAAGTCAAGAGATTTCTGGATTCTCTTTGGAACATTCTTAGTCTGCGGACTTTCAACAAATGGGCTCATTGGCACTCACTTCATTCCGGCTGCACACGACCATGGCATGCCTGTGACTGTTGCAGCAGGGTTATTGGCACTCATCGGTGTATTCGATGTTATTGGAACAATTTTTTCAGGATGGCTCACTGACCGTATGGACCCACGAAAGTTGCTCTTTTTCTACTACGGACTTCGTGGTCTGTCGCTCTTCTTGCTGCCATCAATTCTTTTCAGCTCGCTACATCCTTCAACGTTGGTCTTTGTGATCTTCTACGGTTTAGATTGGGTTGCAACGGTTCCGCCCACGCTAATCCTCTGCCGCATCGTGCTTGGCCCGCAGCGCTCTACAGTCGTTTATGGATGGGTATTTGTGGGCCATCAAGTCGGTGCATCAATTGCCGCTTTAGGTGCAGCAATTCTTCGAGTCAAACTTGGAGACTATGCGCTCTCGTTCTACATCGCGGCCATGATGTGTTTAGTTTCAGCCCTTGCGGTACTACAGATTGCTAAGGGTAAGACAGCAGCAGAGTTACGGGGTTAATGTGGAGCGCGATACAACCAATTACTACGAATTATTCGGGGGAGAAGCATTCTTCTCCGACCTAACTTCGCAGTTCTATGCCCACGTCGCGACAAACGAAATTTTGCGCCCGATGTATCCCGAATCAGATATGAAGGGCGCTGCTCGTAGATTGCAGATGTTCCTTGAGCAATATTGGGGTGGACCAACTACCTATCAAGAAGAGCGCGGGCATCCTCGTCTTCGTATGCGCCATGCAGGTTTTCATATCAATCCAGCTGCTCGCGATGCATGGATGTCATGCATGAAAGCAGCAGTTGATGGCATGGAGATGGAAGTAGAAGCTAAAGCAAAGTTGTGGCGTTATCTTGAAGGTGCCGCAGAGCACCTCGTTAATCGTCTGGATTAATTAGCGCTTCTGAGATTTATTACCGACAATGAGAATTTCACCATTGCGGACATACCAGAGCACATTATTTGAATCGCGCACCTGCGTAATGCGAAGTCCTACGCGTTCAACTTTTCCTTCAATATCTTGAACTTTTACATCATCGCCTACGCCGTATTGATCTTCAATCAACATAAAGATTCCAGAGAGCACATCTCGAACAAGTGTCTGTGCACCAAGTCCTAGGGCAACACCGATAACACCAGCGGACGCAATGACTGGCCCTAAGTTAAATCCGAATTCTCCAAGGATCATTCCGAGAGCAATGATCCAGACAGCGGCATTAAATGTTGAGCTAAAGACTGTTCCGATTGTGCGCGCACGTTCGTTCTGTCGCTTAGCTGTTCCTGGACCCGGTTTTAGGTCTGCTTGAGAAAGACGTGTGATGGCGCGGTTGATGGCGCGGTGGCCGGCAAGATGGCTGATGAAAGCGACAAGGAAGATGACTAGTACTCGGAGTGGGGCTCCGTTGAACCAATCCCAAATTGCCTGTGTACGTTCGCTCATAGGCCATAAGGGTAGTGAAATCTTTATCTAAATTTCACCATGAAATACCCCTAAGAGGCTCGGTTTTGAGGCAATATAACCCAATCAACGCGAGCCACGCGTTGGAACCGGGGTAATGATGAACCGCACGTTGGTACTCAACGCCACCTATGAACCATTAGGTGTTGTGACTGATCGACGCGCGCTCATTCTGGTTCTCAATAATCGGGCAACAATGATCGAGTCATCCGGAACAGTTCTGCATTTTGCAACTGGCCAGCTCGAACTCCCGCTAGTAATTCGCCTCAACAAATTCGTCAAGATTCCTTATCGCCATGCAGTTCCACTTTCACGTCGCGCAATCTTTGCTCGCGATGGCGGACGTTGCGTCTACTGTCACGCGCCAGCAACTTCTATCGATCACGTCATTCCACGTTCTCGTGGTGGCGGTCACAACTGGGAGAACGTTGTAAGTGCTTGCCACAAGTGCAACCATGTAAAGGCAGATAAGCCTCTGAAAGAACTGGGCTGGCGTTTACGTTCATTGCCGCGTGAACCAGTTGGCGCTGCATGGAGAATTCTCGGAACCGGTCGCACCGAATCTCGCTGGTTGCCTTACTTAGAACCATTTGGCGTCTCTGCAGCAACTGCATAGACTGCGCTCATGATTAAGTCACTTTCACAGGTCGCTTTACTCTCTCCAGGAATTAACCAAGAGCCAGGTGCAATGCCAGGTGAAGGTCTTACAGCTCTGCAGACATTTACCTACTTTGTTGCAGCACCTATCGCGCTATTTGTTGTCATCTCTGTCATTGTCTATGCGCTGACAGGCGAGAAGAAGAAGAGCACAGGCTCTTCTTCTGTCATCACCTCTATCGAGTAATTACTTATCTGCAGCGCGGGCTTTAATCGCGCGAGACATCGCATCGCGACCTTCGGTCACTGATCGGCGAAGTGCATGTGATGCATCCTTGCCAGTGACATCAAGCCAGTTCTGGGCCTTCTTCACAGTCTCTTCGCCAATGACCCATGATGGGAATAACAACGTTGCAGTTGTTTCAGCGATTTCAAAGCCCTTTGTTTCCCAGACCTTCAAGATTGCATCGAAGTACTGATCGACAAATCCAGCGAGAAGTTCGTGGTGGATATTCTCGTTAAACCCGCGGCACATATATGAGTGGATTGT
>Ga0079301_1000181_pt1 | contig 29756 bp, 27 predicted proteins | sample Wag4_2014_7_11_3_FD_74797 | JGI IMG/M metagenome (GOLD analysis project Ga0079301, IMG submission 74797) | Fresh water mixed with fracking chemicals microbial communities from Ohio, USA - Utica-2 Time Series FC 2014_7_11 | ecosystem: Engineered > Industrial production > Chemical products > Input... | reverse complement strand
CAGCACACCATTTCGGAACCTTAAACGAATCTTCACGTCAGACCCGAGCAAACCGTCACGATACTGTTAATTAGCGGTCAGTGGTGCTCGCGCAAAACATTAGATAGCTGGGTCGCTGTCAGGATTGGAGGCAACGGATGTCCATTGTCAATCCCGGTCGTGTGGCCGCCATTGTGAAGCCGATACAGGACTTGTTGGTTGCGCAGGCGGAAGGCGGTCTCCAACCCAAGGCGCTCTCGCTGCGCGACGGGCTGTCTCGCGATTCACTGGTTCTGCCGGTCCGGCCAGTCCGATTCAAGACACCGGGTGAGGTCACAAATCACGTGTCTGGCCTGCTGAATTATACAAAAGCGTGGACTGAGGTTCGAAATCGGACACAAACATTGTTGGCAGATATCGCCGGGCCTTTGAAGAGGGCGCAAGAGGCGCTCCGAGATGAAGCGGGCGTGCGTCCCTTGCAGGATACTGTCGCAAAATTGACCCGTGAGCGACACGCGGCTGTTGCGCAAGCCAAAGAGGAATTGGCAGTGGCTGAGCGGCGGGCTCGGAACACACTGAACCCTGGTCGAAAGCTGGCCTTACAGCACATGAAACAAGCCCAAAATTCGATCGGGCGGGCCGAGTCTGACAGCACCACCGGAATGGTCTTTGGCAGTAACGACACCATGGCTTTTGTGACGTCGCTCAGCGCATCAAGTCACACGAGCGACGCTGGCATGGCGCTTAAACAGGCGATGTTTCATACAAGACGGGGATTGCCATCTAAAAACCCCTGGGAGATCATTCAACGTCGCTTGGACGCGATTGCAGATGCCAAGAGAAAGTTAAGCACAGTCGAGCAACACTATGACCAAGCCCTGGCGAATCCTATCGCGGAGTTAAAGCCCAGGTTTGATGCGATGCGCGCCGAACTGAAGCCATATACGCAGCTTTTTCGGGAAGGACAGGCGCTTGTCAAAGACACTGAAACAGCCCTGACGCGCGGTCTCGAAGCGATTCCAGCCACTCGGCAGGGTGTGCCTCGCGGCCAGGGCCTGCTATGGGTACTCAATCCGAAGCAACCCTTTGACATTGGTGATGAACTAGGAGACGCCCTGAAGCAGGCGCAGGCGATCGCAGACACCAAGTGATCGGACGCGCCATAAAACAGGGGTGAAGAGCGGTTGTGACCTTTTGTCGCCGTGCGGCTACAAATAGGTTGCTGTTCAAGCGTTGTATCGCAAGCTCAAAAACATCCGGTACTGACGTGCTGATAGTCACAAGCATCCAGACTTTGATCACCAATCAACGCGTTGCTGTTTCGTCCCATCGACCGTTGGAGCCTGTGGGTGCTTAACCTTCGTCAGGCGCCAAGACACGACGGGACTGCTCAAGGCTCCTTTCGAACCGTTCATCTAATCTGCTGACGCTGTTTCAACGTGGCACACTTGTGTTGGCGCCACGACAGTGTCAGAAGTGAAAATGCCGGATAATCGCATCACTGCCCATCGCAGCGACCAAGGGCTTGCGTGATGTCGCTGAAGGACTCAGCTTGTTATCATCTCTCGAATCAATGACAAGCACAGCCCCCACCACAGCCACCCCCTCGGGGGGCCGGGGCCGGCGTCGAAGTTTCTTGTCCCGCGCTACGTGCAGACGCGAACCGGCTTGGGAGTTTGGCCAGTTCGGTTGATTGGCAATGCGGACACACCGCTATCTCGGCACTGGTGGCGAGAAAAGCCTCAAAGCGCAGATGGCAGGACTGGCACCGATAGTCAAAAATTGGCACGGCAGGCTCCCCAAATCACACGAGCAAACTATCATACCACGGGCCTTGAACACTTTTAGCTTTGCATCATGGCCGGGAAACATCTGATTTGATGGCCCGTATTGATGCCTGCAATCTCTTTAAGAGACCGTTTCCGGGTTTTTCCAGTTAATCAATCCTTCGTCAATCCCGGCGACCCGCCAGACCTCAATGTGAACTTATGAAATGCTGTCGTTGCGCCGTTTGGTTGGCAAGCGGGCGTGATTGGCGTATCGTTGAGGTGGTGGTGGTATCGTGCCAGGAAGGGTGCTGTTCGTGCGTACGCTGGATTGGGTTATTGTCGTTGCTTACGTGTTGCTGGTCACTGGGCTTGGGGTGTGGTTCGGGCGTCGGCAAAAGAATATTGATGACTATTTTTTAGGGGGTCATTCGATTCCGTGGTGGGCGGCCTTGATGAGCTTGATTGCAACGGAGATCAGCGCCGCGACCTTTTTGGGTGCGCCAGAGCAAGGCTACACACGTGATTTGACTTACCTGCAATTCTCGGTCGGGACGATCGCTGCCCGTTTCGCCATTGCCTTCCTGTTCATCGGCGCCTATTACCGCTTTCGGGTTTACACCGTCTACGGTTATTTGATGGCGCGCTTCGGACTCGGTACCAACACAACCACCGCCTCAGTGTTCTTGCTTGGTCGCCTGTTCGCTGATGGGGCGCGACTGTTCATTGCATCGTTGGCCATTCACGTGGCAACCGGCTTGAACATCACCCATTCGATACTCGCCTTGGCCTGTGCGGCCACGATCTACACGCTCTTTGGCGGTATCAAGGGGGTCATCTGGACCGAAGTCATTCAGGCAACGGTGTTGATCAGCGGCGCACTCATCCTGGTGGCCAGTCTGCTGGGCCATATCCCCTTAGGCCTCGGCGAGGTGGTGACCGAAATCAACCAGGCGGGAAAATTCCAGATATTCGACTGGAGCACATCAAACTGGGCCTGGCTGACCAATCCCTACAACGCCATACCGGCCATTGTGGGCGGATTCTTCCTCACCATGGCGACCCATGGCACGGATCAAGACATGGTGCAGCGTCTGCTAACCTGCAAAGACAGCGCTGAGGGCAAGCGTTCGCTCTGGATGAGCGGGTTCATCGGCGTCGGCATCACCTGCATCTTCTTGTTTATCGGCCAGTTGCTCTTCGTGTATGTGAACCATCTGGCGCCTGGTGACAAAATGGCCCTCATCGCCGCCCAAATGAAGGCAGAAGGCCACAACAACCAGTTTTTGCTGCACTATATCGTCAACGTTTTGCCAACCGGCGTCACCGGCCTCGTCGTCGCAGCGGTCATCGCTGCGGCGCTGTCAAGTCTGGGCTCTGGCATCAACGCGACGAGTTCAACGGTGATTACGGATCTTTACCAACGCTATATTCGCAAGGAAGCGTCGCCCAGCCATTACGTCAATGCCTCGCGAGGGGCCACCATCCTGATTGGCGGCATTGATGCGGCGATCGCCCTTGCCGTCGCTTATTTTGCGCAAGTTCACACAGGCGTTGATTTGCTATCGATTGCGCTGGGCGTCATGACTTTCTTCTACGGCGGGTTGCTGGGCATCTTCTTGTTGGCCATTTTCAGCAAAACCCGCGGCAATACGCCCTTCAACATCGCGGGCGTTGTGACGAGCATCGTTGTGGTCAGCTACGTGAAGTATTACACCCCGCTGGCCTGGCCTTGGTTGATCGTGATCGGAACCATCGTCACAATGGCGATCGCAGCCCTCGGCCGCACACCCATTGCAATCCAGGAATCCTTTGCGGATGAGGATCGGCGCAGCATCGCCGTCTGAGTCACCTGTGACAGGGCTCGACGTGCCAACAACACCAGACACACGCAGCCAAGTAAATCACGTTTTGATTGAAACAGCATCCGCTTGTGCTTGCTGCGCCACGCTTACCCACCGCTCCAAGTCAAAATTCTATCAAAACTTAAATAAAGCATAACGCGATGACGTCCATCACTGGCCGATATACGATTCAGGCGGTGACGCTTCAGAAGGGAGCCACAACGATGGACGTACGGATGACAAATGTTGCCACGGGTCAAGCCCAGGCGGGTTTAAGTATCCCAGGGCAGTCGCCGGTTGGTGATGGCATGGCGCTGGTAGCGGGTACGAAAACAGGTTTTGGTACGGATCGGTTAGAGCGACAAACGGCTGGCGCCATCGATTCTGCGTTGGTTGCCTATGGCGGTGCCCACAGTGAGCGAGACGTCGAGGCGCTCGTGCGTGCGGTCGCGGCGGAGGCACGGGGAGAGGGTCCGGCGGTGTGGCGTGGGGTTGCCGGAACGATTGTCAATTATGCGCGTCGTTACGGCAAAGACATTACGGCGTTGACCCGGTCGAGTTATCTGAGTTCGAACTACGATCACAACCGGGTGTTTTTCGAGATGCCGTTGGGCAACATTCCCAACTACCACGGGATACGCCAAGCGGTTCTGGAGGCGTTGAATGGCGCAGGCGGCGTGGGGCGATCGACGCACTTTTTTGACACCAGCATCAGTGCCCCTTACTTCGTGAGACCGGAAACCTGTATTCCCCGGGGTAATATGCGCTTTTGCGAGGGACGTTAGGCCGTCAGATGTGCCTCACCCTTTTTGGTTAGGCTTTTTGGTCAAAGTGTCGTAGCGAGCAAGCTGATGATGGCGTTTCATGGTGGTTGAATGGGAACGACACCATACCGAATACCGGGTGAGTCAATAACTGATCGTGCTGCGACGCGGCGATGTGGTAGACCCCAAGGAGGATCAATGTCCGGTCAAAACAGGACACGGTTTGGCGCGGTTGCTGCGATTATTGCAAGCCTTTGGGCCTGCGGTACGAACGTCGGGCCCGTGGTACAGCCTGAATTGCGACGACTGGAGTCGGTGCGGCAACCGGCACCGGCCTTGGATGACCGAATGGTGAATCCTGACGCGCGCAGGCAGGAAGGAGAGTTTCTGTTGCAGGGCGTGCGTGTGCGGATGCCAGGGTTGAGCGCGATGGATGCCATTGTGCAGTGCTATACGCAAGGCTACTATAATGATGGCAAACGCGGTTCCGAGCTGCGCCACACGACCAGTGAAATCAAGATGGTATGGTCCAAACCCAACAAACTACGGATTGATATGTTGAAAACCAATCGGGCGATCGCCGAAGGGGCACAATTGGTGACTGTTGACGGTCAAACCTTCAGGATTCGCGCGAAGGGCCTGTTGGGCCTCATTCCATTTTCACTGGCGGCATCGCACCCTGGACTCAATTCCAACCGCAATCACACCATCACCGAAGAAGCACCGCTGGCTCACCTGCAACGCCTCACCGCGCCCGGTGCCCAGTGGACGGTCATGAGCAGTTCTGTGATATCCGGTACTCCGGTAACCTTGGTTGAAGTCACCAACATCAAGCATCTCGACGCGGACATCACACGTGAAGTCATCGGCATTGACCCGCAGCAAATGTCTCTGCGGCGCATTATCATGTATGTTCAAAATACCCGCGTCTCCGAGCACGTCATTACCCGACTGCGATTGAACAGCAACGTTGCGTCGTCTACGTTCACCTTATAGGCGAGCGCGTTGCGACAGCGGCTTGCACGCCATAGGGCAACGCGTTGATAGGTGATCGAATTTTGGCTGTTGTTCAAAAACAGCGATTCAGTGCCTGATGTTTTGTACACCAAACGATGCGTCGCCCTATGATCTTGCTGGCGTAAGATGAGCACTGCGTGATCGCGAGTAATTCTGGCATAGTGGACTTGTCGTACCGCCAGAAAGCTCGTGTTACACGTTTCGAACAGGCATTTTTTGCGCGATGGTGACACGACCGAAATCAATGTGAGCGATGAAACCATTTGGTGTCGAGACGGGGACCCGGTCTTAGAAATCACGCGAACCCCGGCGCGCACCGTTTGAGTCCCCGTAGCGGACGAGTTTGCGCGCCACGCGTAATGGAAAGACAGCAAGGGGTCGTTGCGACACCACCAGGTCGAATGCCACGCTGCCCCGTGACGTCTCCACGCGGCCAAGCAAATCACGTTTTGATTGAAACAGCATCCGCTTGTGCTTGCTGCTTCGCTCTTAGCGAATGGGTTTTAACCAAACTTAATCCTTGCACTGGCTATTTGCAACCTGTTTGAAACCCCTTGGAACGATACCAATGTCATCGTTGGGTTCAGAGGTTTTGCATAAACCGTTAGCAGGCAGTGGAGGATCGCGTGTCGAAGCACCAAATGAGGCGGATGGCGTGTGGCTTGGTTGCGATGCTCGCACTGGTGGCGTGCGGGGGTAACCCGACGAACGTGAATGTGCCGCGGAGTACTAAATCTCAGGTGGTGCCACGGATGCAGCCGTTGGGAAACACTCCGGTGGCTTTGTCGGGCAACGGTAATCAAGAGGGTGCTTTTTTATTGAGTGGGGTTCGTGAACGGGTATCGACGGCAACGTCGTTTGGCGCGACCGTCAGGAGTTATTCGCAGGGTTATTATAAAGAGGGCAAGCGTGAGGCGGAGATGCGTCAGGCCAGCAGTGAGATGCGTTTGCTGTGGGCAAGGCCGACGCGTATGCGCATTGAGATGGTGATGACGACGGTCGCGATCGCCGAAGGTGCATTGTTGGTGACGTTGGATTCCACGAATTATCGCGTGCGCGCGAAGGGTTTACTGGGCTTTATCCCCTTAACCTTGGCCGCATCCAATGCCATGTTGGCAACCAATCGCAATCATCCGGTGAATGATGAGGCGCCGATCGCACAAATGCGCCGCCTCACCGCACCAGGAGCTGTTTGGTCGGTGATTGGCGGGGCGGAGGTCTCAGGTACCCCCATCCGGCTTGTTCAAGTCGATAACGTCAAACGGCTAGACCAAGAGATTACGCGCGAAATCATTGGAATCGATCCGCAACAGATGGCGTTACGCCGGGTCATCAACTACAACGGCAATACCCGCGTATCCGAGCATGTTCTGACCAAGTTCGTGTGGAACACACCCACGCGCACCGAACAGTTCACGCTATGATTCGCCTTCGCTGCCCGCTTTGCGCCGCAGCAATGACTTGGTCGTCAAACGCCAATTGGAATTAACTATCAATCGATTTTGATTTGATGCTTCTCCATCCGCCATTCGAATTTTAACGGTAATCAATGCGGCACCACTTGGTGCTGGCTCAATATGCGACAAAGTCAAAAAGCGGTTGAAACGCCTTTGTGGTTTAGGTTTCAAGGTACCTTGCCGCCACACTGCTTCTAGTCATTTCGTGGAACGAGAATTGTCCACGATAAAGCCATAACCGGGTTCCCAGTATTTTTGCTCTAAACTGTCAAATGCCCGTTTTGCCGTCGCCATTTGCGCGCCTGGCACACCACATTGTCCGTGGCTTGTGTGCAGCAACGACTGTATTCTCAATACCACCTTGCTGTTCGCACCCGGCGTCACACCGATTTTCGACGGCCCGAGTGACGATTGAACGTGCGATCGCATACATGGTACTTCAATCACCCGTTCTGACAGATGTTGAAACGACGTTTCCGTGGGGTATAAAGCTGACAGCAAGCAAAGGAGACCCGACCATGAACGCCAAACAACCGAAACCGACGCCCGCCACGCGTTCCACCAATGCACCCCGTACGGCTACCATGGCGGCGCTTGAGCAGTTTTCGAGTCGGATTGAGGCCGTTTCCTACAGAATCGAAGCGCTTAAGGAATCCGGTGCAGTCGAAAAGCAAGAATTCAGCGAACTGCAGGATCTCGAACGCTTGCTGGAGTCCACGCATAAAAAATTTGCGGCGTTTGCTTCCGCAGCGTCGGCGCACAAGCAAAACCCTGCACGTTAATGTGAGTGCAACGCGGTTTTACTCAGCGTTTCCTTGAAGTGAGCGACAGTCAGGCGAAGACCTTCTTCCAGTTCAACCCGGGGAGACCAGTCAAGCAAGCTCATCGCTTTTGTGATATCTGGTTGGCGCATCTTGGGGTCATCCGCAGGCAGTGACTCAAACACAATGGGACTCACCGACGCGGTCAACGCCTTGATGCGCTCCGCCATCTCAAGCAAGGTCAACTCGGCAGGATTACCGATGTTCACAGGCGTTGTGGTATCCGAGTTCATGAGGCGTATGAGCCCATCTACCAGATCAGTGACATAGCAGAAGCTACGCGTTTGAAGCCCGGAACCAAAAACCGTGATGGGCACGTTGGTCAGCGCCTGTTTTAAAAAGTTGGGAATTGCACGGCCATCGTTGAGACGCATGCGCGGACCATAAGTGTTGAAAATTCGTACAATTCTTGTTTCGACGCCACGATGACGGCCGTAGGCGGTTGTTAGGGCTTCGGCAAAGCGTTTGGCTTCATCGTAGCACGAGCGATCGCCCACCGGGTTCACGTTGCCCCAATAGGTTTCGGTTTGAGGATGAATCAACGGATCGCCATACACCTCCGAGGTAGAAGCCAGTAGCACCCGCGCCTTTAACACCTGCGCCGCTTCCAGAACATGGTGAGTCCCGAGGGCACCGGTTAAAAGCGTCTCAATCGGCAACTCCGCATAATCTTTGGGGCTCGCGGGGCTCGCCAAATGATAAATCTGCGAAATCGGCCCCTTCACATGAACGCCGGAAACAATATCGCCTTCGACAACCTGCAGTGCCGGATGGGTGACGATATGCGCCAAGTTGTCGCGAGAACCCGTGACAAAGTTGTCATATGCGATCACCTCATAACCATCTTGCAACAGACGTTCGACGAGGTGCGAACCAACAAATCCCGCTCCCCCAGTGACCAAAACGCTCATGAGAAAAACTCCTCCAGACTCTTTTGGCGCTGTGGCACGGCAATTGTCACACGCTGACACTACAAATTTACCACGCGGCTTCCAAACTCGGCGCACCAATCAATTCGTCAGCCCGAATCGGCTGCAACGCACCGGCGTCACATGGGCAAACGCGAAGCGTGAGCACAAAGGTGTTGTGTTTGACCGACCAGCGACGATGCCAAAGGCGTCAAGGCAAGCCTACCACCTGACGGTGAATTGAATGATGCGCTCAAGTTTAACGCGCCGCAAGCTAGCAGTCATTGGCACCCTTGCCTGATGCGGTGCACCCGGATGCACAGGATGACAAAGGCGCATGATACAATCCAGCACTGACAAGACTTTGTGTCACTCATCGGCCGTGGCCGCGTGCCCGCAGCAATTGTTCAAGGAAAACCGGTTCTTGCATGCACTTTCATCACATCCCGTTAATTGGCCTTTCCAATCATCATAGGAAGCACATCCTGGTTCTTGCAGGAATTTGGTGTTTCTTGGGCTTGGCCGAACCGGCATTGGCGCAAGCTACCGCCAGGCCGGATACCTATGGGCCACTGCCCCCTGGTCCGGATGCCTTGAAAAAACCGCCCAAGCGCGAACCGGCGACACCGACGGCACGCCCGCCTGAGCAAAAATTTCGCTTGGCGGGTATCACGATGCGGGGCAATCAACGTATCTCAGATGAGCGAATGCTTTTATCGCTTCCCTTTATGGCGGGTGAAGATATTACGCCATCCGCCATTCAAGACGGTTTGCAACGCCTGTACCAGATGGGATATTTCGCGGATGTGAAAGCGGCCTTTGAGCCATCGCTGATGGGGCAGCGCGTGGTCTTCACGGTGGTTGAAAACCCGATTTTCCAGGGCATTGAGTTTGAGGGCGTCACCAAGCTGAAGGCGCAGGATCTTCAGGCCCTTTTCGCGCCGATGCGGGGTGACATCCTGAATTACAACATCCTCAAAGAGGGCATCGAAAATATTCAAAAGCGCTATGCGGAGGCTGGGTATCCGTTGGCACGGCTGGCGGATATGGGCGTGAGTCCAGATGGACGCGTGAGCATTCGAATCAGTGAAGGACGCATTTTTGCGCTGAAAATCGAAGGCAATGATGAAACCAAGGACTATGTGATTTTTCGCGAGATGACGACCAAAAAAGGTGAGGTCTTCGACGCTAACAGCATTCGCGCCGACCTTCGCCGGGTGTTCAACCTGAACTTCTTTGAAGATGTCAACCTCAAATTCGAGGCCGCCCCCTCGCAACCGGAAGAGGTGGTGGTCATCGTCGTGGTGAAAGAGAAACAAACAGGATCCATCAATTTGGGGGCAGGCTACTCCACCCGTGACGGTATTTTAGGCATGTTCACGGTCAAGAAAGACAATTTGCTGGGAACAGGGCAACAAATTGGTGTGGACCTTTCGATCAGTCAGCAAATGCGGGTGGCCGGCGAATTGACGTATTTCAACCCTTGGATCGACCAAGACCGCACGGGACTTGGCGGCAGTCTGTATATGCGGCGCTTCAACAACTTTCTGGCCGACTTCCGGGAAGACCGCATGGGTGCGAGCATCAACCTGTCGCGGCCCTTGTTCGGCTCCGCGTTACAGACACCCTGGCGCGGGATGGCCAGCCTGAAGGCCGAGCGCATCAGCACCTTTGACAACATCTGGTTCGGCGGCAACCCCAAGCCGCGTTACAGTGATGGAAAAGCCATTACGCTGGATCCCCAAGGCAATGACGCTGTGGTGGGCGGTTCGTTGGGCATCAGTGTGGATACACGGGATGTGATCCAGAATCCGACCGAAGGGTGGTTCAACACACTGAGCTTGGAACCGGGTCTCATCAACGGTTTTTCGCCCATTTTACGCAGCACCGGCATGCTGACGTGGTTCTATCCCTTGCCCGGTGTCCCTTGGGCGCCTCGGGAGCGTGCGACGCTTGCGATGAATGCAAGGCTTGGTCTCATTACGGGGGCGCAAGTACCAGCCTATGAGCGATTCTTCTCGACCGGGCCCTATTTGATTCGAGGCTGGCCGGAATTCGTTAATCCCACCATGCCCATCGCGCAAAAGTACGGCGCCGGTTTTTTTCAGGGCTCCAATGCGTTTGTCAGCTCGCTTGAATACCGTTTTCCGGTTTTTAACATTCTCTCTGGGGTTTTCTTCGCAGATACCGGGGCTTTCTGGGATGATACGTTTAAACGGGAACTATGGCATTCAGGTTTTGGGGCCGGGATACGCCTGAATACCCCGATGGGACCGATTCGTCTGGATTATGGCCTCAGCGGCGTTGAACCCGGTCAGTTTCACTTCAGTATCGGTCAAAAATTCTAACCGGCTCTTAAGCGACAAGGAGAAATCAACGATGGTCAAGCATATCGGGATGGTGGCTGCAACAGTATTGGGGATGATGGTAACCGCCTCGCCTGCGTGGGCCATGAGTGTCGGTTACGTCGATACGGCCCGGTTACTGACGTCTTATCAGGGCGCTCGCAGCGCGCAGGCGGAAATGCAAAAAGAGCTGATGGCTTACCAACAAGCGTTTCAGGATCGACAACGCAAGGTTGCCGAAGCGCAAAAGGCGGGTAAACCAGCGACGGAGTTGCAGCAAATGACCGAGAAGTTTGAGAAGGAACTGGCGCCCCTCAAAGCCAGGGCAGCGCAGCTTGAGCAACGCCTCAGTGGTGATGTGAAGCGACAGGTCGAGGCCAAGATTCAGCTCATTGCAAAAGCAAAAAAGTTGGACCTGGTACTGGACAAGGCTGCCTGTCTTTATGGCGGACAAGATATCACGGACGAGGTTATTCGCGCGCTTCGGTGATTCAAGACCGCCATGTCAAGCGCCCTTGATACCGCAGCCATCATGCGATGGCTGCCCCACCGCCCGCCTGCTTTGTGGGTCGATCAGCTCAGCGACTGGGAACCCTTCGCTTTTGCCATCGGAACGAAACACGTGGGTGTCGACAACCCCTGTTTCATTGGTCATTTCCCAGCGGATCCCATCACGCCAGGCGTCTGGGTGGTAGAAGCGTTGGCGCAGGTCGGCGCACTCCTGTGGAACCTATCTCACGAGACCCCCGGCCAAGTCATCTGGTTTGCCGGTGTTGATGCCTGTCGTTTTCGGCAACCCATCAAACCGGGGGATACGCTGTCCCTTTTGGTCAAGGGGCTGCGCACAAGAGGCGGTTATGGCAAAGCGCAGGCGATCGCAAGCGTTAAAGGCGCGATGGTCTGCACGGCCATTATCAGCCTCGCGGTCCCCAAAAAAGACCAACATTAAAAGGATACGAGCGTGCGAGCAGTACTACAGCGGGTGTCAACCGGTCGTGTCTCCGTAGCGGGCACGGTGATTGGCAGCATTGGGGTCGGCTACGTCATCCTGCTTGGCATTCATCACGCCGATACAACCCAGGAAATCGATTGGTTGATTCAAAAAGTTACGACCTTGAGAGTCTTCGCCGACGCGGATAACCGTTTTAATCGCAGTTTGCAGGACGTTAATGGCGCCGTTTTGCTCATCAGCCAATTTACCCTTTATGCCGATTGCCGCCGAGGGCGGCGGCCCGACTTTCGCGAGGCTGCGACACCCAAGCAGGCACAAACGCTATATGATTATGCGCTCAGCCAATTTCAGGCGGCTGGTATTCACGTGGAATCTGGCGAATTTGGGGCTCATATGCACGTCGAACTGGCCAATGATGGCCCGGTGACCTTGGTCCTTGAAAAATCGTTCAGCGAACCACGCGAGGAGGCGCCATGCTGAAACAAAGCACCCTTTTTTCGTTACGAGCAGCTGAGACCTTCGTCTTTGCAAACGGAACGCCATGGCAACAGGCCTTTTGGCGTGCGTCCTTTGGCTGGGGGCCCGTCGAGGTTTTTCTGTTTGAGCTCGAACCGTTCTTTCGCGACAACGGCGCTTGGGAACCGGCCTTCGCACAATCCAATTGCCCGTTGGAGGCGGCTTGTCTTGGCCTGATGCTACTTGGAAACCTGAATCTGGGGGAAGATGTTTTTGATATCGGCCCGCGCGCATTTGGCTGGATTGCCTCCCAACAAGGCACCGATGGCCTCTGGTGTTCACACGATAATCCGGGACAAAGCAGGCGACACACGGTGGCCCTCGCCAATGCACTCAAACACAACGGCGAGCACGAGGAAGCCGTTGCAAAAAGTGTCGCCGCCCTGGCATCCGACAACACAGCGACCTTCACCGAAGACCCGATAACCGCTGCCCACTGGATGGCCCTTACTCACAACCACCGCGATCCCCACGTTTTAACGGGTCATCAAGCCGCTTATGACCATCTGACCCAACAGATTCAAACCCCATCCATCACCCCTCAAGACGCTTATCACGCGCACATGATGGCTAAACGCTGCCACCTGGCAACCCACGATCCCATTCGCGATTCTGCATGGAAAAGTCTTTTGGGCGCTCAGACTGCCGATGGCGGATGGCACGATTCACGCGGCACCTTTTTTCGCGTGCTCACCACACTGTTTGCCGCGCGCAGCGTCGTCTCGCGCTGACACTGTGTCAGTCTATGGCCGGCTGACTGCCTCGGTCACGTAACGGCAGTTGGTGGGTGCTCGGTGTCACGGGATTAGGTGATGGTTTTGTCGATAACCAGACAGGTTTCGGGTCATTGGTGATACTTTCAACTCCCGTTCGACACTTCGTAAAATTAAAAATGCTCGGAGCACAGAAGTGATACTTGTTTGAGCACCATTCGTCTGCATACCAAAGCAACTCATTTTGTGGATCGAATATTTTTTATTGACAAGGCTATGGCTTGATTTCGAGGTTTTTGTGTTCTGAACTGTCAAAAGCCCGTTCAACAGATAATGGTTTGACGTTTTCAGCGCGTGGTTCGCTGGCTGTATCCCGTGACCGCGGGTGCTGTTTTTTACGGATGCAGTTAAACAAACCCGGCTGCGTCTTGGGGAAAGTGCCTGGTAAACAACCAATGTCTTCCCCTAAAACGGAGTGAGCCATCTCTGTCACCGACTGAACACCCGGAAGCCAATTTGTCGGTACCCAGGAGATGCCCCTTAATCAAGAAGCGTATAGGTATTGCCCCGACCGTCATCAAGGATGACCCCGCCCAAGCGCGTTTTGGTATCCATGGACGCACCACGGAGGCTGGCGCCTCGCAGATCCGCCCCCTCCAGACTTGTTCCACGAAGATCCGCCCAATCAAGTGTTGCGTTGAAGAGTGTGGCATCCTTAAGGGTGGCATTCTTGAGGTCTGCGCCCATCAAACTGGTCTCATTCATATACGAGTAGTTCAAGTTTACCTTATTCAGGTTTGTGTGATTCATCGATGCTTGAGACAGATCTCTACTGTCCAGGCCAAAGCCCCTGAAGTCGGTGCCATCCACATTTTGACCCCGCAGGGACCCAGTTTTCAGAAGACGAACGGCGGTGTCACGATCCAACCAGGCTTTCGCGACGGGTTTTTGGCCTAAAACGCCTTGTAACCCACGGCGGATTGTCTGGGCTACGTTCATCGAGGGCTCCTTTCGTGGGGTTCTGTCCGCGGCGACCGTTCACTCGCGATCTACAACACCATCAACATTGAAAAACGACCTGTTAAGAAAGTTATCGTTAACTAGCCTTTGGAGCTGAAGCACTGAACGATTAAACTTTCATAAAAAACAAACCCTTAAGGCTTAATCCTGTTCTGTCAGCGTGGGCCGGTAATCGTGGATGGCGACTGTTTTCCGATCATATCGTCTGTACGGGCAAAAGCGTCAATCGCTGGGTCATGGCGGTGGGTGACATCAGGGGAACGTTGCCCTTCGCAGGCAGCCTGCGAGGATGGCTCAGATTCCGCCGGTGACAGAACACATCCCTAGCTAACCGTCGGCTGATGCGCCTCGCTGGTTGAGAAGCTGGTTAGGTCAGCGAATAAAACCGAGTGACACGCACCGCATTTCACAGGCAAACAGCACGGACTTGAAGCGGCATATTGGGTGTTGGGAGACGCTTGTTGCGCTTGCAGCGCCATGATTACCTGTTTGAATCGGAGCGACGCCAGTCATCCCCAGCCGCCTGCGTCGGTTTAGTCAGGAATTTCTCGTTGATGCTTCGCTTCGGTTGAGTCTCGCAGCCTTTGAAACATTTTTGGCGAAATCCCTGCGCAATCAGACTGGTGACCGTTGCGTATGGAATCCTTGGCTGTCATCTGACCGGTCGATCCGAGTAACTTCCACCATCCATCATATTGAGCGATTGTTTGTTAAATGTCATTAACATTCGGCGGTCGGTGGCACCGATGCGTGGTCTTGTTGCGTCATGCTGATGCCAGAATCAGGCAGGCCGATCGATCAATCTGACGGTTCCCATCCATCAATCATCGGATTGAAAACGGGTGATTTGTGGTATCTGCATGATTGTCAGCCTTTGTGAGAGAGGAAAGCGCGTGGAGTCCACGAACGAGGAAACCACCCAGATTGAACTGTGCGGCCTATGTGGCAGCAAAGTTCGGGTTCACCCAGACAAATTGCATAGTGCACATTGTCCCCGTTGCAGCGCGCCACTGGGCGACCCCAAAGTGACCCGTGGGTGCCCTGCCTGTCAGGTAAGCAATCGGGTGCTGCGCACGCGCTTGCTTCGTGCGAATTGTGGAAAGTGTCGTGAACCGTTGAGCACCGAGGCGGACCGAACACGCGAGAACATCATTGCGGATGCATGCGGAATTCTTGAGGAAACATTATCGATCCCGGTACTGGCTGCCCGAATGACCCGTCCGCGGTCGCTCTTTGAACTCATTGCGTGCTTTGAAAAGCTACCGATTATGATTGGTGACGCGGGTATGCTGGTGCAGTTTGGACCTGAGCGCAGTCGCTTGACACAACTGGCACAAAAATTGAAAGGCATCGTTGAACAACTGCGTCCACTGTGCTTCAAGGACTCAACTGTCCTCTTCCACGGTGAAGATGGCGATCGCGATGTCCTGGTCACCCAGTATATGTTGCAAGAGGCGTTTGATGCCGCGCGTATCCACGGGACCGGTTGGCTCTTTTTGCAGTCACTGACCAAATCTCAAACATCACCCCATGACGAGTTACGCTTTGCCGTCGATGTTTTTGCGGCAATCATTCAGGGGTTGACCCGCGATCTCAGCTTGAACCAAGCCGCGAACAAACCGAAACAAAGCAGCCTGATCAATGACGTGAACACTGCTTTTACACATGCCATAGAAGTTTGGTTGCCACGTCCCATCAAGTTGCCTGCCGTGCAAACGATCGCAACCTCGCGCCTTAAAGAGCTGCCGTATCTCCGCGAGCTTCCTTCTTTGCAGGAACCAAAGTTCAAGCACGACGTCTTGACCTACTTGGCACTGACCACCACGGTAGTTGCACGCGTCGTTTCCCGCCACAAGCTCGCCGCGACGCCAACCGAAGGCTGGCAACTATTTAACGATTGGCTCACAGTAGAACAGTTAAAACGCGCGGGCGTGGAGCCATCTAAGTAGCCAACCTCAGCAGGCTGAGGCTCGGTCCACACGTGTTCGAAACATAAACGAATCGAATGTTGCTTTAATCCCTGCGATGGTGATTTGTTTCCGTTGAAAAATCATCACTGCTAGGTGTCCGACAACTGCTACCGAAACGGCCACCGGACATGCCGTAGTCAACACCGAGGGATTCAGACTCGGCAACCATGTCTGCCCACCCGTTTGGCTTGAGGCCGAACAAGCGCGGCTTTATATCCCGGTTAACGTGAATAGCCCCAAGCGCATTATCATCATGACTTAAACCTAGAGTCCACCTTGGTCAAGAAAATATATCCAGCCAAGCCTGATGCCAGGCTCACAACGACGTTCAACAATACCAAGGGTCCATTAGCTCCTCTATCGGCGAGTTTCGCCCCGGTAATCAAAGATGCAACGAAAACAGAAGAAGTCGCTAAAAACGCAGGCGTATACTTCTTTCTATCGATTTTTTGTTGTTCTTCTGCTTTTTTTCGTTCCCTTGCACTGGATGCGTCGCGATCTCCTCCCTTCACGACTCCCTCCAAAACTTCTCCTTCTTTGTTTGTAAAACGAACTGTGTCATAGTTGCCATACTGCGGGTTTTTTGGGAAAACGGTTTTTAAGGCTGAGGATGTGGCAGCATACACGTCAGATCCTACCATCACAACAATATCGTCGTTCGAATTCTTTCCTGCTTCTTCTAACGCCTTTTTAAGGGCCGCATCCCCTTTTCCTTTCAACTGCCAACCATTGCCGTCGTCCGCCGATAATGTCGCCTGATAGGGCGCCTGTCCAAGTGTTCCCAGTTTAAACGAACTCATTGCTCAGTCCTCAATTAAAACCAGCCCGACAATTTACAAACCATCACGTTTGTGACTGCCTGCTACCCTAACATCAACACCGTGAGTAAACGGAAAGAATCAAGCACCACGGACTCTATCCCGAATGGCAAACAGTACTGACACGATAGAATAACAATGCTTTCGACCCGCATTTTGCGCGTGTTACGCCAACCTTACCATCGTGACTCAACCCTAATTCTTGCCTTCATTAATGTAAATTTAACCCGTCATCGGCCATATCATACGACAAGGCGTTTTAGGCGATCGCTTAACTGGTCGTGAAAATGAAGAACTCTCGAAATACCGAGTAGTTAGCGGTTGCGTTGTTGGTTAAATGATGCTGGCAATCGTGAGGTGCGTCGACGTGAGTCAGGCAGATGTCAATAACGTCTTGACACGGTTGGTTTGTGGGAGCGATCATCGTGCATTGCTAGGGCAGATAACTGGTTTCCAAACTGTTTCTTAGGAGAAGCACCGGGTGCCTGCGCCAAGTTACTCACGATGAGCGAGAGCGGGACCGGTCGAGTGTCACGGCACGCGTGTAAAGCTCCCACAGACCAATTGCATACAAACTCAGTCCCGGGTCCAGTGTCATGTGCAACCAAAAAGTCAGCGTCTGAGCCGGCCAGATGGATAGGTAACGATACAGGATGAAACTCCCAATGTGGCAAAAAAGCGCCGCGGTGATTCGAACCCAAGTTCCCCACGGCGGCAGGATCTGCCTCTGCAAACTCAAAACAATCCAGCGTAAATCGTAAAGCATCAAAACGGCCGCAATTGGACTGACGACCATTGCCAATACGGCGATTCCAGAACTCATCACCGACTCTGCCTCGCGATTACATCCACAGAGATTCCATCAATCAAACCCGGTCGCTAATCACGCGGCACACGTGTTAAGCCGAGCCACCTAGACGGCTGTTGCGACGCTTGTTTGCGTATCGATGGCCTGCAAACAAAAAGGGTTTGTTTGATTGATAATTTCAGTTGAAAGGGCTAGAACCTTAATTTCAGGACTTCGTGTTATGAACTATCCAAGTACCCGGAGCTTAAGCCGGGATGGTCGACCGATACCGATCATCCCGGCTTTAACGCACTTACTGTGCCGCCAGTGCGTCTTTTTTCTGGCGCATCATGTTGAGTGCGCCACCTGCGTGGAACCAGGCAATTTGCTCGGCATTCATGGTATGCAGCAACTCAATGGTTTCAATGGCGCCATCATGGTGCCGCACGGTCATCGTGACGGACTGACCAGGCGTCAGTCCACGCGGATTCTCGATGCTCACCACATCGCCCTCCAGGATCCGATCATAATCGGCTGCCTGTTTGAAGGTAAGCGGCAAAACCCCCTGTTTCTTGAGGTTGGACTCATGAATGCGGGCAAAAGAACGGACAACAACAGCCTTGCAACCCAGATAACGAGGGCTCATGGCTGCGTGTTCACGACTGCTGCCTTCACCGTAGTTCTCGTCGCCCACAATGATCCAGGTACGACCCTGCGCCTTGTACTGACGGGCGACAGCAGGGACCTCCAGGTTTTTCTCGCCGGAAAATACCTGATGCGTCGTGCCGCGTTCGTCACTCCACGCGTTGGTTGCTCCAGTGAGCATGTTATCCGAAATGCGATCCAAATGTCCGCGGTACTTCAACCACATACCAGCCGGTGAAATGTGATCCGTCGTGGTCTTGCCCCGTGTCTTGATGAGTACGGGCATATCCCGGAAGCTTGATTCCTGCATCGCAGCGAATGGTTCCAGAATTTGCAGACGCTCCGAATCAGGTGCCACAATCACGGACACGCCTTGTGGATCCGCAGCAGGCGCCACGTAGCCGAAACGCCGACCAACGAACCCACGCTCCGGGACCTCGGGCGCCTTGACGGGAGCTGTGAGGCGGAATGACTGCCCATCAGCGCCCACCAATTCATCGCGCAAGGGATTAAACGTCAAAGTACCCGCCAGACCCAATGCCAAAGTGATTTCAGGACTTGCCACGAACGCGAAGGTTTCGGGATTGGCATCGTTTCGACCCGGGAAATTGCGATTGAATGATGTCACGATGGTGTTGCGTTCGCCTTTTTTGAATTCATCGCGACGCCACTGACCGATACACGGTCCGCAGGCGTTCGCCATCACACCCGCCCCGACGGAGGCCAGTGCGTCCACCAAGCCGTCCCGATGACAGGTTTCAAAGACAGCTTGGCTGCCGGGAGAAATCGACAACGACGATGCTGACTTCAAGCCATGCGCAGCGGCCTGCAGGGCGATCTGCGAGACCCGATGCAAATCCTCATAGCTCGAGTTGGTGCAAGAGCCAATGAGTGCAGCCGACACGCGCAACGGATACTCATGCGCCTCGGCATCAGCGGCCAATTGCGAAATCGGCCTTGCCAAGTCGGGACTGTGTGGGCCCACAATGTGCGGTTCCAGGGTCGATAAATCCAATTCAAGCACTTGATGATAATAAGCGTGCGGGTTTTCATCAACTTCGGCATCCGAAACCAGCAAATCGCGAAACGCTTCAATCACCGGCAACAAATCGCCGCGTTCCGTCGTCTCAAGGTATGTGGCCATGTGCGCATCGTAGGCAAAGATGGACGACGTAGCACCAATTTCGGCACCCATGTTACAAATGGTCGCTTTACCCGTTGCGGACAGCGAATGGGCGCCTGGACCAAAATACTCCACAATGCAATTCGTGCCACCTTTAACAGTCAACTGGCCGGCAACCCACAAGATGATGTCTTTGGGAGCCGCCCAACCGCTCAGCTCACCAGTCAACTTCACGCCGATCAAACGTGGTTGTAGCACCTCCCACGGCAAACCAGCCATCACATCCACGGTATCCGCACCACCTACTCCAATGGCCACCATGCCAAGACCGCCTGCGTTGGGCGTGTGGGAGTCGGAACCAATCATCAAGGTGCCGGGTACCGCATAGTTTTCAAGCGCAACCTGGTGAATGATGCCAGAACCGGGGCCCCAGAAACCCAGGCCATACTTGGCACAGGCACTCGCCAAAAAGTCGTAGACTTCCTGGTTGGTAACGCGGGCAGCGACTGTGTCCTTTTCAGACCCCTGATAAGCCTGAATCAAGTGATCACAATGCACCGTCGACGGTACAGCCGTCTGAAAAACACCGGCTTGCATAAACTGCAAAATTGCCATCTGCGCTGTGGCATCCTGCATGATCACCCGATCCGGCCGAAGCTGCAGGTAGGCTTTGCCGGCTTCGAGTGCCTGATCATCGGCACGATCGAGATGACCGAACAAAACCTTCTCGGCCAAAGTCAACGGTCGTTTGACACGCTGGCGGACGATTTCAAGGTTTGCCTGCATCCGCTGGTAAATCTGTCTTAGCGAAGCGGGTGTAGTTTCGATTTGTGGCACGATGCCCTCCTTGTCATCTCGCGCGCACGTCAACCGGTCCTTCTGGCACCGATTCGTGACGCCTGCGTGGCAACCCATCAATTAAACAGGATTTTACCAGACCATCGTCGATTGACCCAACCAAAAACTGACCAGCAACCAATGTGGCGCCATTTAGCGTTCAGCGAGCAACCCCGTGATGGCAGCCCGGATGTCCTCAGCCTGCGGAACACTGCAATCCTCTAGCGTCGGTGCAAGGCCGATACCGGGGACGTCCGCGCCCGCCAACAAAATCGGTTTGGCTTCCAGGTGATAGAAACAATCATCGAGCAGGCACCGAATCACGTGCTCCCCGTAGTTGGTCACCTCGGTATCTTCGTTGACCACGACGACACGGCCGGTCTTGCGGACGGATGCCGCCAGCGATGGACGGTCTAACGGGTACAGCGTCCGCAAATCGATCACCTCAACGACGATCCCCTCTTGCGCCAACGTTTGAGCGACCTTGACACAGACAGGTAACATGCGGCCGTAGGAAATCACGGTGACCGCGTCCCCCGGGTGAACCACGCACGCACTGCCAATGGGCACCGTGTAATCGGTGAGGCCTTCCGGCCAACGGGGTTGCCAAGACGAGCGATCGCCCAAAGGCGCGTTGATCATCTCATTCAAAACCGCCGCCTCTGACGGCTCCCCAGGAATCAGATCCTCGCTCACCGCGCGCATCAGCGCCTTGGGTTTCAAATACATCACCGGATTAGGCTCTTTAATGGCTGCAATCATCAAGCCGTAGGCATCCCGTGCATTCGACGGACACACGATTTTCCATCCCGGCACATGAGACATCATGCTCTCAAACGAATGTGAATGGTAAATCGAGCCATGAATACCCGCCCCGACCGGCGTCATGACAACCAATGGCAAATGATATTGTCCATAACTCGACCAGTGACAATTACCAACCAGTTTCAACAAATCAATCGTGTTGAAAATGTAATCAGCGAACTGTATCTCCGCAACCGGCTTTCCGCCCGCCAAAGCAATGCCCATCGCCATGCCAATGATCCCCCGCTCATCCAGCGGCGAATTCCAGGCAGTCTGCAACCCTTGCGTAGCAGTAAACACACCCCCAAGTGGCGGCCCAACATCTTCACCAAACACATCGGTCACACCCAAATGCGTTTCACCATAATGTAAGGCCATGCGAATGGCCTGCGCCAACGTCGCCATGGCTTAAAACCCTCCTTGCGTATAGTTAAAACCCCATTCCGTTCTTGGGGGCGCCTCACCGGTATAAAAAATGAATCGGTCCCGATCCGACGCGGCAGGCAAGGGTTCATCAAGTACCCGCTTCAATCCTTCACGCAACTCCGATCGCCAATAATCCCAAACCGCTTCACAATCCTGTTGCGTCATGATCCCCGACTCCGTGAGATGCGATTCAAAACGTGCAATTGGGTCGACTTCATCCACCCGATTTGCCCCGGACGCACTGGAATGGCCGTGCAACCGGCTCACATCCGCCTGTATACAATAAGGTCTGCGCGTCGTGCGGCAATAATGCATCGCCCGCGCAATGGCATCCCAACTGGCTAACACATCCGTACCATCAACGACCGCGGTTTCAATGCCATAGGGTCGCGCGCGCGCAGCCAAGTTCGGCGAACTCTGCACCGTATCAGATGGCGTCGAAATCCCGTATCGATTGTGGTTCACAATAATTAAAATCGGCAATTCACGACCGGGCATCGTGGACCAGTTGAGACACGATGCAAAATCACCCTCCGCCGTACCCGCATCGCCACCGTTGACGATCGTGATACCGGTGCCCCCCGCCTTTTTTTGCATCCAGGCTGTTCCTGGTGCCACCACATACTGCGTCTCAATCGTCGGCGTCACTGGCGCCACGTTCCAGGCGTGAATGGCGTAGTGGTTGACGAAATTGCGTCCACCAGAGTAAGGATCCGTTGCCGTTGAGCGCATCTGTCTCAAGGTATCGATAGGATCGGCACCCATCGCCATCAGAATCGGATTGCTCCGATAATGCAGATGCAGATAATCAAATTGCGGTCCTTGGCCTTTTTGGACCTGCAAACCCAAACTGACACCAAACGCTTCCTCACCGGGGCCACCAATCCAAAAGTACCCTTGGCCGGCACGGTTCATTTTGATGGTCACCTCATCCACGATGCGACTGACCACCATGCGTTCATGAATGACACGCTTGCGTTCCGGCGTGAGTGAAGGAACCAAAATCTGCTCAGACAAGCTGCTGGCAGAAGCCTCTGTACGCGTTGTCACGATCCAATCTCCTTTGTCGGGATCTGCGCGTGACACGGAATTCCTGACCGTGCCCCATCGCACGAATACCCCTGCTCACATAGTATCACGGATTCAAAGTGCGCCAAGCGCCACCTGTCACTCGCCAGAACGATGAAGGCCCATTAAAATGAATGCAAAGGAGTTCCATTCGCCATGTCTCATCAGCACAATAAAACGGGGCAACGTCGAACGCGCACCCTCTTGGTGCTGGGTTTTGGCAGCATGATTCTGGTACTGGGATTAATGGGTTATCAAGCGTCCCACATTGTTAAAACTCACGAAGCGCGGGTGATTGCTGGCGACTTCCCCTTCATTCATGTAGAGATGGAGCCAGTTGTCGTGGAAGAAAACGGGTACGTCAAGTCGGCAAGCGGGCCAAAAGAGCGCCCACGTTACGTCGCGTCCTTGCGCCTGATTCCGCCGGGGCGTTATCAGGTGTTGTTGATTGCCCATGATGGTAACCCCAAACGCCGCAAAAAGTCCGAACTGGTGATCGGCGCCCAGGATGTAAACGGTATCTGGCACCCAGGTTCCGCGATTGATATCCATAAACGGCTGCAGGTGGCCGAGGCCCACGGCGAGTAACGCCCAACCGATTTTCCGCCGCTCGGCTCGGATGGATTTGTTTCCGGGGCAACCCAACCATCAGATTGACTGAGTGTTTGTAAAATGTTTGTCGCATTCGGCGGTAGGTAGCACCATTGCGTGGTTTTTGCGGCGTGGTGATGCCGGTATCGCTCAGCCCGATCGGTCTGGTTGATGGTTCTCCGGGCAACCCGTTGACCGGCATCTGACCACTGAGGGTTCTCGCAACTGCCTGTTTGGCGCTTGAGATGAAAGTGACGAGAGGACAGCATTGTAAGCGCCATCGACTTGAGGTCTTCAAGGTGTCTTTTCAGCCATTCCCTCATTTGGATCGGCGCATGGCGGGCGAGGGTCTCCGGTCCCTCATTTAAACTGACAAAACGCTGGCGCGTTGCACGTGATAGGCTATCTGAAATTTTTGCCACTTTGGTGATCACAAACCCTGAAAACTTATCGCGCATTGGGTACACTGTGCCCACCGAACAACTGGGATACGGTAACTGAATCCTGAACGCGACGGTTGTCACATTGAAAAAGGAATCCTGACATGGATCTTGAGAAGATCGCAGACGCCAGCCACCAAGCGTGGTTTGTCGCCATGGCCAAACAAGGTTGGATTTTTGGCCCAATTCTAAACCCGGATCGCAAAACCCACCCTTGGCTTAAACCCTATGTCGGTTTAAGTGACGCGGCCAAGGAAATCGTGCGCGCGCAAGTGAAAGGAACGCTTCAAGCACTGGAAGGACAAGGTGGCTTACCGGCACCTGGCAATCATTCGACGCCGAGCAATGATGCAGTCGCTTCCAGAACCGTTCCCAAAGCAGTCACGACACCAGTGGCGCCAAAGGTGGAAATCGGTGCGTCCGCTTCAGAGGTGATCGAGCGAAAGATCGATGCATCCGGTCGCATGCGCATTGGTGCGGGCTTGGTAAAAAAGGCCGAACTCATTGTTGATTCGGTCAATCAAGTGGGCATTCGGCAACTGGATGATGCGCTGGAAGTCGTACCACATAGCGTGGCCGGCCCTAACGCGTTTTTAGCGTCGGTGAATCCCGATGGGTTCATGTTGCCGAAAGCGATGCTATCAGGCATGGGCACATCGGAATTTATCCTGACCTTGACGCCTGGTCGTCTTGAAGTCAAGCCCAAATAACTCCAACGCTCTTGAACGCTCACATCCATTGAAAACGCCAACCAGTCGGCTGGCCGTTTTCATAAGGCATCACGCCGTCGAAAGGGCGCGGATTGCGGTCAAAAACCAGTGGTAAAAAGTGCCGATCACCCGCCCAAATCGGCAACCTACCCGACAACAATGCCCCTACCGGATGCCAAGCCAATGTTCCTTCGGGATTAACCGTCATCGGTTCGCCAACCCACGCGCGGATTAAAAAAATGAAGCCGAGCCAAGCGTCACCAGCCTGACCAAATCCAGGCCAGTGAATCACCCCGCGCAATTCCGGTTCAAGAATCTGGATCCCCGCTTCTTCCTTGAATTCGCGGGCTAAACACTCCAGAACCGATTCGTCGGACTCAAGCTTCCCCCCAAGACCATTGTATTTACCAAGATGAGGGTCACCGCGACGACCATGTCGATGAATCAACAACACCCGATCGCTGGATTCATCCAATAAATAACCAAGCGTCGCGACAATTGGTTGTGACATTGCGTTCCTTTTTTCAGATTAACGCTTGTGCTGCGTTACAGGCGACAGCTGAGGCGATCGAGAAACCGTCAGCAGTTTATCATCGAACGTCCCCGGATGGTTCAATCGGCCTTCACAAGCAGCAAAGCATTATGTATCGGCCGCTCCGTTCCATCTGAGGGGTGGTTCACGACGCGATCTCGAACATACAACGTTGTGGAACCGCCGCCGTCCAGATTCAATGCGTCAAGCGCCCCTTCAGACTGCAAATGGGTGGCCAGTTCCACCAAGGTCATCCCGTGGCTGATTCCAGGCATGCGTCCGTCCACACTCACAATCAGCACCGAGCCGTCTTTCAGTATTCCAAGGGCCGAGCGTGGCGCGCGCCCCCACACGACATCCGGCTTGAACTGTTCGCGCGCACCGGAAATGGCTACCTGTCCATTTTCAAGCAAACGTGGGCCTGCGGCCAAGACATGTTCGATGGCTGGCCATTGTGTTAATAAAGTGTTTTCCAAATCCAGGCGATCGCCAGCCTGAACCCGGCGCTTTAACCAGTCGGCACACTGCCCGGTAGCAAGCAACAAGACATGACCTGCCGGCACTGATAGACCCTCCGTTTGCAGTGGGGTTAAGACACCACGCGAATCCCTGAGCATCGCCCACGTGGATTCGGTTAAACGCGGGACGGCACGTCCTTCGGCAATCACCGTTAACTGATGCTGGCCGGGGAGACGATTGAGCGCGTCAACGTCCAGGCTTTCGCCATGAGGTAATTTGAGGTGATAGGCTGCTTGGGTGTGCCCAATACTGGCTCGGTTCGATTCATCAAGGAGCAAGGCACTGCGGTCAAACAAGGGCATCGCCAAAATCTGACGATTGCGAACCAACAAACCAAGCGGTGAAGCACTTCCCATGGCAAAATAGCCGGCGTTGATTCCAACCAGTGCACTATGGCTTGCAGCCAACCGTGCCAACGGCTGCAACGCATCATGAGGGCCGTCCATCAAGGCCGGTTTCAAGCGATAAGCCGTTTGAACGGCGCGCACCAGGACTTGGTGAACCACGACGGGATCGAGACCGTTTGCCATCTTGATCAAGCGATACTCAATCTCAGGCGCCAACACCTCTGATTCAACCAAACGATAACGGGCATCCAAGCGAACAAGCAGTGTCCCACCATCATCGGAGGGCTGAACCTTCGTCACGTACCGATAGGGCCAAGGCATCCGCAGCTCACAACCGGTCACATCATTGACGCACTGCAAGCCGCCTGGGCGTCCATCCGGTTCCGCGTCATCCAAAAACAGATTCACACCATCCACGCGGAGGTTCCAGGCGCTGGCGGAACTGCGCTCCAGCCAACGCGATTCTGGGGCAAGCGGTACCCGCAAGGTATAGCCTGCCTCATCACGTGTATGATGAACAGTCAATCCCGCTGCGGCCGCCGACGCGACGCTGGAAGAATTGAACGAGGAAGCAATCAGCAAAATCAGTAACGATAACGACGCCCGAACGGCAAGACACGCCCATCGAACGTCTTCCGACCTGTCTCTGACTGGCAGCAACATGTTCTGAGTAAAACCCAAGGTAAGCCCCACTGGCGGAGAAATGCTTACCCTATACCAGTAAAGGGTCGCAAGCCACCAGTCGGCTAACATTAACCCCGCCGTCTGCAAACTTGGTGACGATGTCCTCATAGCCGCGGTCGATATGATGCAAGGCACCGACGCTGGATTGACCATCGGCAGTGAGGGCCGCAATCAAGAGCGCAGCACCAGCTCGCAAATCCGTCGCCTGGACCGGCGCCCCCGAAAGGCGATCCACACCAACAATCACCGCCGCATTACCCTCGGTCTTGATGTTAGCGCCCATCCGTAACAGTTCATCCACATGCAAAAAACGGTTCTCGAATACTGTTTCAGTAATGATACTGGTACCCTTGACAGTTGCGAGGAGCGCCATCATCGGCGCTTGCAAATCCGTCGGAAAACCAGGATAGGGCATGGTCCGCACGTCAACGGGGGTCAACTCCGAATGCCCCTTGACGATGACACCGTCCGGCCCATCGGCCTGAATCAAGACACCCATCTCCTGCAACTTGCTGACGGTCGCTTGCATGTGGTCCAGGCGCACGCCATTCAACCGCAGCTCTCCCCGTGTGATTGCAGCACCCATCATAAACGTCCCAGCTTCGATGCGATCCGGAATGACTCGATGCTCACAACCGTGCAGGCGGGACACACCCTCAATCACAATCGTTTCCGTACCGGCACCACGTACCCGCGCACCCATCGCATTCAGCATGTCAGCGAGGTCCACCACCTCCGGCTCTTGTGCGCAGTTCTCAATCACCGTGATGCCATCAGCCAAAGTAGCTGCCATCATGATGTTTTCGGTCGCGCCAACACTCGGGTAATCCAAATAAATGTTGGCGCCATACAATTTCTCAGCCACCGCTTCAACAAAGCCGTGTTCGATGTACACTTGAGCACCCAACGCACGCAGGCCTTTCAAGTGCAGGTCAACGGGCCGCGACCCAATCGCACACCCACCGGGAAGTGGAATCTTCGCGCGACCGGTGCGCGCCAAAATGGGACCCAACACAAAGAATGACGCCCGCATTTTGGTCACCAAATCATAAGGCGCCTCGTAGTGATTGACACCCCGCGCATCCACACGCAATTGCCCGCCGGGCAACAACTCCGTCTGCGCACCCAACGAGGACAACACATCCGTAATAACCCGCACATCCAACAACTGCGGAACATTGCCCAAGATTGTCACACCATCCGCCAGCAAAGTCCCTGCAATCAGCGCGAGTGCGGAATTCTTGGCGCCACTGATGGTCACGCTGCCTGAAAAACTTTGCCCACCTTCAACGACAAGCCGTTCCACGTTCGTTCCTCCTGCAACCTGCGGATTTGCCTCAGCACGCCAAACCCCTGTCTAACAGATTATGATTCCACTCACCAGAATTCTGTGATGAACGACACAAATTTCAAAAAATTGCAGCTTCAAGGGACCACCAAGCATGATGTACCCGAACCGCTTGAATTCAAGCTTTTGCGCTGTTTTTGTGTATATGAAATGATCATTCAAAGTATGTGCAGCCGTGATTGTGCATTGATAGAACAAGGAATCAGCCAGCGCAAACACACGTCTTATCTGCGGAACATATCGCGGTTCACACCGCACGCCTGGTATCCCAACGTCTAAAAGCAGGGGTTTTCGGCATTTTTAACAAACAAAGGACCCGCAATCGTGGTGCCGTGCCACAAACCGTTGTAAAAAAATGAAATCCGTATCAGCTCGCGGCCTGGAGACTGCTGCGAGTCAAATTCACCGTATCGTGCCTGACAACAGGTAGCTCCGGTAATCAAGGCACGGCGAGATAGTTCACGGCACGCACGCCGCAGTGGCGTCAGAACGCGTAGTAGGCAAAGCGACGCACTGACGACGAAAAACTCCCCACGGATTCGGAAGAAAGGGTTCAGCCAAACGAACAGCCCGAGTGGGCACCGTCACGCGATAACCCACTCGGGACCCTATCCTGGACCGTGTCCTAACTGAGATAACCGCGCAACTGTTCCTTTTGCATCGACATCCGCAGCTTGTTTAGTGCTTTCGCTTCAATCTGTCGCACCCGTTCACGCGTGACACCCATGTCATGTCCAATGCCTTCCAACGTCCGTTGCTGTCCACCATCCAAACCAAACCGACGCCTGACGACGTAACGTTCACGATCCGTCAAATGGGTTTCCAAAAGGTTGTTCACATCTTCACACAACATCCGTTGCAAGGCCGTCGCAGGCGGGGAAGCCGTGTGCTGATCCTTGATGATGTCACCGAGGCGCGAATCCTCTTCCTTACCGATGGGCGTCTCGAGCGATACTGGTTCTTGGTCCGCCTTGGTGATCTCACGCAGCTTTTCAACCGTAATCTGAAGTTCGTCGGCAACTTCCACCTCGTTCGGCTGGCGTCCGAGACGTTGACTCATCAAGCGAATGGTCTTCTTGACCCGGCTAATTGTCTCCACCATGTGAACAGGCACCCGAATGGTCCGTCCTTGATCCGCAATGGCGCGGGTAATCGCCTGACGAATCCACCACGTCGCATACGTGCTGAATTTGTAGCCCTTGCGATAATCGTATTTTTCCGCCGCACGCATCAAACCCATGTTACCTTCCTGGATCAAGTCCAAAAAGGACAGGCCACGCCCCAAATGCTTGCGCGCAATGCTCACCACCAGCCGCAAATTCGCCGACACGAGGCGATGCTTGGCCTTCTCGCCCTCTGGTCCACCCCCCGCAATCTTCCGCGCGAACTCCAATTCCTCCGCGTGGGTGATCAACCGCTTTTTACCAATCTCTTGCAGGTACATGCGGATTGAATCATCCGATTGTTCAAGTGCAGGGCTGGGCACAGCAGCTGCCTGAACCTGCCCGCTCTCCTCACCCTCTTCATCAATCAGGTCACCCGCGACCGCCTCAACTTCATCCTGCTCGATGCTGGGACGCCGCTGCAAAACGACGAGTTCCGCATCCGGTAGCATGTTCACGTCCTCAAAGCCCGCAGCGCCCGCGCCGTCCAGAGTCAATTCGTCAGAAATCAAACTTGGCAATTCCTTCCTCCTCCATCCAACAGCCTGCACCGCTGGATATGTTGCTTTCAACGTAAACATCCCCATGATAAGAGGTGAAACCCATTGCTTCCAAACCCGATATTCCCCGAAAATCAGGTATTATTCTTCGTTTTTTGCATCCTTTCTCTCGTTTGCGCGTGAATGGATGAATTTTAATTTTTTTTTACAATTATTTAATTTTTTCATAACAAACAAGCGAGGTGATTATCGGGTGTATTTCCTCAAAACTTGCGTATTCTCAGGGGATTCCGCAGAATTCTTACCCAAAGATGGTTGAATTATACGTAGCAAGGAAGGTAT
>Ga0079301_1000179_pt1 | contig 29916 bp, 29 predicted proteins | sample Wag4_2014_7_11_3_FD_74797 | JGI IMG/M metagenome (GOLD analysis project Ga0079301, IMG submission 74797) | Fresh water mixed with fracking chemicals microbial communities from Ohio, USA - Utica-2 Time Series FC 2014_7_11 | ecosystem: Engineered > Industrial production > Chemical products > Input... | reverse complement strand
CACTCGACCCGCCCGCCCGCCTCACCACCCTGCGTGATCGTTTAGCGCGGTTAGAGGCCATTGGCTTGGTGGATTATGTGATTGTGCAACGTTTTAATCGTGCTTTTGCAGCCCTCAGCCCACAGGCTTTTATTGAGAAAATGCTGTGCCAACAGTTACACACGCGTTATCTGTTGATTGGTGATGATTTTCGCTTTGGGGCGAAACGTGAAGGTGACTTTAGCTTACTCGCCGCACAACCTTCTTTTGAAACAGAAGCCATGCCAACCTTGGCACTAGAAGGTGAGCGAGTCTCAAGTTCGCTGGTGCGACAGGCATTGCAACAGGGCGATTTGGTATTGGCAAAACGCTTATTGGGCGCGGATTACCAGATTTCTGGTCGGGTGATCCACGGTAAGAAACTGGGCCGTACCCTCGGCTTCCCAACGGCAAATGTCAATTTGTTGCATCGCAAACCCGCATTGCAAGGGGTGTTTGTGGTGGAAGCAGAAACCACTTTCGGCTGTTTACGCGGGGTCGCAAGTTTAGGATTAAACCCCACCGTGACCTCTGCTATCTCGCCACGTCCAGACTATCACCTAGAAGTCCATTTCTTTGATTTTGCAGAAGATTTATATGGGCAACGCATCACCGTCCGCTTTTTGTCTAAGTTGCGTGATGAAGAAAAATACGACAGCCTAGAACAGCTGGTTGCCCAAATTACTCGCGATGCTGCTGCCGCTCGCGCCTTTTTCCATTGATCAATTGATGTACGAGAGCCCGCATGAGCCTTGATTACCGTAAAACTGTAAACCTACTTGATACGCCTTTTCCGATGCGTGGCGATTTAGCCAAGCGTGAACCCAACTGGTTAGCGCAATGGCAACAACAACAGCGTTATCAAAAGCTGCGTCAACATGCAGCAGGACGGCCTAAATTTATCCTGCACGATGGCCCACCCTATGCCAACGGTGATATCCACATTGGCCATGCCGTGAATAAAATTTTGAAAGACATGATTGTGCGTTCAAAAACCCTTTCGGGTTTTGATGCCCCTTATGTCCCCGGCTGGGATTGCCACGGTTTGCCGATTGAACATCAAATCGAAAAATTGGTGAAAGGCGATAAAACAGCTGTTGCTGCGGCACCAACCATTCACGCCAAAATCGTTGAATACCGCCAAGCTCACGGTTTAGATGCCAAAGCAACTGATTTGCCAGCATCGTTTATCCGTGAGTTATGTCGTGATTACGCCGCAATTCAAATTGAGCGGCAGAAAAAAGACTTTATCCGCCTCGGTGTATTAGGTGAATGGGACAACCCCTATCGCACCATGAGTTATCACTCAGAAGCCGGAGAGATTCGTGCCTTAGGGCAGTTGTTTGCACAGGGCTATTTATTCAAAGGCCTGAAGCCGGTGTATTGGTGTTTTGACTGTGGTTCGGCATTGGCAGAAGCAGAGGTCGAATACCAAGACAAACACTCCCCGACTATCGATGTCGGTTTTCCTTGCGCGGAACCAGAAAAACTAGCACAGGCTTTTGGTTTAGCGGCACTACCTGCTGAAAAAACCGCCTATATGGTGATTTGGACAACCACACCGTGGACGATCCCAGCAAACCAAGCGTTAAATGTGCATCCTGAATTTGACTATGTGTTGTTGGACACAGAACGTGGTTTAGTGGTGGTCGCGGCAGAGTTGGCAGCGTCTGCGTTAAAACGCTTTGGCTTGGAAGGCGAGGAAATCGCCCGTTGTAAAGGCGCGGCCCTCGATCATTTACGTTTCCAACATCCTTTCTATGACCGCACTTCGCCAGTGTTCACAGGTGATTATGTGACATTAGATGCCGGTACCGGTGTGGTGCACAGCGCGCCAGCTTATGGCCTAGAGGATTTTGACTCCTGCCGTAAACACGGAATGAGCAATGATGAGATTTTAAATCCAGTAACCAGCAACGGTACCTACGCCAGCCAATTACCCTTTTTCGGTGGTCAACACATTTGGCAGGCCAATCCGCAGATTATCGAAAAACTGCGCGAAGTCGGTTGTTTATTCTCGGCGGAAAAAATTGAGCACAGCTATCCGCACTGCTGGCGCCATAAAACCCCTGTGGTCTATCGTGCAACGACACAGTGGTTTGTTGGGATGGATAAACAGGTAGAAGGTCGTTCACTGCGTGAACGCGCGCTGCAAGGGGTAGAAAATACCGCTTTCTTCCCAGCATGGGGACAAGCCCGTTTACACGCGATGATCGCAAATCGCCCTGATTGGTGTGTGTCGCGTCAACGTAACTGGGGGGTGCCCATTCCGTTCTTTTTACATAAAGAAACGGGGCAACCCCATCCAAACACCCTCGCTTTACTGGAAGAAGTCGCCAAGCGGGTTGAACAAGGTGGTATTAACGCATGGTTTGAACTCGATCCTAAAGAACTACTCGGTGACGAAGCAGCACAATACGACAAAATGCGCGACACTTTGGATGTGTGGTTTGATTCTGGCACCACCCATTACCATGTCTTGCGTGGCACCCATGCCGAGCATCTGACCTACCCTGCTGATCTCTACCTCGAAGGGTCAGACCAACACCGAGGGTGGTTCCACTCGTCGTTATTGACCGGTTGCGCCATGGATGGTCGCCCACCTTACGACCAGCTGTTAACCCACGGTTTCGTAGTCGATGGTCAAGGCCGTAAAATGTCGAAGTCGATGGGGAATGTGGTTGCACCGCAAAAGGTCAATGACTCGCTTGGTGCGGATATTTTGCGTTTGTGGACCGGCGCGACGGACTATTCTGGCGAATTGGCAATTTCCGACACGATTCTCAAAGGCGTGACGGACAGCTATCGCCGCCTGCGTAACACGCTGCGTTTCTTATTGGCCAACTTATCTGATTTTTCTCCCGCAACCGATGCCGTGGCCATCGAGCAGATGCTAGACATCGACCGTTACGCACTGGTGCGCGCCAAACAGCTCTCTGAGCGTATCACGGGCGATTACTACCCACGCTATGCCTTCCACTTAGCAGTACAAGAAATTGTTGGCTATTGCTCAGAGGATTTAGGTGCGTTCTACCTCGACATCCTGAAAGACCGCCTCTATACCACCCAAGCCAACAGTGTGGCACGCCGTAGCGCACAGACGGCGCTGTGGCACATCACCCGCAGCCTATTGCTGCTGGTGGCACCTATTCTCTGCTTTACCGCAGATGAAGCGTGGGCAGTGTTAACGGGTGATGAGGAAGACAGCACGCTGTACCACACATGGCACGATATTCCACAACCAGCCGATGCCGAACAGTTAGCACAGGTTTGGCCTTTGGTACGTGCGGTGCGCGCAGCAGTGAACAAAGAAATCGAAGCACAGCGCGAGGCGGGTAAGGTCGGTTCATCATTGCAAGCTGAGGTCACACTTGTTGCCCCTGCTGCCGAATATGCCGCCTTAGCCACCTTGGCCGACGATCTCAAATTTGCTTTGATCGTGTCGCACACCCAACTGCTGGCAGGCGAGACCTTGCAAATCACCGTTACACCAACCAGCCACGAGAAATGTGAACGTTGTTGGCATCACACCGCTGATGTGGGACAACATGCCGAACATCCAACCTTGTGTGGTCGCTGTGTAAGCAATATCGCTGGCACAGGTGAGGTAAGAGCGCATGTCTGAGCTGCCCTCGGTAGCAACACCCCGTCAACCGCTACGCTGGTTCGGCGTGGCGGGGGTGTTATTGCTGTTAGATCAGGTGACCAAGCTGTGGTTTGACAGCCAGTTGCAATATGGTGAAGTGCGCGAGGTCATCCCGCATGTCTGGAATTGGACGTTGCTCTACAACCCCGGCGCTGCGTTTAGTTTCTTGGCAGATGCAGGCGGCTGGCAACGGCACTTTTTCACGCTATTGGCGCTTGCCGTGGCCGCCGTGTTGAGTTGGATGCTAGTCAAGGGTAAGCAAAGTCGCCTGATGGATGCCTCCTGTGCCTTGATTCTCTCAGGTGCCATCGGTAACTTGATTGACCGTGTGCTATATGGCCATGTGATTGATTTTATCCAGTGGTATTGGCAAGACTTCTATTGGCCAGCATTTAATATCGCAGATAGCGCCATCACCGTTGGTGCGGTATTGATGGTGTTAGATGGCTTCCGTTCTGGGAAAAATAAGGAATAAGGCGTGACAACTTCAATTATTCTGGCCAATCCCCGTGGCTTTTGTGCTGGCGTTGATCGCGCCATTGCAATTGTTGAACGGGCATTGGAACGCTTTGGTGCACCGATTTATGTGCGGCATGAAGTGGTGCACAACACCTTTGTGGTAGAAAACCTCAAGCAAAAAGGCGCTATTTTTATTGAGGATTTGGCAGAAGTACCAGAAGGATCCACGCTGATTTACTCAGCCCACGGAGTCCCTCTATCTGTCCGCCAACAGGCAGCTGAACGAGGTTTGCATGTGTTTGATGCCACCTGTCCTTTGGTGACCAAAGTGCATGTAGAAGTCAAAAAGATGCGTGAAGCCGGTTGTGAAATCATTATGATCGGTCATGCCGGCCACCCTGAGGTTGAGGGAACGATGGGGCAATCTGAGGGAGGCATGTATTTGGTTGAAACCGTGGCGGATGTGGCAGCTTTACAAGTCAACGATCCAAACCAATTAGCCTACGTCAGTCAAACCACCTTGTCTGTCGATGAAACGGCAGAAATTGTTGCCGCTTTGCGTGCACGCTTTGCGGCCATTCAAAGCCCGAAGAAAGACGATATCTGTTACGCCACACAAAACCGACAAGATGCGGTAAAAGCATTAACGCAGCAATGCGACATTGTGATTGTGGTTGGTTCACCGACCAGTTCAAATTCGAATCGTTTGCGTGAAGTCGCCGCCAGTCGCGGTGTAGCTGCCTATATGGTCGATCAGGCAGACGAATTACAAGCAGAGTGGTTTGTCGGTAAACACTCGATTGGATTGACTGCAGGGGCCTCTGCGCCTGAGGTCTTAGTGCAATCAGTGATTGCGCGGATGCAAAGCTTGGGCGTTGCGCAGATTACAGAATTGGATGGTGTCGAAGAAAACACCGTATTTGCACTACCAGCAGGATTACGCGAGGCATAAAAAAACCCGCCAGAAGGCGGGTTTTTCTCATGTCTGGAAAAGCTTAGGCAGTCTGAATATTGGAAGCCTGTTTTCCCTTAGGGCCTTGAGTCAGCTCGAAAGAAACACGTTGGCCTTCTTTCAGCGTTTTAAAGCCGTTCATGTTGATTGCCGAAAAGTGGGCAAACAGATCTTCACCACCGTCATCCGGAGTGATAAAACCATAACCCTTAGCGTCGTTAAACCATTTGACGGTACCAGTTGCCATTTGAAACTTCCTATCAATACAAAAACAGGGCGGTGGGATCCCCAAATAACACAGGTTAGAGCAGCATAAAAAGGGCAAGCCCTGTTTGTGTTGCAGACCTCATGCAATCCACCTGTGGGACGTTGTACGCGACTCTTGCCAGCCCGTCAAGTCATTGTGCATGATAATTTTGTGATTCCCCCGCAATCCCTTGAAAACAGGCAATATAAGGCCAAGATTGAAACTCGATCAGACAGGAAAGCAGTACGATGTCTAACCCACAATATCAAGACAATGTTGGCCTTGCGCCAGAAAAACAAAAACTACGACCACCACCGATGTATAAAGTGTTGTTGTTGAACGACGATTACACCCCTATGGACTTTGTGGTACAGGTTTTGCAGGAAATCTTTCATTTGGATCGGGAACGTGCCACACGTGTCATGCTCCAAGTCCATAATGAAGGCAGCGGTGTTTGCGGTGTGTTTACACGTGACATTGCAGAAACTAAGGTGATGCAGGTGCATGAAAGTGCACGCGCCCATCATCATCCCCTTAAATGCGTCATGGAGGAAAACAAATGATCGCCCAAGAACTGGAAGTCAGCCTGCATATGGCCTTCATGGACGCTCGGCAAAAACGCCATGAGTTCATCAGTGTGGAACATCTACTGTTGGCCATGCTAGATAACCCCTCGGCTGCGGATGTGCTGCGGGCATGTGGGGCTAATCTTGAGCAGATGCGGCAACAACTGACTCAATTTATCGAAGAACACACCCCGAAAGTGGAAGGGGATGATGAGGTAGAAACTCAACCCACCTTGGGTTTCCAACGCGTTATCCAACGTGCCATTTTGCATGTGCAATCCTCCGGCAAAAAAGAAGTGACCGGTGCCAATATTTTGGTCGCCATTTTTGGCGAGAAAGATTCACATGCAGTGTACTTCCTGCATCAACAAAACATCAGCCGTCTGGATGTGGTGAACTTTATTGCTCATGGTGTGAGTAAACAAAAATCCCCTCCGCCGGCCGAATCGCGCAACCACGACGATAACGAGCAAGAACAAGAAGGCAGCAGCAGCAACAGCCCGCTCGATGCCTATACGCAAAACCTCAACCAACAGGCGTTAGCAGGCAAAGTAGACCCACTGATTGGTCGCGATCACGAAGTCGAGCGCGTGATTCAAGTGTTGTGCCGTCGGCGCAAGAACAATCCTTTGCTGGTTGGTGAGGCAGGGGTCGGTAAAACCGCGATTGCCGAGGGTTTAGCGCGCCGTATCGTGCGTAACGAAGTGCCTGACGTATTACGTGAGGCAGTGGTCTATTCGCTCGATATGGGCGCATTGCTGGCCGGCACGAAGTATCGCGGTGATTTTGAACAACGTCTGAAGCAAGTGATTAAACAGCTGACGGAAGACGAAAACGCCATTTTGTTCATCGATGAGATTCATACCCTGATTGGAGCTGGTGCAGCGTCAGGTGGCACACTCGATGCCTCTAACTTGTTAAAGCCTGCTTTATCCAGCGGCCTGCTGCGTTGTATTGGCGCAACAACATATAACGAATACCGTGGCATCTTTGAAAAAGATAACGCGCTCTCCCGCCGTTTCCAAAAAATTGATGTTGTCGAACCCACAGTGGAACAAACCATTCAGATTCTCAAAGGACTGAAATCGCGTTTCGAAGCCCATCATGGGGTGAAATATACCGCGTCGGCCTTGAGTTCGGCAGCAGAGTTATCGGCACGGTATATCAACGATCGTCATTTGCCAGATAAAGCCATTGACGTGATTGATGAAGCGGGCGCCGCACAAAAAATCTTGCCTAAGTCACGGCAGAAGAAAGTGATTTCAAAGCATGAGATTGAAGAAATCATTTCTAAAATTGCGCGTATTCCAGCAAAAACCATCTCAAGTGATGACCGCAACACCCTGAAAACACTTGAGCGTGATCTTAAATCGGTGGTCTTTGGACAAGACAAGGCGATTGAAGCCTTATCATCGGCCATCAAAATGTCACGGTCTGGATTGGGCAATCCAAGCAAACCGATTGGAGCATTCTTGTTTAGTGGCCCAACTGGGGTCGGTAAAACGGAAGTGGCCAAACAGCTGGCGTATATCTTGGGCGTGGAGCTACTACGCTTTGATATGTCAGAGTACATGGAACGCCACGCGGTCAGCCGGTTGATTGGTGCCCCCCCCGGCTATGTTGGGTTTGAACAAGGTGGCTTGTTGACTGAACAAATTACCAAACATCCTTACTCAGTATTGTTGTTGGATGAAATTGAAAAAGCCCATCCAGACATCTTCAACATCCTGTTGCAAGTGATGGACCACGGTACATTAACCGACAACAATGGCCGTAAAGCCGATTTCCGCAACGTGATTATTATCATGACCACCAACGCTGGGGCGGAAAGCCTATCTAAAGCCACCATCGGCTTTACTAACAGTCGTGCGGTCGGTGATGAGATGGTTGATATTAAGCGTCTGTTTACACCCGAATTCCGCAACCGCCTAGATGCGATTATCTCGTTCCGGATGTTGGATGAAGAAATTATTCTGCGAGTGGTAGACAAATTCTTGATGCAGCTTGAGCAGCAATTGGCAGAGAAGAAAGTGGATATTCACTTCTCAGACAAACTCAAACGCTATCTGGCACAGAAAGGTTTTGATCCACAGATGGGCGCACGGCCAATGGCGCGTTTAATTCAAGACTCGTTACGCAAAGCTTTGGCTGATGAGCTGTTGTTTGGTCGTCTGGTAGGCGGAGGTGAAGTCACCGCAGATTTGGATGACAACGAACGGGTGATTTTGCACTTCCCCGAAGCACCACAGTCAGCAGCACCCTCGGTGGAAGAAGCAGCCATCTAACGCAACACAAGCGCAACAAAAAAGCCCACCAATTGGTGGGCTTTTTTGCTGTCTGGCGAATTAAGCAGAGGCTTTTTTCGCTGGCAGTTTTTCTTTGATACGAGCGGATTTACCGGAACGGTCACGCAGGTAGTACAGTTTGGCGCGACGCACATCACCACGGCGTTTCACTTCGATGCTTGCCACCAGCGGGGAGTAAGTTTGGAAGGTACGCTCAACGCCTTCGCCGGAGGAGATTTTACGCACGATAAAGGCGCTGTTCAGGCCACGGTTGCGTTTTGCAATCACCACGCCTTCGTAAGCCTGCAGACGCTCACGGTTGCCCTCTTTCACCTTCACTTGCACGATCACGGTGTCACCGGGGGCAAATTCAGGGATGGTTTTACCCAAACGAGCGATTTCTTCTTGTTCCAGTTGCTGAATCAAGTTCATGTTTTCAGTCCTTTTTTGTGGAATCTTGTTCCTGCTGATACTGTGCCAGCAGCCGAGATTCCTGTTTACTTAAAGTGCGTGCTAACAACAAATCAGGCCGTCGTTCTGCTGTACGTCCAAGCGATTGTTTTAATCGCCATTGGGCAATAGCAGCGTGATTGCCTGACAATAAAACTTCGGGCACAGCTTCCCCGTTGTACACTTCGGGGCGCGTGTAGTGTGGGCAGTCGAGTAGACCGCTGGCAAAAGAGTCTTGCTCTGCCGACTGATTGTCGTTAAGCACACCAGGCAGACGCCGCAAAATGGCATCCATTAACACCATGGCTGGCAGTTCCCCTCCCGACAACACATAGTCACCGATAGAAATTTCTTCATCGACATCTTGTGCAATCAAGCGTTCATCTACCCCCTCATAGCGCCCTGCCAATAGAATCAAACTCGGCAAAGTGGCCAGTTGGCACACCTTACTGTCTGTCAGCGGTTTACCTTGGGGAGAGAGATACACTACATGGGATTGTGCCGCAGTGGCGGCATATTGCCGTGCACGAGCAGCTTCAATCGCTTGATGTAATGGGTCTACCATCATCACCATCCCTGGCCCACCCCCATAAGGGCGATCGTCGATGGTGCGGTAGTTATCATGCGCGAAATCACGCGGATTCCAGCTATGGAATGACCAAATTTTTTGTTCTAGCGCGCGACGGGTAATTCCATGCGCGGTAATCGCGTCGAACATCGCTGGAAACAGCGTAATGACATCAATGTGCATCGAGGTTTCGCCAATCAATAATCAGCTTGCCAATCGACGACGATAGTGCCCGCTTGGATATCGACTTCTAGTACATAAACAGCAACAAAAGGAATCATGATTTCTTGTTGTTCACTGTCTTCAAGCACTAGAACATCATTTGCGCCGGTTTCAAACAGCCGTGTGACCTTACCTAAGGTTTGACCCTCGCGGTTAATCACACTCAGGCCGATTAAATCTGCCCAATAAAACTCACCTTCCTCTGCGGCAGGCAATGCAGCACGTGGAATGGCAATCAAAGAACCCCGCAAGGCAAAAGCCTGATCGCGGTCGTTGATGCCTTCTAGCTGTGCTACGACGGCTTTCGGCTGAACAGCCCCGTCGAGAAAGGTATAGCGTTGCCATTGGCCGGGTTGACCTAACCACCATTCTGGGTAGTCGAATAAGCTGTCTGCGTATTCGGTTTCAGCGTGGATTTTGAGCCAACCGCGCACACCAAATGCACCGGAGACATAGCCCATGACGACCATGTCTGTATCAGGTGCTGGATTTTTCATCATCTGTGCTGTCATGCCGAATTAGGCAGCAGCTTTCTTTTCAAACTCTTTGACGATTTTGGCAGCAGAGTCAGACAACTGTGCGCCAACACCGAGCCAGTAGTTCAGGCGATCGAGAGCGATACGAGTACGTTCTTGTTTCTCGTTAGCGACAGGGTTGTGGAAACCGATGCGCTCGATAAAACGACCATCACGACGGCTGCGAGAGTCAGCGACGATGATGTTGAAGAAAGGACGATCTTTAGCACCGCCACGGGCAAGACGAATTACGACCATTTTTCAAAACCTTCCAAAAACCGATTGCGTAAAAGCCGAACATTCTACACAGAAAGTCCGGCTGCCGGCAAACGATGTTCGCACAATTAGTCCTCAATCAAGACCTTAGTGACCCAAGTCAGGGCACGATCTTCTGGATGAGGGTCGATTTTGAAGCCTAATTTACCCATTAGCTTCAACATGCCTTTGTTATTGGCCAACACTTCGCCGTACATGATTTTCAAGCCCTGCTGGCGTGCAGCGTCAAATAGACGCTCCATCATAATCACGCCAATACCGCGCCCTTGCCAATCATCGCCAACCACCAGCGCAAATTCACATGACTCATTGTCTGGATTCATAAAGTAACGCGAGGCTGCTAACTGTTGCGTTTTGCCCTCAATAGTCGCCACCATCGACAGCGCCATCTCACGGTCGTAGTCCAACTGGGTGAAGCGTACCAACACCGGACGCGACAATTCTTTAATGCTCGACATATAGCGATTAAAGCGGCTTTCCTCTGACAAGCTGCGTACAAACTCCTGCTGCATATCGGCATCTTCTGGACGCATCGGGCGGATCATCACTTCGGTTCCATCACGCAAGGTCATGTATTCCACTAAATCAGTGGGGTACGGCATGATGGCCATATGACCGTAGCGACGGCGGTTGCCTTGTGGCGCACGAACAATAATTCGTGCATCCAATGCTAAAACCCCCTGTTCGTCGGCAATCAGCGGGTTAATTTCCATTTCATAAATGGCGGGCAATTCACACACCATTTCCGACACTCGCAACAAAGTCGCTTTTAGTGCCTCGCGGTCGATAGCAGGCATGTTCTTGAAACTGCCGAGGATACGATTCACGCGAGTGCCATCAATCATGCTGTTGGCCAAGTAATCATTCAGCGGTGGCAAGGACAATTTGCGATCGTCTAATGCTTCTGCCGCAATACCCCCTGCGCCGAAGGTCAATACTGGGCCGAAGGTATTGTCATGGGTACAGCCCAACATCAGTTCACGACCGTATGGGCGTTTTACCATCGGTTGCACCATGATGCCGTTGATGTTGGCATTCGGCATTTTTTCACGGGCACGTTCAATAATCGCGCTGAACATGGCACGCAATGCAATTTCTGTGCGGATATTCAGCTCGACACCGCCGACATCCGATTTATACAAAATATCGGGTGAGTCAATTTTCAACACCACTGGATAGCCGAAGGTTTGTGCCAATTCCACTGCTTCATCAGCCGTCCGTGCCAAACGGGCTGGATTGGTTGGAATGTGGAAGGCTTCTAGCACCATCTTCGATTCAATCTCACTCAATACCTCACGCCCTTGGTTCATTGCGGTTTCGATAATCTCGCGGGCAGCATGGATATTCGGTGGGGTCGCTTCTTCTTTGAGTGGTCCGGGGGTTTGTAATACCAACTGTTGGTTATGATGGAAGGCTGCCAAAGCACGGAACACTTCAATAGCAAATTCAGGCGTCCGGAAATGGGCAATTTTTTCACGGCTGAACACTTCGCGACTGGCTGCCACACGGGCATCGCCTAACCATGACATAAACAGCGGTTTTTGAATTTCTTTTTGCAGGCTGGCCATCAACTCAGCGGTGGCGAGATGATCTGTACCTGCTTGAGGGGTAAAGATCACCAAGATGCCATCGACGTTTGGATCTTGTGCCGCCACTTTGACTGCGGTACGGAAACGGGCAGGGCTGGCATCACCGATGATGTCGATTGGATTACCCCGCGACCAATCTCGCGGCATCTCGTGATCGAGTTGGGCGAGGGTTTCAGGACTGAGTTGAGCCAGCGGTACGCCGTTGGAAATGGCACTGTCTGCCGCCAAAATACCGGGGCCAATACCATTGGTCACAATCGCAATGCGACCACCTTGCGTACGATAATTGGCCGCCAGCACACGGGCGGCAGTAAATAATTGGGCAATGGTATTCACCCGCAGCACACCGGCGCGGGCCAAAGCCATATCAAATACGTCAGCATCATCAATCAGATGGCTCGATTCGGTGATACCGTTGAGGTGGGCATCACTGCGTCCCGATTTAATCACCACCACAGGTTTACTGCGCGCAGCGGCGCGTAGCGCACTCATAAAGCGGCGGGCATCATGGATATGATGGGTGTGAATCAAAATCCCCTGCGTGTTATGGTCGGCCACCAGATAATCGAGGATTTCACCAAAGTCGATATCCGACCCTTCCCCCATCGACACCACACTTGAAAAGCCCATTCCTTTGGCATCAGCCCAATCGAGCATGGCGGTACACAACGCGCTGGATTGTGCCACTAAAGCTAGGTTGCCACTCTTGACACGGCCAGCGTAGTTACTTGCGTTCATGCCAATGATCGGACGCATCAAGCCCAAGGTATTGGGACCGAGGACACGAATACCATATTTGCGTGCGCTGGCAACGGTTTCTTCGATCACTTCGGCTTCAAGCGGCTCAAAGTCGCCAAACTCTTTCACCAAAACAACGGCTTTGACCCCTTTTTTACCACAGTCTTTCACCACCGCTGGCCAAGTGCGGACTGGCGTAGCAAACACCGCCAAATCAACTGGCCCTTCGATCATCCGCACCGAAGACACCGCAGCAATACCCGCCACCAACTTGCGGTTGAGGTTAACTGGGTAGAGCTTGCCTTTGTAGCCAGAGACTAAGATGTTGGAAAAAATGGCCTGACCAATCGATCCGGCGGTGTCGCTGGCACCCACCACTGCAACCGCTTTTGGCGCAAACAGAGGGGTGAGATAGTGAGGTTTCATGATGTTTATTCCCGTATGAAGGTGGCTGGGGTGCGGGTTGCGTGTCCAGCCAAGTTTTTCGATTGTGCAATGCAGCAATTATGCGCTGAAAATAGAATTGATCACAAAAATGAATACCGCTTTGCCGGCTTTTGCCTAGCCGTGTTGTCGCTTTTTTGCTATGTTTGACCGCTTTATTTCGTCTTATTCCGCACATCGATACGTCGTCTGGCGGCATTTCAGGAGCTTCTTCATTATGAGCAAACGCGTTGTCACGCTCGCCCACTACTACACCACTCCCGAGATTCAAGGCATGGCCGACAAGGTGGGTGACAGTTTGGAACTCTCGCTCTTTGCCCGCGATGCCCAAGCAGACATCATTGTGTTTGCTGGCGTGCGTTTTATGGCGGAGACCGCCAAAATCTTGAACCCGCAAGCCGAAGTGATCTTGCCGGATGCAGGTTCCACGTGTTCTTTGGTGACACAAACCGATGTCAATGCCTTACGCGCTTGGCGTGAAAGACATGGTGATTATGTTCATGTCTCGTATATCAATTCTTCTGCCGAACATAAAGCTTTATCCGACTGGATTGTGACTTCACGCAATGTTGACGATATCATTGCGCATTTGTATGCCGAAGGGAAAAAAGTCATTTTCTCACCTGACCGCAATATGGGCGCCTATTTGAATTATCAATATGGGTATGATATGCCTTTGTGGAGTGCGGTTTGTGAAGTTCACGACAAATTTAATGAAGCAGCCTTACAAGCCGCTTTTACGGAAGTCGAAGGTCCGTATTCTTTAATTGCCCACCCAGAGAGCCCCTTGCCTGTGCTGAAACAAGCGCACTATGTCGGTTCAACCTCTGGTATGTTGAATTGGGTAAAAGCCTATCAAGGTGCGGTGACAGCACCGATTTTTGTCGCCACCGAAGATGGTATTTTGTTCAATATGAGCCAAGCACGCCCTGACCTAGATTTGCGCCAAGCGCCGATTTACGCTGGTTGTCAGTGCAATTCCTGTCCTTACATGAAGATGAATACCATCGAAGCGGTGCGTCGGGCACAAGCAGGTGAGGGCACACGGATTGATTACCTCAGCGCTGAACAGATGGATGCGGCCCGATTGCCAATTGAGCGTATGCTGGAGTTCAGCCAGCGCTATTACGCCTAACAGAGCAAAACATGAATATCTTAATTAGCAATGATGACGGTTACTTTGCACCCGGTATTGCTGCGTTGGCCGAGGCGATGCAAGCCTTTGGCCATGTTACCGTGGTGGCACCGGAGCGTGACCGCAGTGGCGCCAGCAACTCATTGACCTTAGATCGCCCGTTGTCGTTGCGTAAAGCTCCCAATGGGTTTTTCTACGTCAATGGCACCCCCACCGATTGCGTGCATTTGGCTGTCACGGGGATGTTGGATCATCTGCCAGACCTCGTGCTGTCGGGGATCAACCACGGTGCCAATATGGGAGATGACACGCTGTATTCCGGTACTGTCGCAGCGGCAACCGAAGGATTTTTACTCGGCGTGCCGTCAATTGCGCTATCACTGACCGGCAAACCTGGTGAGCATCTGTCTTCGGCAGTCGAAATTGCCTCTCGCTTGGTGCGGCGCATCCAAAATCGGCCACTCCCTGCACCAGTGTTGTTGAATGTCAATGTGCCAGATCGACCGTGGCAGGATATTCAAGGGGTGGAAATCACCCGTTTGGGCCGTCGTCATCATGCCGAGCCCGTGATCAAAACACAGAACCCGCGTGGTGAAACAGTCTATTGGGTGGGGCCGGTAGGCAGTGCTCAGGACGCAGGCCCAGGGACAGATTTCCATGCAAATGCAGCTGGAAAAATTTCAATTACTCCGTTGCAAATTGACCTAAGCGCCTACGCGCAATTAGCAACACTTGAGGCATGGTGGGATGAATCTGATTCGTAATGGTATTGGCATGACATCAGAGCGCACACGGTTGCGCATGATTGAACGACTGCGCGACCGAGGAATACAAAATGAACAGGTACTACAAGCCATGTTCAATATTCCACGTCATGTCTTCGTTGAACCTGCGCTAGCAAGTCGTGCTTATGATGATGCTGCCTTACCATTGGGACAAGGACAGACCATTTCTCAGCCCCATACCGTGGCGCGAATGAGTGAGTTGTTGTTGGCGTCTCCGCTGAAACCGCGCAAGGTATTAGAAATTGGTACGGGTTGCGGCTATCAAACCAGTATTTTGTCCTGCTTAGTGGATGAGGTTTTCTCTGTCGAACGACTGGGGACATTGTTAGAGCGCGCCCGTGCCAACCTAAAAGCCCTCAACATTCGCAATGCCCGTTTGGCTCATGCCGATGGTCAAGCCGGTTTGATTGAGGCCGCACCCTATGATGCGATTTTAGTCACAGCGGCCAGTCGTGATGTGCCAGCGGCTTTATTGACCCAATTAAAACCCCAAGGGCGAATTATCATGCCGTTGGGGGATGCCACACAGCAGCATTTATGGGTGATTGAAGAGATAGACCGCCAACAACGTCGCACCCGTTATGATCCAGTTCGCTTTGTGCCCCTATTAGCGGGACGTGGCTAGGGTTCCCTGCGGCTTTGTGACACACAAGCCGCCAGTAGCGCATAAAACAACCCTATTATCCAGCGTATTGCGCCAGTGATGGGCTGACGCTGAAACCCTCCCCAGCAGTCAGTTGGGGAAGATGTCATTCAGGATGATTTTGCATGTCTTTTTTCCCTTCTCGTCATCTTATGCGATGCCTACCTGTGGTGGTAATCGGGCTGTCTGCTTGTTCAAGTTTGGTGCAAGAGCCCGCCCCAATCGTGCATAAAAATCGCCCAGGGATGGAAACTTCTCCTGTGGTTGCCACACCGTTACCGATACCGAGCCAAAGTGCAGCAACCGTTTATCAACCGCCGCCCTCTGGCCAAATACAAGTCCTCTCCGCACCACCGGCAGCACCACTGCGTACCCCCCCTCAACCGCCGGTCAAACCTATTGTGCCAACCACACCGGTTGCTGTCGCCAAGCCAACGCTGGGTGAAGATGAGCTGCCGCCAGAAACCTATGTCGTCAAGGCAGGGGACAACCTATTTCGTATTGCTTTAAACAATGGCTTGGGCTATCGCGAGCTGGCCGAATTAAACGGTATTGCCGATCCAGCCGAGATCAAAGTGGGTCAAGTGTTGCGTTTGCGAAACAACCAAGAACTCTTTAATCAAGCCCGTCCGGTGGTGGATCACGCTAAACCCCCTGCGGTTGCTGTCAGCGAACCTTCTGCTGTGCCAAGCAGTCGTACAGGGCAACAGAGTGAGACACAAAAGACCTATCCAAAAGCAGTGAAACAGCCGTATTCTGCCCAAGCAGCAGCTCAGGTTGGCGAAAAAGCGGAAGGCAAAGCAATGAGCCCAGCGAAGCCAACCGAAGTGGCCAAAGCAGAAAAACCGGCAGAGAAGACTGCCGCAGAAAAACCCTCGGCAGCGGTAAGTAGCAGTAAAGTTGCCGAGGCAAAAACCGATAGTAAAACAGAACAAAAAGATTCAAAATCACTTGAAAAAGAGAAAAACACCAGCACTACTACTAAAGCCGAAGTCGCACCCGGCAACTTGAATGCAGAATGGATTTGGCCGGTGCAAGGCAAGTTAATCGCCTCGTTTAATGAAAACAATAAAGGCATTGATATTGCAGGGAAAAGTGGCCAGCCTGTGTATGCAGCAAATTCGGGCAAAGTGGTGTATAGCGGAACCGGTTTACGTGGCTATGGTAAGTTAATCATCATTAAACACGATAAAACCTTCCTCTCCGCTTACGCACACAACCGTCATTTGCTGGTCAAAGAAGGCGACGATGTGAAGAAGGGCCAGAAAATTGCAGAGATGGGGAATACGGACGCTGATCAGGTAAAACTGCATTTTGAAATCCGCCGGTTTGGCAAGCCGGTCGACCCTATCACCTATCTGGGCAAGCCATAGCCAAGTGTGGAAACATCGACGTTTCCCGCTGGCAAGATGATGGACTTACGAGGGGGAAACATCATGAAAACCGAGGCAATAGCATACGCTGAAGAACAAGAAGCCTTTGATACTGCATTGTTGACAGCCGACGATGTCGCTGCGGATGCGTTGATCGACACAGCGGCGTTAGAAGTAGATAACGCCCTGTCCGATCAAGAAGAGGTCACGCGGGTGGCGTATGAGGACAGCGCAGATGTCACACAGATTTATCTGAATGATATCGGCGCCAATGCTTTGCTCAGCCCAGAAGAAGAGCGCGATTTATCACGGCGAGCTCATCAAGGCGATCATCAAGCCCGACAAAAGATGATCGAACACAATTTGCGTTTGGTGGTCAACATCGCTAAACACTATGTCAACCGTGGTTTAGCGTTGTTGGATCTGATTGAAGAAGGCAATATTGGCTTGATGCATGCCTTAGATAAATTCGATCCCGAGCGCGGTTTCCGCTTCTCCACTTACGCCACATGGTGGATTCGACAATCGATTGAGCGTGCCATCATGAATCAATCGCGCACCATTCGCTTGCCGGTTCATGTCATTAAAGAACTCAATACCTACTTACGCGCCAGTCGCCATTTCGAGGCACAAGAAGGGCGAGAGCCGACAGTAGAAGAAATTGCCCATCTGGTCCATAAACCTGCAGAAGAAGTGCGGCGGGTGTTGAATCTGAATGAGCGGATGGCTTCGCTAGACGCACCACTGGATATCGACCCGATGCTCTCAATTGGCGAATCGATCCCAGATGAACAAGCCGAAGCGCCCGAAGACTTATTGCACAATGCTGAAATTGAACATTACGTCCAAGATTGGCTGCGGCAATTGACTGAAAAACAAAGGATGGTCATTGAACGCCGCTATGGGTTAAATGGCCATGACTTGAGTACCTTGGAAGAACTGGCCAGCAGTTTGAACCTTACCCGCGAGCGAGTCAGACAAATTCAAATTGAAGGACTCGAAAGCCTGCGCCGTATTTTGCGGAGGGGTGGGGTGTCGCGAGATATGTTGTTTTGATGATTGATTGAAGACTCATCAGCACAACCGTGTTTTGCAAGCAAAGGCAACGGGCACAAAGCGCGTTGCCTTTTATTTAATTCCAGGTTTAGATCAAAATTGCGTGCAGAAATGATTGCATTCTCCTCACAATAAGCGCACAATTTATTGGAAAGTCATAAAAATTAAGACGCTGCACTTTCCAGAGGAGACTGGCCTTGTTGAGCTGGATCAAGAACGGGCTGCAAAGCGGCCTGACTGCCTATATCACCCATTCTGACTGTATGTTGCACAATGTTGGCGACATGCACCCCGAATGTCCACAACGTTTGGTTGCGATTCGTGACCAACTGATGGCGTCACAAATTTTCGATAGCCTACATGAAGTCGAAGCGCCAGAAGTGACCGACGAGCAACTGGCTCGTGTGCATACCCCTCGTTACTTAGAATACCTCGAGATGAGCCAACCGCTCACCGGTACTTTTCGAGTCGATCCCGATACGGCATTAATGCCCAATACCCTGAAAGCGGCCCGACGTGCTGCCGGTGGGGTGGTGAAAGCGGTCGATATGGTGTGCCAAGGTCAAGCACCTAATGCATTCTGTGCCATTCGCCCACCGGGGCATCATGCCGAATCGTCAAAGGCGATGGGGTTTTGCTACTTCAATAACATCGCGGTTGGCATTCGTCATGCCTTAGCTGTTCATGGTTTGGAACGTGCCGCAGTGATTGATTTTGACGTCCATCATGGTAACGGCACAGAAGAAATTTTCCGTGACGATCCACAAGTGATGATGGCCTCGATTTTCCAACATCCTTTCTTCCCCTATTCCGGCGATGTGCCAATGGGGCCGAATATGGTCAACATCCCGATGAAAGCGGGCAGCACTGGGGCTGACTTCCGTGATGCAGTGATGGATGGATGGTTACCCCGTTTACGCGAATTCAAACCACAAATCTTGTTTATTTCTGCCGGTTTTGATGCCCACCGCGAAGACGATATGGGCATGATGGGATTGGTGGAAGCCGACTATGAATGGGTTACCCGTCAATTGTTGAAATTTGCAGATGAATACTGTGAAGGTCGGGTGGTGTCTGTGTTGGAAGGGGGCTACGACCTGTCAGCCCTTGGGCGCAGCGTAACGGCCCATGTCAGAGTATTAACCGACATTTAACGTCAAACGGGAGAACGCAGTTTCTCCCGTTTTTCTTTGCTTTTTCTTCATGACATAAATGAAAAATCAGCATGGTTTTATGTTGTTAGTGGTTTTGCTGCCGTTATTTCTGTTGGGGCTTGGGGCGGTGATGGCCGATTTACGCGACTGGCGAAACCATGAACAGCAACAGCAAAGCGCTTTGTTACAGCAAGCGAAGGCCGCGGCCCTTCACTATCTTATCGGGGGAATGACCAAATCAGAAGCCAGCCCCCCTGGTGATCCTATTCGCCCAGATACCTTACGGGGTTCTGGTTTATTTGAAGGTGAGCCTGATTCGATTATTGGCAGTATTGATGAAAGCTGTCCTCTTACCCCCGCCATCAATTTCTGTATTGGTGCGTTGCCGTGGCGACCATTAAGCCTGCCCCCTCCCTCCGCAAACCGTATGTTGTGGTACGCCACCTCCCGCGCATTGTTTAACTATCCCTCGCCCAATCTAAGCCGACTGAAAAACCACATTGAACAACAGCGTCTATTAAGCGTAATCGACCGCAATGGCCGTCATTATCAACATCTCGTCAGTGTCTTTATCCTCGCCGGTACCGCCTTACCACAGCAACAACGCCCCACTTTTCCTGCTGCTCAAACCCTGTTGCCAGATATCGCGCGACACTATCTCGAAAGCCTACCCGCTGCCAATCTAGGCCCACTGCCAGTGCTCACCAGTGGTGAAAAAAACTACCGCAGTCATCCACTACGCTTTACCAATGCCAGCAACGACCAATGGATTGCAATTGATGTCAACGAATTGGCCACTGCAATGGCCTCGCGGATCAGCCACGAATGGGCATGGCACTGGTTGAGGTTTGAAATTCAACGCAAAAGCAACCGGCCAAATTGTTTAGAGCCCGTTGATAACACGACACCGAGTTCGCTATGGCCAACTGATATTGCAACATTCAAAAAGGCTGCTGAGCGGTGGGGCACATTCTGTTACCCCTATGACCATAAAAGACCTTGGTTATCGAAGTGGGCAGATGAAGTCGCCAACATCGAATCGAATGGGCCACAGCTCACCCTGCAATTTCATCATTGCCCGCAGCTGAAATTTCGATGGCGGTGGGTAGCCGCAGCGGGGGCGTCCGCAGCGCACATTGAGCATCAAATTGAGTCGGTGAATGGAGCAGGGCAATGTCAACTCGTCAACGTGGTTTCACCTTAATTGAGCTGGCGATTGTGCTATCGCTACTGGGGCTATTGTTTACTTTACTCACACCGTGGCGTAGCTATTGGCAGTACCAAAAATATCGTGAAGCTGAACGCGGTTTAGAAGCCGCAATCGCAGCACTAGAAGCCCATTTGCTTTTACACCGTAGCCTACCTTGCGCAGCCAATGAGACTGGGGCAGAAGACTGTAGCAAAACGGCGGGAGAGCTACCGTGGCGAACACTCGGCTTACCTCGTTATGACCCGTGGCAACGACCTTGGCATTATCAGGTGGCAACCACGCTCATCAATGGTAAAGAAATCAGTGTGCAAACCGCTTCTGATATCGCTATTTCTGTGAAGGATGCTGAGGAAGATGTGATTTTGGCAGACAACCTTGCCGCGATTGTCTGGCATACCGGTGCCAAAGCCGACAGCGACAGCGACAGCGACAGCGACAGCGACAGCGACAGCGTCCCCAATGAATTGCGTATCAGCAAAACCTTATTGCCATTGTCTGATCACGACAACCGCGCTCGCTGGCTAACGGTGGCAACAGTAAAAAATCAATTAGCAAAGCAAGGTGTTTTAACCACAACCATGAAATAGACAGGAGGACATAATGCAACGGCAGCGTGGTTTTACTTTGGTTGAGTTATCAATCGTGTTGGTGGTGATTAGCCTGATTTTGGGGATGGCCTTTAAGGGCCGAGATTTAATCTACTCGGCAGAAATTAAGGCCGTACAAGCCACCAGCACCAAAATTTTGGCTGCGAGTAATCTGTATAGCGAGCGATACGGTGTGAATCCGCCGCATAGCACAGATGGTGAAAAAAATAAGCCTAATTCATTGTTGTATGAATTAATGGATAAAAAGTTATTGAGTGCAGGGGATATTTCAGATGCCTTAGGCGGTAAGTGGGTGAGCCAAAAGGGAACAGGAAATAATGATAATTTGGACAAAGACCGTGTATATGCCGGTTTAGAAGGTGTACAAACAGCCACCATTTGCACGCTTGATAATCGAATTGACGATGGGGAACCGAATGAGGGCTCAGTACGTTCAAATGCTACTGCTGGCGCTGTGGGGGCAAGCAGTTATCAGAAGACAGATGATTGCAGCAAAGTCAGCGGCAGCAATCACCTCTATTTTGAGATTTATTAGTCAGGGTCATGGTGCATCAACCTTTTAGGGTGATGCACCCTAATCGTACGCGGTACGGTGCCGTCACCCCGCAGGGGCGACGCACCATGTAAACGACCAGATTACAATTTCACCGCCAAAATCACGCATAACACCGCCAAAAGAATGGCAATTAACCATAACAATCCATTACGGCGTTTTTCAGTCATCAACAAATGATGATACGCACTCACCATCATGTCACGAGCCTCATTGACTTGTAGCGCTTCATCAAGCTTGCGCGGCAACTGCGGCAACAACGTGGCCCATTGCGGTGCTTCTTGTTTCAGCTGCTTAACCATCCCGCGCCAGCCCATTTGTTCATTCATCCACCGCGTCAGGAAAGGCTTTGCTGTTTCCCACAAATCAAGATCAGGATCGAGCTGCCGTCCTAATCCCTCAATATTCAACAGCGTTTTTTGTAACAAAACCAACTGTGGTTGAATCTCTACATTGAAGCGGCGGCTGGTTTCAAATAGCCGCAGTAACACCAAACCAAAGGAAATTTGACTCAACGGTTTTTCAAAAATGGGCTCACATACCGTCCGTACCGCTGCCTCTAATTCTTCTGCCCGTGTGTCTTTCGGCACCCATCCCGACTCAATATGCGCTGTGGCCACGCGGTGATAATCGCGGTTGAAAAAGGCTAAAAAATTCACCGCGAGATAATGTTTATCGTATTCGGTAAGGCTGCCGACGATGCCAAAATCGAGCGCAATATAACGCCCATCATCGGCAACAAAAATATTCCCCGGGTGCATATCTGCATGAAAAAAGCCGTGACGGAACACTTGGGTAAAGAAAATCTCCACCCCAAACCGAGACAACTTTTGCAAATCGACACCGGCCTCGCGTAAGCGATCAATTTGCCCCACCGGAATGCCACGCATCCACTCAAGTACCAACACCTCACGGGTGCAGTAGTCAAAAAACACCTCTGGTACGATCAACTGTGTCGAACCAGTGAAATTGCGGCGCAGCTGTGACGCATTGGCGGCTTCGTGCATCAAATCGAGTTCATCATGCAAATATTTGTCAAACTCGGCTACCACCTCTCGCGGTTTCAATCGTTTGCCATCGGCTAAGTAACGCTCAACCAAACCAGCGAGGGTTTTTAACAAAGCCAAATCTTGCTCAATGATCGCTTTAATCCCTGGGCGTAACACTTTCACCGCCACTTCACGCCCTGCCGAACCATCGGCTTGCCGCAGGCGCGCATAATGCACTTGCGCCACCGACGCACTGGCAATAGGCGTGCGATTGAATTCGGCAAAAATCTGGTCGAGTGACCGACCCAAATTACGCTCAATTTGTGCTACGGCAACATCACCCGAAAATGGCAACACGCGGTCTTGTAGCTTGGCCAGCTCGTCAGCATAGGCCGGTGGTAATAAATCGCGGCGGGTAGAGAGCACCTGCCCAAACTTCACAAAAATCGGCCCCAAACTCTCAAGCGCCAGCCGGACTCGCTCGGGAAGCGGTTTCTCAATATCACGAGCGGGTAAGTGGCCTAAGAGACGGCGAACTAAACTTAATTTCGGGTGATGAGAAAAAAGTTCGTCTAGGCCGAAGCGATAGAGGGTGAGAAAAATTTTACGAAAACGGGCTAAGCGCATGCAGGATCCGAGGCGAGAAGGGTTAAGAATCTGACAAACGGCGGTCGAGTTGTTCGAGACGTTTTTCTAATCGCGCTGTGGCATCACGCAATTCATCGACCTCACGGCCCCATGCCCGTACTGCCGTTTGATTGGCCAATACCGACTGTTCATCACGTAAATACTCGACCACATTTGCAACTAGCCGCTGTTGTAGGTCTTTTTGATATTGCCAGCCCTGCTGTAATCGACGCTCGATACGACTTGCAGGGACATCGCCCAGCCAGTGCGATAACTCCTCGCTGAGATCCCAACGTAGACCCGCGAGGATTTTTGCCACTGCTAACGCTAAATCGTGATCTCCAGCTAAAACAGCATCGTGATGGGTTAAGGTTTGTCCAGAAACGCGCTTAAATAGCGCCGATGGGTTGAGCGTAATGTGGGCTTCTGGCTCACCCTGAGCCTGTGCCAAAAACCCCTCACTCATCACCACCCCACTCACCTGAAACACAGGGAGCTGCAAAGCAATGCGTCGCCCAGCAAAAGCAGCCAGCGCATGGCGACGTTCAGGGTGTTGTTTTAGCAGATGATTAAACGCAGCAAGTGGCAGCGAGATCACAGCTTATATCCTTTATGTAGGGCAACGACACCAGCAGAGAGATTGTGATAGTCCACCCGCACAAAACCGACTTCTTCCATCATGGCTTTTAAAGTCGCTTGGTCGGGGTGCATCCGAATCGACTCCGCCAAATAACGGTAACTTTCAGGATCATCGGTGATCCATTTCCCCATCAACGGCAGGGCTTTAAATGAGTAGAGATCATAAAATGGCGTCAGGGGTTTCCACACTTTGGAAAACTCTAACACCAAAACTTTCCCCCCCGGCTTAAGCACGCGCAGCATTTCTGCCAATGCAACCTCTTTATGCGTCATGTTACGCAAGCCAAAGGCCACGCTGACACAGTCAAAGTAATGATCGGGGAAAGGCAGTTTTTCCGCATCACATAAAGCCACTGGCAGGGCATAGCCTTCATCTAACAAGCGGTCACGCCCCACAGTGAGCATCGAACTGTTGATATCGGTTAACCAGACTTCTCCCTCGGCACCAACCCGTTCACGCCAACCGCGAGATAAATCCCCCGTTCCCCCTGCAATATCCAACACCCGTTGTCCACGTCGCACCCCTGAGGTTTCAAGCGTGAATTTTTTCCAGACACGGTGGATGCCGGCTGACATGACATCGTTCATCACATCGTATTTTTGTGCCACTGAATGAAACACTTCAGCAACCTTACGCGCTTTTTGCGATTCTTCCACAGTTTGGAAGCCAAAGTGAGTTTGCTTATCCATAGCTAGCTATCCATCAAAAATTTAGGCATCACGGCTGGCACCAGCTTGTGCCAAACGGTCGAGATATTGTTGCCAATAGTCGGCTTGGTGTTGACCAAGGCGATAGAGATAGTCCCAATCGTACAAACCACTGTCATGGCCGTCTGAAAAGACCAATTTCACTGCGTACTGTCCTACAGGCTCTACTGCCACGATATTGACATCGCGCTTGCCGGTTTGTAGCACTTCTTGCCCCACGCCATGACCACGTACTTCTGCCGAAGGCGAATAAACCCGCAGATATTCACAGGGCAATGCAAATTGTGCGCCATCAGAAAACACCACGCGCAGTTGGCGTGCCGTTTTTTGTAGCACGATTTCGGTCGGGAAACATGAGGATGACATCATTGCAATCCTTAAGGACGATACTGCAAACAATCTGGATGGGCGGCATCGGCACAGCGTTGTAACAACATGGCATCGCCATAGCTAAAGAAGCGATATTCTGCCGCTACTGCATGCTGATAGGCCTGCCGAATGGTCGAGATCCCTGCAAAAGCAGAGACCAACATCAACAAAGTTGATTTCGGTAGGTGGAAGTTGGTTAACAAGGCATCCACGACACGGAAAGGGAAACCGGGGGTGATAAAAATATCGGTTTCACTGCGGCCACTGGATAACACACCCTCACGGGCAGCCGATTCAAGCGCCCGCAACGAGGTGGTGCCAACAGCCACAATCTTGTTACCACGCTGTTTTGCTTCTGCAATCGCCGCCACCGTTTCGCTTGGAATGTGGTAACACTCACTGTGCATGTGGTGTTGTGTGATGTCTTCGACTCGCACTGGTTGAAAGGTTCCAGCCCCGACATGCAGGGTGATCCAGCATAACTTGATGCCCTGTGCTGCCAATTGTGCTAACAAGGCTTCGGTAAAGTGTAAGCCTGCCGTCGGTGCGGCCACAGCACCTTGTTCACGGGCAAACACGGTTTGATAACGGCTTTCATCGTCGCCATCAGGGGTGCGCTCGATATAAGGTGGCAGAGGCAGACGTCCCGATTGTTCCAAGATATGGTAGATATCTTCTTCACCGGCAAAGCGCAGTTGGAACAATTCACCCACTCGCTGCTGCATGTCAGCCTGCCAACCGCCTTGAAAGTGCAGTTGGCTACCCACTTTCGGCGATTTGGAAGAACGGATGTGGGCTAAGACAGTATGGGAGTCTAACACTCGTTCAACCAAAGCCTCGATTTTGCCGCCGCTGGCTTTCTCGCCAAACAAACGCGCTTTCATCACCCGAGTATCATTCATCACTAACACATCACCTGCTTGCAAAAAGGACGGCAGGTCAGTGAAACGGTGGTCGGATAGTGCGCCTTGTGGAACAGACAATAAGCGGCTTCCGCCACGTTCTGTCGGCGGATGTTGTGCAATCAGGGCTTCAGGAAGGTCGTAATCGAATTCAGAGATGTGCATGGCGCAAACAAGAAAAAAGTAGGCCTCGATTATAGCAGTGGCGCGGCTTCGCGGCCGATGCGCTGCAACATTACATTTGGGTAAATCGCAAACAAATAGCGTACAATACTAGACAGTTCGTAAAACTTTAACGCAAAATCGCTACATGAAATCCACCGAAGCGCCCGACATGCCGTCACAATCGCGTATTCTGGTCTTGCATGGCCCAAACCTCAATCTGTTGGGGACGCGGGAACCACAACACTATGGAGCGGACACGCTCGATACCATCAATGCCCGGCTTATTGCACGTTGCCAAGCGGCAGGCTTTGCCTGCGACACGCTACAGAGCAACGCCGAATATGTGCTAATCGAGCGCATTCATGCCGCACGTACTGACGGCACGGACTTCATCCTGATCAACCCGGCGGCCTTTACTCATACCAGTGTGGCATTGCGCGATGCGCTTGCTGCAGTCAGCATTCCCTTCATCGAAGTTCATCTATCCAATGTTCACGCCCGTGAACCCTTTCGCCATCATTCCTACTTTTCCGATTTAGCGGTAGGGGTGATTTGTGGCTTGGGCGCACAGGGCTATGAATTGGCACTGGATGCGGCGCTCGCTCGTCTGCGACAGCGCTAATTTGCCACACGGCTGACACTCGGCCCTCGCCTCTACCCAAGGATCACCATGGATCTGCGTAAACTGAAAAAATTGATCGACCTCGTCGAAGAGTCTGGCATTGCTGAACTTGAAGTGACAGAGGGCGAAGAGAAAGTGCGAATTACCCGCGTACAAGCAGGCGGGCAGACCACCTACTACGCACCCCAGCCCATGGCACAACAAGTGGCCGTTGCGGCTACGCCTGTTGCCGCTGCGCCTGCGACCCCTGCCCCAGCGGCAGCGCCTGCACGTGATGATAAAACCTTGGTCAAGTCTCCGATGGTGGGGACGTTCTATCGCTCGGCCAATCCTAATTCCAAACCGTTTGTTGAAGTCGGACAGTCGGTGAATGTCGGTGATACCCTCTGTATCATCGAAGCCATGAAATTGATGAATGAAATTGAATCCGATCGCGCTGGTGTCGTCAAAGCGATTTTGATTGATAACGGCCAACCGGTCGAATATGGCGAACCCTTGTTCGTCATCGAGTAAATCAAGCCAGTCTGAACGGGGTCCCCACCCCGTTTTCCTTTTGCATTACGATCCTTACTTGATACGACTTCCGCCATGTTCGAAAAAATTCTCATCGCCAATCGCGGCGAAATTGCCCTGCGTATTCAGCGCGCTTGTCGCGAAATGGGCATCAAAACTGTGGTCGTCCATTCCGAGGCCGACCGCGAAGCAAAATATGTCAAATTGTCTGATGAATCGGTGTGTATTGGCCCTGCACCTTCGGCACAAAGCTATTTGAATGTACCCGCTTTGATTGCCGCAGCCGAGGTAACCGATGCCCAAGCGATTCACCCCGGCTATGGCTTCCTCTCGGAAAACGCCGACTTTGCCGAGCGTGTTGAACAATCGGGCTTTGTCTTCATTGGCCCTCGCCCCGACACCATTCGCTTGATGGGTGACAAGGTATGTGCCAAACAGGCAATGATTGATGCCGGCGTGCCATGCGTGCCGGGTTCGGATGGTGCCTTGCCTGATGACCCTGCCACGATTGTCAAAATGGCGCGCAAAATAGGCTTTCCGGTGATTATCAAAGCTGCCGGTGGTGGCGGTGGCCGAGGGATGCGCGTGGTGCATTCTGAGGCTTCGTTATTAAACTCGGTCAACATGACCCGTACCGAAGCCGGTGCCGCTTTTGGCAATCCAACGGTTTACATGGAAAAATACCTCGCCAACCCTCGCCACATTGAAATTCAAGTGTTGGCAGATGAGTATGGCAATGCAATTTTCCTTGGTGAGCGCGATTGCTCGATGCAGCGTCGTCACCAAAAAATCATTGAAGAAGCTCCCGCCCCTGGTATCACAGACGAACAACGCCGCCACATTGGTCACGTCTGCGCCGAAGCGTGTCGCCGCATTGGTTATCGTGGCGCCGGTACTTTTGAATTTTTATTCGAAAATGGCGAGTTCTACTTTATCGAAATGAACACCCGTGTTCAGGTCGAACACCCAGTGACCGAACTGATTACGGGCATTGATATTGTCCAAGAACAAATCCGCATTGCCGCTGGCGAAAAATTGCGCTACTCGCAAGAGCAAATCAAGCTCAAAGGGCATTCTATGGAATGTCGGATTAACGCTGAAGACCCGTTTAATTTCATTCCTAGCCCGGGCCGGATTGAAAGCTATCACCCTGCCGGTGGTCCGGGGATTCGCATTGACTCGCATATCTACCAAGGCTATGTGGTTCCACCGCATTACGACTCGATGGTCGGTAAGCTGATTTCTTATGGTGATACCCGCGAGCAAGCGATGGCGAGAATGCGTGTTGCCCTGTCTGAAATGGCTATCACGGGGATTAAAACCAACATTCCGCTGCATCAAGAGTTATTTATGGACAGCGCCTTCCAACGCGGTGGCACCAGTATCCACTATCTGGAAGAACGCTTATCCCAGTTGAAAAAGGCGCCACAATGAGTTGGCAACAAATCCGCATTGACGTCCCCTCGGAAGTTGCCGAGGCATTGACCGATGCTTTGATGGAAGAGGGGGCCTTGTCTGCTGCGATTGAAGATGCCTTTGCTGGCACCGAACAAGAGCAGCCGATTTTTGGCGAGCCCGGCGAACCGGTTGACCAACTGTGGACCCACAGCCGGTTGGTGGTGTTATTTGCCGCAGACGCTGATGTTGCTGCCCCGATTGCCGCTGCTGCCGCTAGCTGTGGTATCCCGACACCAACGACATGGCAAGTCGAACATCTGCAAGAACAAGACTGGGTGCGCGCCACACAAGCACAATTTGATCCCATTCGTATTTCTGATCGGTTGTGGATTACCCCCAGTTGGCATGAGGCGCCTTCGCCAGAAGCGGTCAATTTAGTATTAGACCCCGGTTTGGCCTTTGGGACGGGGAGTCATCCGACAACCCGCCTGTGTTTAGAATGGCTAGACCGCGAATTACACGGCGGAGAAACCGTGCTCGACTATGGTTGTGGTTCGGGTATCTTAGCGATTGCGGCCTTGAAACTTGGCGCAGCCCAAGCATGGGGCGTGGATATCGATCCCCAAGCGATTCAGGCCAGTGGCGATAATGCCGCACAAAATGCGGTGACAGCTTCGTTTTGCCTACCCGATGCCTTACCGGCCATCCAAACCGATGTGGTGATTGCCAATATTTTGGCGAACCCGTTACGGATGTTGGGGGATTTACTGGCTTCTCACACCGTAAAAGGTGGGCGTATTGTGTTGTCGGGGATTTTGCAAGAACAAGCCGACGAGATGAATGCGCTGTACTCACAGTGGTTTGAGATGACTGAACCAGTGTTCTCTGAAGGCTGGAGTTGTCTCTCTGGTGTTCGACGTTAATTTTCTGTAGCAAGCAAGACTGAGATCATGGCTTATATTACCCAGTGCCCTCATTGCCAAACCCGCTTCCGACTGACCGATGCCCATCTGGATGCCTACGGTGGACAGGTGCGCTGCGGTAAATGCCAACAGGTATTTGACGCTCGGCAATCATTACAATCTGACCCTGTGGTGAGCACACCAGCGCCTGCACCAGAACCGGCCCCTGCTCCCTCGCCACGGCCTGCACCTACACCGCAGCCAGACTCGGTGTTGCCGCCGGCAGACAGTGCCAATATGGCGCGTGAAGCCGAGCATTTGGCTAAAGTGTTGGCAGATGCCGAAAAAGCACGGCAAGCGTTAAACCAAAAACCGGCCAAACTCACCGCCGACGATCAACCGGCAGTCGGCAAGCCCGTATTGCCGAGCGATCAGGACATCGACCGCTTTAATGCCGAGTTCGATCTCACATTGCCTGAGTTTGATATGTTGCCGGATGTGGGGAAACCTGCTGCGTCGCCAGCGCCGGCACCGGTTGCTACGCCGGCTCCGGTGGCGCCGCCACCCCCTGCTGCCCCGCTGGTTGCACC
>Ga0079301_1000175_pt1 | contig 30706 bp, 21 predicted proteins | sample Wag4_2014_7_11_3_FD_74797 | JGI IMG/M metagenome (GOLD analysis project Ga0079301, IMG submission 74797) | Fresh water mixed with fracking chemicals microbial communities from Ohio, USA - Utica-2 Time Series FC 2014_7_11 | ecosystem: Engineered > Industrial production > Chemical products > Input... | reverse complement strand
CAGCCAACACGCCCATCCGGTCCTCCAGCGGATTCACCGGCCGCGTAGGCCCCTTGGCGCGCGCCAAGGGGCCTACGCGGCCGGTGAATCCGCTGGAGGACCGGATGGGCGTGTTGGCTGCTTTGGAGTGCGTCGACGGAGTGGTCGCCTTCGGCGCGGACACGCCTCTGGAGTTGATCCAGCGCGTCACGCCCCATGTGTTGGTCAAAGGCGCCGATTGGGCTGACAAAGGTGTCGTGGGGCGCGAGTGGGTCGAGTCCCACGGTGGTGTGGTGCACCTCGCGCCCCTAGTGCCGGGGCGCTCAACGACGGCGATTCTCGAGCGCGGTTCCCGCCAGTAAGTGCCGCTGCACGAGATCGAGCTGCAGCTTCTGCCAGTGGACTGACAAAGCCGGCTCGGTGACCCCGTGGCGTTGGCGCGGGTAGATCATCAGCTCAAAGAGCTTGCCCGCGCGTTGCAAAGCGTGCACCAGTTTCATCGTGTTTGCAGGGTGCACATTGTCGTCGATCGCGCCGTGGACTAGGACAAGTTGTCCTGACAGGGCCGACGCAGCCTTCACCACGCTGGTGGTGGCGTAGCCTGCAGGATTGTTGCTCGGCAAGCGCATGTAGCGCTCGGTATAGATGGAGTCGTAATCATGCCAATCGGTAACCGAGCCACCGGCGATACCGAGGGCAAAGCTCTGCGAGTGGGTGAGTGCATACGAGGCCATGAAGCCTCCGAAACTCCAGCCGCTGATCCCCACGCGCTCGGCATCGACGCCACCTTGGGCCTTCAGCCACGCCAGGGCATCCTCGAAGTCTTCTAGCTCATGCCGGCCAAACGACTGGTAGCAGATCTTCGTGGCTACATAGCCCTTGCCCGAGGCACTGCGATTGTCGACAGCGAAGACCAGCACGCCCTGCTGGGCCAACAGTTGCTGGAACATCATGCGCGTGCCCCCCCAAGCATTCTTGACGGTGGGTGCATGTGGTCCGCCGTAGACCAGCATGAGCACGGGGTACTTGCGCGTGGGATCGAAGTCCGGCGGGCGCACAAGGCTTGCTTCCATGAGGAAGCCCGAACGCGTGGGGACTTGCACCAATTCAGGCTTGGTCCAGCGCCATTCCTCCAGAGCGGGTACAGGATTCTCATCCAGCATGCGCACCACTGCACCCGTGCGGTTGCGTAGCGCGACCTTGGTCGGGGTGCTGCTGGTGCTGTACGCATCGACATACAGCGACCAATCCTTGGAGATGTTGCTCGCATGCGTGGCAGCGCCGCTGCTCAGGAGTCGCGGTTCACCGCCCTGCATGGAGACCACGACTAAGTCCGAACCGATGTGGCTCTTGTAGGTGCCGGATGTCCAGATTTCTTGACGCGCTTCGTCGATGCCGTGCACGGTGCGCACTTCCCACTCTCCGCGGGTGAGCTGGCGCAGCAGTGTCTGACCCCGGTAGTGGTAGAGGTGGCGCCATCCATCGCGCTCGCTCGACCAAACAAAGCTGCCATCGCTCAGCCAACGCAGCGCATCATCGACCCGCTCGACCCAGGCTTCGCCTTCTTCACGCAGCAGGCGCTGTGCATTGCGGCCATCCTTGTCGGCCAGCCAGAGCTCCAACCAGCGCTGCTCGCGATCCTGCACTTGGTAGGCCAGGCGATTGTCTGGTGACCACGACACATCGACCACCAGCGGTTCGTCCTTCGTCCACGAGCTCAAGTCGACCACGCCTACCGCATCCGGTTGATCAAGCCGGTGAGTGCGCAGGCTGGCTACTGGATTGGGCTCGCCTGCACGCGGATAGGGGTTGGTTTCGACGATGTGCGGTTCCGCTGCATCATCGACGAGCGTCCAGCGCGGGACCTTGGTCTGGTCGAGGCGCAAGTAGGCGATCGCAAGTGAATCCGGCGACCACCACCAACCACGGAAGTTGCCGCGGCCATAGAGCTCTTCTTGATAGATCCAGTCGAGCACACCGTTGAGCACATTCTCGCTGCCATCGCTGGTGACGCGTTGGGCTCCGCCGGTGGTTGCGTTGCCCACCCACAAGTCGTTGGCGGCCACATACGCCACATGCGCACCGCTCGGTGCGAAGTCCACCTCGACCTCAGCCACTTGCGGGGTGTCGCTGATGCGTACCGCCGGTGTGCCGTCGAGCCGCGCGACCCACAGATCGTTGGCATGTAGGAACCACTGTGCCGTGCCCTGTGCATCCATGCGCTCGGGTGCTACGCGCATTAGGCTCGTGCGCTGCGTGTCTGTCAGTCCTGGCACGCTGCGCAAGGACTCACCTAGCTTGGCATCGGCCCATAGCTCGCTGCGTGCGCCACTCTCGGCTGCTACTCGCCACCACTTGCCGTCTTGTTGTACGAGGAAGTTCGAACCATCCAACCAACGCTGGTCCGTTTGCGGTCGTCCAGAGAAGTTGACACGCTCGGGGCCATAAAGGGCCTCGAAGGTCAGCGGCTTGCGTGGGTCAGCAGCCGTCGGTTCCACGCTGGGTTGTGGGCTGCGGCAAGCCGTCGTAAGAGCGGCGAGGGTGACAAAGCTTGCGAGGGTGCGCATCCCGCCAGCCTAACCGCGTGGAGCTCAAAATCGGCCTTGGCGGCCCTGCCAAGCGGTATTGTGCGACCGACGCTTGCCGCAAGGGGGGGGGCTTCGCATGCTCTTTGGCCCCAAACTCGGGGAACACAACCACCATGATCGAATCCATGCTCACTCCCGCCCTCGCCCTCACCGTCCAAGAAGCCGCTGCCGCCACTGGTGGCGAGTCGTTGGGCGGCGCCTTCGTCGGCCTCGTGCTCGGCCTGCTGCAGCTGGTCGTCTCGTTGGCGATCTTCACCTTCTCGATCAACCAGGGTCTGTCGGTCGTCTCGAAGATGATCGATGGCATCGACATCTGGGGCGAGATCAAGCGCAAGAACATGGCCGTGGCCTTGCTCGCCGCTGGCGCCGTGGTTGCCTACACGAACGTCGTCGCAGGCGGCGTGGACAGCATGACGGCCGGTCTGACCACCCTCGTCAAGGGCGACCTCTCGAGCGGCATCGGCGCGCTCATCGGCGGCATCGCCAACCTCGTGGTGGCCATCGCGGTCGCCGGTCTGGCCATCTCGTGGACCTTCAAGGCGATGGACAAGTTCACCAAGGACATCGACGAGAAGCAGGAGTTCCGTGGCGGCAACGTGGCCATCGGCATCGTCTACGCCGGCATCTTGGTTGGCGCATCGGAACTGATCGCGTCGGGTGTGTCGGGCGTCAGCTCGGGCATCACCGCCCTGATCAACGCGCTGATCTGAGGCGCGTCGCGCTAGTCTGTGCAGGGCGGAGTCGCTGATGCGGCTTCGCCCTGTGCTTTGGCAGTTGTCTAGTTCTCATGACACACCCGTCGACCCTGACTCCGTTGCGCTGCACCGTGCGTGGTTGCGGTCGTCCCTTACGTGCGGAGGGTGTACGGTTGGTGTGTGACGCGCAGCATTCCTTCGATCGTGCCCGCGGCGGTTGGTACCACTTGGCCCAGCCGCAAGACGCGCGCTCGCGCACGCCGGGGGATGCTGAGGAGTCGATTGCGGCTCGCGAGGAGTTGCTGCGGCGTGGCCTTGGAGCTGCGGTGTTGGAAGCCGTCGCGCGCCATGCCGTAGCAGGCCGTGCGGTGGATGTGGGGTGTGGCGGCGGTGCCCTTTTGGCTTGTTTGGCTCAGAGTCCACTGGCCCTTGAGCTGTATGGCGTGGATCTCTCGGCTGCAGCGGTGCAACGCGCCGCCCGCCGGCGCTGCGCCACGATCGTGGTGGCGAACGCCGATCGCGGCTTGCCCTTTCAAGACCAGAGTATGGACTTGGTGACGAGCATCGATGCCCGTCGTCCAGTGTCCGAGATGGCACGCATTGTCAAGTCGACTGGACGCGTGGTTGTGGTGGTGCCTGCCGCGGACGATATGGCTGAACTGCGCGCCCAAGTCTTGGGACGGGCCGACGACTTGCCCGGAGGTGCGGCCTTGGAAGTCGAGTTTGCGTCAGCCTTTGCATGCTGTGCACGGGAGCGGGTGGAGGAGCGTGTCCGCTTGGATCACGAGGGTCTAAGGGCTTTAGCCGCCGCGACCTACCGCTTGGCACGCCGCAAAGAGCGTGACCAGTTGGATGCGCTGGCTACGCAAGAGGTCGTAGCGCGTCACGATGTACGGGTGTTTGAGCTGCGTAGGTAGCGCGACACGCCGCCCGCTGTCGCGTAGACTAGACGGCATGAACCTCAAGCAACTCCTGCGCACGGCTGTGGTCGTGATGCTCCTTGCTGCGGCTACGGTCGCACAAAAGGGTGTGGGAGCGCCTCTGCCGGCATCGCAGCTCGAGGGCTTCTCGCAGACCAAAGCGAAGAGCCTCGACGACTTTGCTGGCCGCGCGCTCCTCATCGAGATTTTCGCCTATTGGTGAGGCCCTTGCGGAGGCCAGGTCCCGCATCTCAACGAGCTACAAGAGCGTTGGGGTGACAAGGGCCTGACCGTCCTCGGCGTGACCGGGGAAGGTGTCAAGGAAACCGAACAGTGGATCGCGGACAAGGGTGCCAAGTACGCCTACGCCTATGACAAGGGCATGAAGCTCATGTCGGCCTTGGGCTTGAATGCTTACCCAAGCGTGATCTTGGTGGGCGCCGATGGGACTGTGCTGTACGCAGGTTCTGCTGGTGGCGCCGATCGTTTGATCCCGAAGGCCGTCGAAGGCGCGTTGTCCAAGCCGATGTACGAGTGGCCGGAATCGGCGAGTGCCACGCGCAGTGCGTTGCAAAAGAAGAAGTACGCCGATGCACTGGCGGCAGCGAGCAAAGTGCCTGAGGCCGATGGCGGTCCAGCCATCAAGGCCGCGATTGAAGGCATGGTCGCTAGCCGTGTGGCAGCAGTGAAGGCTGCCCGCGATGCGGGTGACTTCCTCACTGCGATCGAAGGCTCAAGTGAGCTCCACAAGCAACTGGCAGGTCTCCCGGCACAAGCCGAGATCAAAGAGCTGTCAGAAGCTTTGGACAAGGACGAAGCTGCCCAAAAGGTAGCCAAGGCCCAGAAAAAGATCCGCGAGATCCGCTCACAGCGTTTGGGTAAGACCAAGGAGCGCGAGAAGGCGATCGAGGATCTGCAGAAGATTGCCAAGGACAACGCAGGAACGCGCGCGGCTACCGACGCCGAAGCATTCCTCTTGGAGCTGCGCAAGCGCAAGTCCTGAACGTCACGCGGCTCAACGCCGCTAAACCTCTACCGTGCCCGCCGTACGCCTAGCGTGCGGCGGGCGCGTGTCTGTATTTCGACATTTTTGGCGAGAACATCGCTGTAGCTCAGTTCTTCCAGCAGGAGCTACTCCCATGAAACTCACCAAACGAGTCTTATCGTGCGCACTTGCGCTGGGATCTGTACTGGCCACTGCAACGCCAGCGCAGAAGGACTGTCTGCCCGTGCATGCCACAGTCGCGCTGCTGGAAGAGGCCGGAGGCCATCCGTCCGGGCAACAGAGCCAAGGACCGCAGGAGCTCAGCCATCTTCTCGGCCGTGCGGTGCTGATCAAGATGATGCACCCCGATCGCGATGGCATCGGCGGGTTGATGACCCTGTACACGCACAGGTGCGAGACCTGCATCCATCAAGTGGACACCCTGAACTCGCTGCATCGCAAGTTCCGTTCGGAAGGCTTGACGGTGCTCGGGCTCACCGAGGACCCCGAACCTGCTGCGCGCCGCTGGGTGCGTGCCCAGCGTGTGGAACACTCATGGGCGCGCGATCCAACAGGTGCTTTGCCTGCAATCGTGGCACCCAATGGAGGGTGTGGAGCTGCCTTGATCGATGTGGCAGGGCGTGTCGTGTGGCGCGGTGATCCTACGCGTCTGCGTCCAGAGGTGCTGTTGCCTGTGCTTGCGCAGGCCTTCGGGTTACCTATGGATGAATGGGGAGCGGCGCACCACGCCACGCGTTCCGCTTTGCGGCGCGGGGACCTTGCCGAGGCCCTGCAGCGCGCGCGGGCGCTTCCCGAGTCGCTTGGCGGGACTCGGATTCGGCACACCGTGCAGTACCTGTTGGATGCACGCGTGGAGTTGTTCGAGGCCGCTGATCGCGCGGGAGATCGACTCTCGCAGCTGGCTCGTGGTCGAGACTTGCTGCAGGCCTTGGGCGATGATGCGCGCCGCGGCGCGATTCAGCAGCGGCTGACGGACCTGAAAGGGGACTCCCAGTTCAAGGAGATCCTGGCAAGCCAGCGTGAGCTGGTCGAATGTCGTGGCCTGCGGCTGACTCGCAAGAAGGAGCGTGTGCGCAGCAAGCAGGTCATCGAACGCATCCTGCGCGAGCTGCCAAACACCCATGTCGCGTGGGAAGCCCGGCAGTTGCTGGCGCGGATCCAGCGCATCGAGGCCGAGTGCAAGCGGTATGAGTGAATCGCCGCTCCAACCGCTACGATTGCAGGGCCCGCATCCCCTTCGGATGTGGGCCCACAACGAATCATGATGATCACACTCCTCCTCGCGAGTGCTGCGCTGCAAGGCCCGGCACCGCGTCCTTTCTCGGTCAATGACATGCTGGCCATGGATCGCGTGTCCGACCTGGTGCTTTCCGCCGATGGGCAATGGGCGCTCTACAACTTGCGCAGCACGGACCTCGAGAAGAACCGGGGCACCAGCGATGTTTGGATGGTCTCCACGACTGGCGGTGAGCCTCGTCGTCTGACCAGCATGCCGGGCAGCGAGTCCGGCGCGCGCTTCGCGCACGATGGCAAGAGCGTGCTGTTTCTTTCGGCCCAGTCCGGCAGCAGCCAAGTGTGGAGCGTCGGTTTGGAAGGCGGCGAGCCCAAGCAGGTGACGCAGGAGCCTCTAGGTGTGGACGCCTTCCAACCGTTCCCGAGCGATGCGCGCTTGTTGCTCGCGATGGAAGTGTGGCACGAGTACACCGGTCCGGATGCTGTGCAGAAGAGCCTGCAGAAGGACGCGGATGTGGCCGCGCGCAAGGCCTCGGGGCGCTTGTACGACTCGTTGCTCTTCCGTCATTGGGACTCATGGGAGGACGGCAAGCGTTCGCACATCTTTGTGTGGCAAGCAGGTACCGCGACCTATGACTTGGTGCCGGGATTCGATGGCGATGTGCCCACCAAGCCGTTTGGTGGCATGGAGGAAGTGACCATTCGGCCCAACGGTGCCGAGGTGGTGTTCGCCAGCTTGTTGTACACGGGTGATGCGGCCTGGGCCTACAACACCGAGCTGTACCATGTGCGCTTAGAGGCCCCCGGCGCTCTGCAGACTGTGACGGAGGACAATCCGGCATGGGACGGCAATCCGAGCTATTCGCCGGATGGCACGCAGTTGGCGTACCTGCGTATGCGCAGGCCAGGCTACGAGTCCGATCGGCGCGTCATCAGTGTGGTCAACGCCAAGACCTTCACCGGGCGCGAGTTGACCATCGACTGGGATCGCTCGCCTGATGAGATCGTGTGGTCCCGCGACGGCAAGACACTGTGGTGCACAGCGGACGACTTGGGCAACAAGTCGATCTTCGCCGTGGATGTGGCCACAGGTGCTGTGCGCCGCGTGCTCGGCAAGGGCACGAACGCAGCCCCGCGTGAGGCTCAGGGCCGGCTTGTGTACTTACACGACAACTTGAAGGCACCGGTCGAGGTGTACAGCGCTGCTGTCGATGGCAAGGAAGCGCGCGCGCTCACGCAGCACAACGCCAAGCAGTTGGCGGCCACGCGCATGGGGGACTTTGAACAGTTTCGCTTCCTCGGCTACCGCAACGAGCCTGTGTACGGTTTTCTTGTCAAGCCGGTCAACTTCGATCCCAAGCAGAAGTACCCGGTAGCCTTCCTGATTCACGGTGGACCGCAAGGCAGCTTTGGCGATCACTTCCACTATCGCTGGAACCCGCAAGCGTATGCCGGTGCAGGCTATGCCGCGATCATGATCGACTTCCACGGGTCGACCGGTTACGGACAGACCTTCACCGACACGATCAATGGCGATTGGGGTGGCGCACCGTACATCGACTTGATGAAGGGGCTTGATGCAGCGCTGGAGCAGTACGCGTTCCTTGACAAGGATCGTTGCGTGGCTTTGGGCGCGAGCTACGGCGGCTACATGATCAACTGGATCAATGGTCAGACGGATCGCTTCCGTGCCTTGGTGTGCCACGCGGGCAACATCGATGAACGCTTGGCGTACTACGACACCGAAGAGTTGTGGTTCCCTGAGTGGGAACGCGGTGGCACGCCGTGGGAAGTTCCCGAGAGCTATGCGCACCACAACCCTATCGATCATGTGCACAAGTGGGCCACGCCGACCTTGGTGATCCATGGCGCGAACGACTTCCGCGTGGTCGACACGCAAGGCATGAGCACCTTCACGGCCTTGCAGCGGCGCGGCATTCCGAGCCGTTTCCTGCATTTCCCCGATGAAAACCACTGGATTCTGAAACCCGCGAACTCGATTCAATGGCACCAAACGGTGCTCGAGTGGATGAACCGCTGGACCGGTCCCGGCTCGAAGAAGTGGAAGCCCTGAGAGGGAAAGACCGCGGCGCGGTGAGGAGCCAGTCCTCACCGCGCCGCATGCTTGGCAGGTGTCGTTGTGCTTACTTCTGGAAGAGCGCGTCGATCGACAACACCTCGATGGTGTCAGCTTGGATGCGCAGCGGCCAATCCGCGATGAGCTTGTCCTCGGCGAGGATGAACTCCGGCTTGGTCTGACCCGCACCGTAGGTGATAGGGCTCGACTTGCCCTCGCTGAGTTGCACCTTTAGGTTCGCCGCATCGTTGGTCACGATGGCGATGGCCAAGTTGTCTGCGCTCATGTGCTTGCGCACGGCTTGGTTCACTTCTTCAAGTGTGACTTGATCCAAGAGCTGTTGGAACTTGGCTAGGTGGCCATCGATGCCGTAGAAGCGGTCATCCATTGCGTAGCCCAGACGCGCGGCGGTGGATTCAGCGAAGTGCAGTGTGTAGCCCTTCAAGAAATTGCGTGTGGTTTCGAACTGCTCGGGCGTCAGGCCGTTCTTGTGTAGCAGCTCCACCTCGCGTAGCGCAGCGCGCAGCGCGAACAAGGTGCGCTCCGTCGGCACAGTCCGAATCCAAATCTCGAACAGCTGCGCGCGTCGCGACACCCCTTGCGGCGGCTGCTGCAAGCGACCACCATTGGGGTAAGCCTCGATGTAGCTGTAGTTGCCGTAGTTGATTCCGCGCTCTTCGCGGATCACTTGATACAGATGGGATCCGCTGTTGCGGTGCTCGCCTAGCCAGCTATTGGCAATCCAGAGCGCAACGAACTCGCGTGTGCCACGCCGTGCGCTGATCGGGACTCCCATCGAGATCGAGGAGCCGATCGCGCTGGGGTTGTTGATGAGCACCACTGGACGACCAACCAGCGGGGCCGGGACAGGAGCAGGCGTAGGCTCGCTCTTTGCGCTCGGCAGCCCAGCGGCAAGTGAGCCCGACACATGCGCGACGAGCGGTTGCGTGATGCTACCACCCATGCCGAGCACGCATCGTTCCCGAGTGAAGTGCGTGCGTGCAAAACTGCGCACATCGTCGAGCGTGAGTCGCTTGAGCGACTCCACGGTGCCCAACTCGGGGTGTGCGTAGCGCGTGCCGCGGAAGACACGCTCCATCAGCGCTGCCTTGCCTGTGTCCTCGCCCGAGGCATAGCGCAGGTCGTTCTCAATGGACGACACCGCACGATCGCGCAATCGCTGGAAATCCGCTTCGCTGAAGGCACTCTGCGTGGCGATCTCTACTAGGAGATCAGCGAAGGCTGCAGCATGGTCCTTGTGTACACGGCCGCGCAGCATCACTTGCTCGCGGTCGATGCTTGCGCCAATGGTCCCTGCCATCGGATACAGGGCTTCTAACAACTGTGGATAGGTGCGTAGTTTGGTAGCACCTTCGGTCATCATTGCGGCGGTTAGGGCTGTCAAACCCTCTTGACCGACGGGGTCATCTTGGCTGCCAACTTGGAACCACAGCTGGATGGAAACTGTCGGGTCAGCTGGCACCGCTAGTAGGACAGCTGCTTGCGGTAGAGCCTCCATGCGCGCGCCACCTCCGACAGGGGGCATGACCGGCAAGGCCGCACTCTCTACGGCGAGTCGTGCGCTGTGCGTCGGTGCCTTTAGCGAACGCGGGCGCGGAAGTTCCGTTACCGACGGCAGCGCCACATCCTTGGTGTGCACTGTCGCCACAGTGCAGCGCTCACGCTGCAGGTACTTGGCCACGCTTTGGGCGATGTGGTGCGGCTCCAAGCGCGCCAGTGTGGTGTACCACTGATCGATGCAGGCGATGTTGCCTGTGTGCGCAACAAAGCGTGAGATCGCTTGGGAAACGGCATCCGGCGTCGTCAGCCCGGCCAAGAAGGCATAGCGCAGGTGCGAACGCACCGCATCCAAGCGCTCCTGTGCAGGTGTAGTGCCCGCTGCTTTCTCGATCTCCTGCCACAACTCGTTCTCGACTGCCCGCACATCCGCGGGGTTCTTGACCATGGCGTACACGGTCCACAAACCTGGATCGCGCGTGTTCTCGAACGATGCGGCCACGAACTCGCAGCGCTGCTCTTCGATCACCAGGCGCCGGTAGAGAGGTGAAGTCTCACCAAACCAGATGTCCGCAGCCACGCGGCCAGCCACGGCCAAGCTGTCCTGCGGCGCGAAGGCCGGACTCTTGAAGTTCAAGGTCACGATCGGCTGCGTCTGCCCGTCAAACGGTACATCGATGCGGCGCAGACCTTGTTGCTCGGGTTCAGCCGGCACCGACGGTGCTTGGTAGCCGCGCTTCCAGCCACCGTACTGGGCTCGAATGTGCTGCATCGTCTCGGCACGATCGAAATCGCCTGCGATGGTCAGGACCACATTCTCGGGACGGTAGAAGCGCTGGAAGAAGGTCTTCGAGTAGGCGTACTGCTCGGGCATACGCTCGATGTCGCGCACGAAGCCAATGGTGGTGTGCTTGTAGGTGTGGCGATCAAAGGCCTTCTCTTGCATGGCCTCGAACAACACTTCGAAGGGGCTGCTGCGTCCTTTGCGATACTCGCCAAAGACTGCGCCAGCCTCGGTGCGGAAGGCCGGTTCGTCGTAGGCCAGGTTCTGGAAGCGGTCGGCCTCGATCTCGATCACTGTCGGGAGATCTTTACGCCCCACCGACAAGTGGTAAGCGGTGTAGTCATCGGTGGTGAAGGCATTCGCATCGGCTCCCATCGCATGCACGATGCCGTCATAGACCTTGCCCGGGCGCTTCTCGGTCCCGCGGAACATCATGTGCTCAAAGAAGTGTGCAAAGCCTGTCACGCCTTCTTCCACTTCATCGCGTGACCCTGTGCGCACCACGGACCAGTACGACACCAAACCATCCGACGGCATGGGCATCATCAAGACGGTCAGGCCATTGTCGAGCGTCTCTTGGTGGACTTCGTAGGGGAACACGCGTTCGGTCTCCTTGCGGGCTTGGTGGTCATGCTCGCCGCCAGTCGTGGACAACAACTGGCAGGCAGGCAGGCTGGCGAGAAGGGCGAGGGTGATCAGGTGTTTCATAGGCGGTATCGCTGCACTCAGAATAGCGACTGCACCCGCTGTCTTTGCCGTTGCCTTAGCCGGGAAACCACCGACAATGAGCGCGAATGAAGGCCTCGACCGTTGCGCCACAGGCAGTTGCTCCGCGGCCGTGGGTGCTGGCGTTGGGCGGTGTGGTGCTGGGTGCGTACAGCGCCATGTGCGGCATCGGTGGCGGCGTGTTCGCCGTGCCTTGGTTGGTCTTCGGTTTCGGGTTGCCCATGCCTCAAGCTGTCGCCAACTCGTTGGTGCTGGTGGCCGCCTCTACTTCCAGCGCTACAGCTTTCGAGGCCTTGCATCCCGAACGCGCGCTGCATGTGCCGACCATCGTGGCATTGGTGCTGTCAGCTTTACTTGGCACCTATGTGGGCTATCGCTTGGCGCAACGCCTGCCCGTGCGACGCATGAAGCAGCTCTTCACGGTGCTGTTGCTCGCTACCGGCGTGTGGGTCTTGTTCGACGCCGTGCGTGCCACAGACGCCGCGGTGCCGCAGCTCAGCAACCTAGAGCACGATGCGTGGGCTTGGTGCGCGATTCTGGGCATCGGGTTTGTGTCTGGCGTGTTGGCACCCATGATGGGGATTGGCGGTGGCCTCGTCGCGGTGCCGGGCTTGGTCTACTTGGTGCCGGAGCTGGGCTACTTGGGTGCACGCGCGGCCAGTTTGACGATGTCGACGGCTACAGCGTGGACCAGTGTGTTCCTCTATCAACGCGATGGCACCCTTCAGGGCACGCGTGTTGTACCTCTGGCGCTAGGTGCTGCGGCAGGTGCGGCGCTTGGCATCCAATTGGTGCACGTGGACGGTGTGGCCACCATTGCGCGCGGCATGGTCTCACTTGCCATGTTTGCGGCAGCCGCGCGTTTTCTTTGGGACCTGCGCGCTCAGCGTGCGTCGAGCGGATAGGGATCGGGCCCCACGCCCCAGTCAATCTCGGCTGTGGCGAGTGTGCGGCCTGCGCTGCGTACGATCGCGCGCATGGGAGTGTCGCTCGGCCACGGCGTGCGCACCATCCCGGCGGCATCGGTGACAAGCACTTCACCCGTAGGGATCGCAGGATCACGCAGCTGTCCTTCGGACGGGCGTCCTTGCAGTGGGAGTACCTCGATCTCCGCGCCTACCATGGGTGTGCCATCCTTACTCCGCACCAGCAGCGCGCGCCAAGGAAGCTCCTCCAACTCGATGCGAATCGAATCCGTCCCGGGCTTCATCGGGCCATACACGCCGCCGCGCAACGCACGCTCACCAAGGACAGGCTTCGGCGGCCACACGGTGATGTGGTACTCGCGGGCCACATCCAGTCCAGAGACGAGATAGGCTCCCGTTCCATCTGTCTCACTATCGCCATGGGCCAACGCCGGCTCACGCTCGAGCGGATCTACACTCACACCGGCACCATGCACTGGCTTGCCGTCCGGACCGACGACGAGTCCCTGCATCACAGCACCGTGCGTTTCTTCAAAGACAACTTGGGCGGTTTGGTCCGCTTGCAGCTCGACGCTGCGCATGAGCGGCGACTTGGAACCACGCGGCCACAACTGCACTTCGGTGGTGCCTGCTGCGAGGTTGTCAAAGTGCGCGCTGCCTTGTGCATCGAGCAGCAATGCATGCTGTGTTTCTTCCAAGCCCACGCCTTCGGGTGGCGTGGCTTCGAGCACCACCACACGGGCTCCTGCGAGTGGCTTGCCACGCGCGTCGCGCGCGAGCACACGCAGTTGCGCACCGCGCTCAAGCAATACGAACGTGCCTAGATCAGTCTTTCCCGCAGTCGGAGTCTCGATGGCTCGCATCACCGGGGCAAGGAACGAACCTTTGACGACCAAGACAGCCGACCGCTCTGGTGTCACACCATAGAGCGCAAAGGTCCCGTTCTCGCCAGTCTCGGCACGCCTTGCCGGTGTAGTCGCGTTGCGCTCGATGCAGATGACTTCCGCCTTAACGGCGAAGCCATCGCGCATAGTCACTCGACCTTTGAGCACCACTTCGCGTGGCACGACGATGCGCCATGCGGGGCTTTGACCTGCTTCTGGACGCTGCAGCGCCACAGCCGGCACTTGCAGGCTGACCGGCGCGTGTCCAGCGGCCTTGACAAGTACCCGCTCGCCCGCGCCCTCCACCGGCAGTGCAAAACGGCCATCGGCACTGCTCGTGGGGTGCCATGATGGCCGCGAGTCGAGCGCTAGGGTCGCCTCCGCTAGCGGCGTGCCCTCCGCATCGTCTGACACGACGATGCCGTAGGCCATCAGCCCGCGCTGCGCACGCAGGACTAGCTGATTGGGGCCTGGAGCCAGCCACATGGTCTGTGTAACAGAGAGCAGGCCACCTGACGGTGTCGCCGTGATGGCGTAGTTGCCCGGTCGCAACTGATCGAAGTGCACCCAGCCATCCGAGCGTGTGTCAGAGACATGCGTCTCCCCCCGCTCCAAGCTGTCGTGCTCGTGAGCCGCGATGTGCACGGTCACACCATGGAGGTTCTGATCTTGGTCATCGGTCACCGCCACGGCTAGTTGTGCTGCGGGGTCAAGCACGACCACATGCTCGCCTTGTGTGCTCAACGGCCCGAGCCGTACAGCTCCGTAGGACTTGTGACGCACAGCGAGGTGGAACGGACCATAGAGCACGCGCTCGAATGTGGCTCGGCCCTGCGCATCGGTTTGTTCTGTGGGGCGCGCCGTCCAACTTGGGTAAGGCTCTTCAAACAGCGTGGCCTCCGCGCCCTCCAGTGGAGTCTGGTCGCGCGTCACCACGCGCAGCTGCACTACGCGCAAGCTGACCTGCTTCGTGCCGCGAGTCGTATCGTCGGAGGTACGTGCGGCTTCCTGTCGGGCCGTGACTGCACGTGGTTCAGGTGACTCAAGAGGAGTTGTGTCGGGCTCCGGAGGTGCATCGTCCCGTGTCGATGCAGAGGGGTGTGCAGCGGGAGTGGGGGGCACGACGGACGATGCAGGGTCTTGCTGTAGCAGTCTCCAGATGCCCAGACCTGCGAGGACAGCCAACACTAGGATCCACAAGCGTGAGTGCATGGCTTGCATCCTAGCGGTAGCTGGAGGCAGCTGTCAGATCTACTTGGCAAGGGATCCGTACACACCTAAGAGACGGGGCTCGCAGCCGTGGTGCTGCGAGCCCCGTCCATTCTCAGCAGTGTACCTGCCCTTACGCGTACACACCGCGCAAGCGGTCCGCGTTGCTGACGCGACGCACCGCCAGCATCTGGGCGGCCATGCGCAAGCGGCAGTTCTGCTCTTGCGCCAACTGGCTGACTTCCTTCCAAGCATCGCCCATCACACCCACAAGTCGTGAGTGGACAGTCTGCGCGTCCCAGTTGAAGCCGCGACGGTTTTGAACCCACTCAAAGTAGTTCACCACCGCGCCGCCACCGGTGGCGAGGATGTCCGGGACCACGCGAATCTTGCGTTCCGCGAGGATCCTGTCGGCGCGCGAGCTGACGGCACCGTGTGCGCCTTCGATGATCATGGCTGCCTGCAGTTGGCGTGCCACGCGCAAATGCACAGTGCCCGCAGCGGCGCAGGGGATCAGTGCCTCACACTCCTTGACCAGCATCTCTTCATTCGTGATGCGTTCAAAGTCGCCTTCGGCGCCGCGCAGCGAGCCGTACTCGGCCCGGTGACGCAACAGCGAGTTCACATCGAGTCCATCCGCGTTGTAGAGCGCACCATGCACATCGGAGAGGCCGACGATGAGGTGGCCATCCTGCGCGAGTAACGAAGCCAGATTGCCACCGCGCATGCCAGCGCCTTGGATGATGATGCGAGCCGGACGACGCGCAACTCCAGCGAATTCGAGCGCAGGCACGAGCAGCGTGCGAATGCCCTCGGCCACCGAACTGGCATGACCGTGCGAGCCACCCAGCGCCATCGGCTTGCCGCACACCACCGCATTCTGCGTGGAACGCTCGTGCATCGACACGGTGTCCATGATCCACGCCATGATCTGCTCATCGGTGGCAACATCCGAGCTGAACACATCGCGGTCAGGGCCCACATCCGCCATCATGCTGGCGACATAGCGACGCACGACTCTCTCGACTTCGCCACGCGTGTGACGACCGGGTGAGATGCGGATGCCGCCGCCTGAGCCTCCGAAGGGGATGTTCAGCACAGCGCACTTCCATGTCATCCAGCCGGCAATCGCGCGCAGCTCTTCGACGCGCAGCGAGCGCTGCAAGCGTAGCGGCCCAAAGTAAGGCCCCAAGCCTGCGTTGTGCTGCACACGCCAACCATCGAACACAGCCAGACGACCATCGTCCAACTGTGTCGGCAGCGACACACGAATCTCGCGATCCGGGTTGCGTAACATCGTGTAGACGTCAGGATCCAACCCGATGCGGTCAGCGGCTTCATCGAAGCCCGCCATCATCGTGGCAAACGGATTCTCGTCCTCGACCGAGAAGGTCTGCGGCGCGAGCTCGTCCACATCGAGCCCAGCCAGATCACCCGGCAAGCTGTTCACGCGAACACCCCGCGCATGCGGTAGACGGTCGAGACGCGATCGATCGACAGGATGTAGGCCGCGATGCGCATCGAGACCTTGTACTTTTGCGCGACGGCGGCGACATCCTCGAAGGACTTGACCATCACTTGCTCGAGCGAGTTGTTCACACGCTGCTCGCTCCAGAAGTAGCCCATACGATCCTGAACCCACTCAAAGTAGGAGACCGTCACACCACCTGCATTGGCCAAGATGTCCGGCACAACCATGATGCCGCGATCATCCAGCATCTTGCTGGCCTTGGCGGTACAGGGACCGTTGGCGCCTTCCACGATCAGCTTTGTGTCGATGCGCTGCGCGTTCTCGGAGGTGACTTGATTCTCGACCGCCGCAGGAACGAGTACATCGCACGGAGTCTCGAGGATTTTCTTGCCGCCTTCGACTTCTTTGGCACCCGCGAAGCCCAAGATCTTGCCGGTTTTCTTGATGTGGGCGAGCACTGCCGGCACATCGAGGCCCGTATCGTTCTGGATGGCACCGTACTGGTCGCTCATCGCCACGATCTTGTAGCCCTCGCGGTGCATCAACATCGCGCCGATGCCACCTACATTGCCCGAGCCCTGCACGACCACGCGCGCGTCCTGCGGCTTCAGGCCGAGCTTCTTCAAGCCTTCGCGTGCGATGAACATCACGCCACGCCCCGTCGCTTCGGTGCGGCCGCGGCTGCCACCGAGCGCGATCGGCTTACCAGTCACAATCGCGGTGGTGGTCTTGCGCACATGCATCGAGTACGTGTCCATCAGCCACGCCATCGTCTGCTCGTTCGTGTTCACATCCGGTGCCGGCACATCGCGGTCCGGGCCGAGGATGTCCATGATCGCGGCTGTGTAGCGGCGCGTGATGCGCTCTAGCTCGCCCTTCGACAGCTTGCGCGGATCGCAGATCACGCCGCCTTTCCCGCCGCCGAACGGTACATCGACCACGGCACACTTCCAGGTCATCCATGCGGCCAGAGCACGCACCTCATCGAGGTTGACATCCGGTGCATAGCGGATGCCGCCCTTGCAGGGACCGCGCGAGAAGTTGTGCTGCACGCGATAGCCCGTGAAGACCTCGATGCGGCCATCGTCCATGACGACGGGAATGGCCACCGTCATCTCGCGGTCGGGCGTGCGCAACACATCGCGCAAACCCTTCTCGAGTCCTAGGTGATCGGCCGCTGTGTCGAACAGCTGAGCCATGGAGAGGAACGGGTTGAACTCGTCGCTATGCGACGCGTGGGCCTGAGCAGAGCCGGCCGGTGCAGTGGCGTGAGACATGGGTAGTGGACCTCGATTCGAGATGGGTGTCCCGCCGCCAGGTGGGGCCATGTCGGGAGTTCGAGGTGCTGACAGGGTAGAAGGCGCGCGCGCATCGCGCGAGGGGGATGGTGTATCCTCCTCCCCATGGCCCTCCCCGCCCACCTAGCCGCCGACATCCCTGCCGACATTCCCGACCAGCCGGAGCTCGTCTCCTGCCGCCGCGAGGGGGACCTCGTTTGGCTGACGATCGAGCGCCCGGATGTCATGAATTGCCTGTCCTTCCCAACGTTGCGCCGCTTGCGCAGCTTGTGCGCCGAGCTGCGGGAGGACCTGTCGATCCGCGCCATCCTCCTGACGGGGGCGGGGGACAAGAGCTTTTGCGCCGGGGCGGATCTTAAGGAGCGCAAGACCATGCCAGCCGAGCGCGTGCCCCAGTTTGTAAAGAACATCCGGCGCACGATGGACGATGTGGAGGCGCTGCCGCAGCCGACGATCGCCGTCATCAACGGCTTTGCTTTCGGCGGCGGGACGGAGCTGCTACTGGCCTGCGACCTGCGTATCGCGGCGGACCATGCCCAGTTGGGCCTGACGGAAACGACTCTCGCCATCATTCCTGGTGCTGGCGGGACGCAGCGTTTGCCGCGCTTGGTGGGGCGTTCGCGCGCCAAAGACCTGATTTTGACGGGTCGCAAGCTGGACGCCGCGGAGGCGGAGCGCATCGGGCTGGTCAATCGCGTGGTGCCGGCTGGGCAACTGGCCGAGGCCGCGCGGCTATTGGCGCTTCAGATCGCGGGCAACGGTCCTGTGGCCGTGCGCGCGGCCAAGGCGGCCATCGATCAAGGTTGTGAGGCGCCCTTGCCGCAGGGCTTGGAGATCGAGGCTCGTTGCTACGAACGGGTGCTGCCCACGCAGGACCGCTTGGAGGCCTTGGCGGCCTTTGCCGAAAAGCGGAAACCTAACTACAAAGGCTCGTAGCCTGCCGCTGCGGGCCAATCGTGCGTTACCGCACGATGGCCTGCGGCTAGTAGGCTGGAGGTCTGTGCGCTGGCGCACGCCTCATCCTCCATGCGTTTCACCGTCAATGAAGAGGGCACCCGCAGTGAGGTGTCGTTCGAACGCGACGCCGTGGTGGCGGGGCGGGCGGTGGAGTGTGATCTGCGGCTAGCCAATGCGCGGGTTTCCCGCCGCCATGCGCGCTTCGAGCGTTTGGAGGACCGGGTCTGGGTGGTCGACCTGCAGGCGGCGAACGGCACCTGGGTCAATGGCGAGCGCGTGGTGCGGCGTGAGCTGCGCGTAGGTGATGAGGTGCTGTTGGGTGGCGTGCGTGTGAGCTTTCAAGGTTTGACGCGGCCGCGTATGGGCGACACCCAAGCGCTGGAGCTGGGTGCAGAGTTGGAGGACGAGGGCTACCGCACCTCGTTGCCCGAGCCGCGCAGCGAGCGCGTGGCGTTGCACAGCTACGCGCGCTTGTGCGCGCAGTTGTTGGCTCCGCACGACACGCCGGCGCTGCTGCGCGCGGTCGTCGACAATGCGGTCGAGCTTGTGCACGCCGAGCGCGGCTTCTTGTTGTTGTCACCCCAAGCCGGTGAGCGCGCGGAGTTCGGGTCCTTTGCCCTCAAGGTGGCGCGCAGTCATGAGCGTTTGGATGTGCCTCTGCCGCACACGCGTTTGTCCAAAGGCGTGACCGAGAAGGTCTACAGCAGTGGTCAAGCGCTCTTGTCAGTCGATGCAGGTCGCGATGAGCGCTTGAGCGGCATGGCTAGCGTCGAGGATCTACGCTTGCGCTCGATCGTATGTGCGCCGATTCGCATCGAAGGCCGTGTGGAAGGTGTTCTGTATGTCGATCATCGCTTGCAAGAGCAGGCCTTTGACGAAGCGGATCTAGAGGCGTTGGAACTGTATGCCAGTCTCGCCGCCCTTGCGATTGTGTCGCGTCGTCGCGTCGATGCGCTGCAAGCCAAGAACGCGGAGTTGGAGGAGTCGCGCCGGCGGATTGCACGCCTCAATGATGAGTTGGGTCGCAAGGTGCGCGATCGTGACGGTGAACTAGCGGTGGCGCGCAGCGAGCTGGCGCGCGAGCGCAGTCGTCACGATTACACCGGAATTGTAGGCCTTTCCGATGCGATGACGCAGGTGTACAGCACCCTCGATCGCTACATGGACTCGGACTTGCCTGTGCTGGTGTCCGGTGAGTCCGGCACGGGCAAAGAGCTCGTGGCGCGCGCATTGCACCGCAATGGTCCACGCAAAGAGCGGCCTTTCGTGACCGAGAACTGCGCGGCTCTGCCGGATGCCTTGTTGGAGAGCGAGCTCTTTGGACACGCGAAGGGCGCCTTCACCGGTGCTCACAAACACAAGCGCGGTCTGCTGGAAGCCGCCGATGGTGGCACGCTGTTCCTCGATGAGATCGGGGACATGAGCCCCGAGATGCAGAAGAAGCTGCTGCGCGTCTTGCAGGAAGGCGAGTTCCGCCCAGTCGGCGCGGATAGCGTGCAAAAGGTCGATGTGCGCTTGATTGCGGCCAGCCATAGGGACTTGGCGGCCATGGTGCGCGAAGGCAGCTTCCGTGAAGACTTGTACTACCGCATCCACGTGCTGCATGTGCGTTTGCCGGCCTTGCGCGAACGGCGTGAAGATGTGCCGGTGCTGGCCCAGCACTTGTTGACGCGTGCGGCGCGCGATGCAGGCAAGCCCGCGCCGTACTTGGGCACCGATGTCGTGGCCGCCTTGTGTGCGTACGATTGGCCGGGCAATGTGCGCGAACTCGAGAACGAGATGCGCCGGCTGGTGGTGCTGGCCGGTGACGAAGTGCGTCCAGAACACTTGTCAGCCACGGTGCTGGAGCGTCGCAGCGTGCGCCTTACCAGCGACCGTGTGCAGGACGCTCAGGGGCTGATGGTTGACGGAGGCAACGACATGAAGAGTGCGGTTGCCGACTTGGAGCGTCGTTCCATCGAGGCTGCGCTGTTGGCGGTGGGAGGCAACAAGAGTCGCGCTGCTGCCGAGCTGGGCATCAGCCGCTTTGCCCTGCAACGCAAGTTGGAGAAGTATGGTCTGGCCGCACGCGAGACGGACGAAGGGAACAGCTAGTATGCGTGCCATGCACCTCGCGCTATGGATTCTGGGCCTAGTGAGCGGAGTCGCCAGTCACGCGGCAGCAGCTCCGTGTGCGGCGGTGCTGCAAGAGAAGGGTGGCTCCATCAAGGAACGCGAGAAGGCCGCCAAGACGGCCGACGAAGTCTGGGAGCTCGCGCTGGAGTGCGAGAAGCGCAAGCTCAAGGCGGACTTGAAGCGCCTTGTGGCGCGCACCTTGGAGCTGGACCCGCAACACGCGGCGGCGAATGCGCACATCGGCAATGTGCAGCACAAAGGCCGTTGGATGACGCCTGCGGAACGCGACGCAGCCGTGGAGGCCGAGCTAGCGGCAGAGATGGCCAAGAAGGGCCTCGTGCGCTGGCAAGACAAGTGGGTGACTCCTGAGGAGAAGTCGCACTACGAAAAGGGCGAAGTGCTCTACCAAGGCGTGTGGATGCTCTTTGCCGAGGCGCAACGCAAGCAAGGCTTGGAAGAGCACGCGGGACAATGGCTGCCGCGCGCCGAAGCCTTGGCGCGCAACAACGGCGCCGAGGTGCAGCAACTCGTTGGTGTGCCGCTCACGCCACTCTTGAACGAACAGTTGGCGCTCTACGCGCAACCCGCGGCGGGCGAGCTCGTGCCGATTGCCGCCGGACTGTTGCGCGGCCGCGCCTGGTTCGACACGACCTTTGCAGCGCCGCCTGGTCTCGACCTGCTTGGTGGACGCTTGGCCGAGTTCTATGTGTTCGTGGATGACGAGCCCTACACCAAAAGCGTGCCGTTGTTCGCAGCGCGCACCAAGACTGTGGGCGCCGGTTGGGATGCAGCTGTGGCAAAGAGCTATGGTTTCTTTTGGAGCGATCCCTATCCGACGAGCTCCGTGCGTCTGTGGAAGCGTGGCATTCCGGACTTGGCCGGGCACTGCTACCACCACTGGGGGCACTTGCTGGCGAACCGGTTGGGCTATGACGGACGTTTGCTGCCGCCGTGGTACGACGAAGGCTTGGCGTGTCTGTTGGAGTTTCGCTCGCATGGTCGCAATGCCGTGTTTTGCCGCGGCAACAAGCTCGAAGAGCCCACAGGGCCCACGACCGGTGGACCGCTCCCCAAGCGCGACACAGGCACCAAAGTAGGTCCGTCCAAAGAGCCACGCGCCAAGGTTGCGCCGTTGGATCCCAAGGCCATGCGCGATGGCCGTTGGAAAGAAGCCCTCGCTGCAGGCATCGATGATCTGCCGAGCTTTGACACCATCGCGAGCTTGCAGTTCACCGAGCTCGATGGCGCCGCGATCGCCGCATCCATGGGCATCGTGGAATGGCTTGAAAGCCGCGGCGAAGGCGCCTTGCGACGCTTTCATGATGTGCTGCGCAAGAACGCTCCTGCGGTGCCGGAGCGCGTGCACAGCTCGGGTGGTGCGCGGCGTGCGATGTACGAAGCGGCCTTCCGTGCTGCGGTGCAACTTTCGTTGGATGAAGCCGACAAAGCGTGGCGCGAGTGGTTAAAGCAGAAGTAACTGACGGCGGCGAGCCGCTTCCGGTGCGCGAGGCTGCGCAGGCGTTGCCGCGCGTGCCGGGGTATCGTTTGGAAGGCTTGTTGGGGCGTGGCTCCACGGGTGTGGTGTATCGCGCACGCCAAGTTTCGGTAGACCGCGTGGTGGCGCTCAAGATCTTGCACAAAGAGCTCGTGGGCGCACGCAAAGCTGAGTTGCGTTTGCAACGCGAAGCGCGTGCAACCGCCAAGCTGGCCCATCCCAACATCGTCACCGCCATCGACATGGGCGAAGTGGATGGTGTCTGGTGGTACGCGATGGAGTTGGTCGACGGCCAACCGCTGCACAAGATCCTGGCCGAGAGCCGTTTGACCGAGCGCGAAGCCCTGCGCCTGTTCATTCCGATCGTGGAAGCGCTGCAGCACCTGTCGGAGCGCGGCATCGTGCACCGAGACATCAAGCCCTCGAACATCTTGGTCGACACGGGCGGACGAGCGCGCTTGGTAGATCTTGGCTTGGCGCACGCCGAAGACGACCCGCAGATCACCAACCACGGTGGCACGCTCGGCACACCGCACTACATCTCACCCGAACAAGCGCGCGATCCGGGCTCAGCGGATGCGCAAAGCGACCTGTGGTCTCTGGGGGCAACGCTCTACCACGCGGTGTGCGGGCAGCCTCCGTTCCAAGGTGCGAGCGTGGCCGAGATCTTGTCCGCAGTTCTGCATGACAAGGTGCGCGACCCGATCGAGCTGGAACCGACTCTGTCCAGCGGACTTGTCTTGGTCCTGCGCAAGTGCTTGACGCGCGATCGTGAGCGGCGCTACCAGGGCCCCGCTGCGCTGCTTGCGGACTTGGAACGCGTGCGCGAACGGCGCGCCCCGCGCGTGACGCGCGCGGGACTTGATCCCGTCAAGCGCGATCCGCGGCGCTTGCTCGCCACGGCGGCGTGGACCACCGGTCTGGCCGGAGCCTTGGCCCTGTTGGCGATTGGAGTCACGCGTGGAGGCTTGATCGGTCCCGCCACTTTGGAACCACCGCCGGAGCCGTGGCAACTGCTTGTGGCACAAGCGGAGAGCTCGCAAGGTGCGGACTTGGCGCAACTCATGGAGCTCTTGGCGCGCAGTGAACCCCTCGTGCGCGCCGCAACGTTGGAGGGCGACGACTTGCGCCGTGTCGAGCGCGCGCACCGCTTGTTGTCCGATCGGCTGGACAGCGAGTTGTGGAAGATCGTGCGCGAGTTCGATCTAGAGCTAGAGTCCAACCTCAAAGCACGCCGTTACGACGAGGCTCAGGCTCTGCTCGTGAGTACTTGGCCACAGCGGTTGCGCGAACGCTTGGGTGGCCAGCGCCTGCTGCCTTCCGAGGAAGAGCGAGCATTGACCGAGCGTGCTGCGCGCTGGACTGCGCGTGTCGCGGAAGCGCGAGCTGCGGCCGTGGACGCGTGGCGGACAGCGCTGCGTACCCACTGGGGGCAGGTGCTTGCGCCACGCATCGAACAAGAGCGCGCACGCGGTGCATGGCGCACGGCGCGCGCATTGTTGGTGCAGTACCAAGGTGGTTGGTCGTCAGAAGTGTCAGCCGCGCGCACAGGGCTTTCCGAGCGTGAGGTCAGTGAGGCGCAAGCGACGCTTGTGGCGGATGAGCTCACTCCGCGGCTGTTGGCCTTGGATGCCGAGTGGGCGCGCACGGATCACATGTTGGCAGCTGAAGTAGCCAGCATGGGCACACAGTTGGAGCAGGAGCTGCAAGTAGGCGATGCGATGGATGCGCCTGCACGCTTGCAGGCGTGGTGGGAGGCACGCGTAGCTTCTGTGCCGATCTTGCCGCAAGAAGAACTGGCGGTGCAAAGCGCCAGCCGTGCTTTGCGCACGTGGAGCACCCGTTTGGATGTGCTCGAGCGTTCGTTGCCGGCACAAAGCTCCGAACGCGAGTGGACACGGGTGCAACGCGCGTGTGTTGAGCTGACCACTGCCGATCGGCGGAACTACTTAGCAGCCGCGCATCTGCTGCGGGCGAGTGTGCGGCCGGAATGGCCGACCTCCATTCGCGAACATCTCGATCTTTTGGTGCGTGAGTACCTGCTGCTGCACGAGGTGTTGGTGCGTGCCGCAGCGAATCTGTGGGCGCACGGCGAGCGTGAAGTAGAGGTCACCACAGGGACGCTCAAGTTGCGCGGTCTTGTCAAAGTGGATGCACAGTGGGTGGTTCCCGATCTTGCAGGTCAAGGTGAGTACGCTTCGGCTGCGGTTGAGTCCCTCGCATTGCCGTTTGGCTTGGTGGTTTCACCTGGAGCCGCTCCGTATCCATTAGCGTTACGCGCGCGCAGCGGTGAACGCCTCCCGGGTGATCCTCCGACCGTGGATGCGGAGAGTCTGGCCTCGTTGGCGCGCTTAGATCGCGCGCAGACGCGGGATGCGTTGCTCTTGGTGGCGCTGCATCTACAGGAAGGGGATCTAGCTGGCTTGCGACTCGACCTCGCCTCCCCCGCCTTAGAGCGCGAGGATCCGCTAGTGTGGAAGGCACAGCTGCGTTTGGACGAAGGGCTCGATGGTTGGCGCGCGGCTGCTCTGGAGCGTTTGCGCAGCTTGCGGCGCGAGGTCCGTGCAACCGAAGGCCGCACAGCGGTCGATCCTCAGCGCTTGGTGTGGCGTGTCGATGACTTGTTGAGCGAGTGCGATGCGCTGCTCAAGGAAGATGAGAAGCGTGAGCTACGCGACATGCGTGCTTTGGTCATGACTCCCGCGCCTCAGCACAAGCCTGCCGATGTCAGTGCCTTTGGCGCAGACAATGTGCGCTTGGCTGACGATGGACGTGCTGTGCTGGAGTGGCAACTGAGCGAGCGCGTCGGTGGGCGCTTAGATGCAGGTGGGTGGCGCACAGCGCGGGATGGCTGGAGTGTGGTGCGCGTGTTGCGTGACGAGGAAGTCGCCTCTTTCGGCAGTCCGACTTTGCCTTTGTTGTCGCCCCTCGATGTGCGTGGGGCTCTATCGGTGCAGGCGACTTGTGTGTTGGATGCATCCGAACCTCCGGACTTGCTGCTGCTGTCGGTGTGTGGTGTGCATGCCTTGGTCGTGGTCGACAAGAGCATCAAGTCGGCGCGTGTCTTGTTGGATGCAGCGGATGACAAAGACCTGTTGGCCTTGGTGCGGCGTGCGCGTGCTGGTGAAGGCCGTTTGACGCAGCTATCCGGGGATAGCCTGCAATTGGGCTTAGACATCACACGCAAGGGTGATGTCGTGCGCTTGGAGATGGACGGACGCGCTTTGGTGGATCGCCAACTGCGTGCATCCACAGCCAGCGGCGATCAGCGCGTGCAGCTGCGCTCTACGCGTCCGCTGCGTTGGCGTACCTTGACAGTGAACGCTGCAACCTTGACTAGCGCCGGCTCTGCGCCTACGCCGCGTTAGTGTCGTGCGTATTTGACAAGCACAGCCCGGGCTGCGTCCAAGGCTTCGGCGTGCAGCAGGTCTGCGACTGCTTGCAGCGCCTCTTCTGGCTCGGTGGCCGCTGCTCCACAGCGCAAAGCACCACGCACATGCGAAGCTAACTGTCGTGGCTGATGCAGGGCCGCGAGTGCCACCACGGCCAACAACTCGCGCTGCCGCGCAGTCAAGCCAGCGCGCGTCAAGATGCGTGCATAGCAGTCTTCATGCACCACACGCCCGAAATCAGGATGAAAACGAGCGATGAGTGCGCGCACCTCGGGACTTTTCGCACCGTAAATCGTGTCGAACAGAGCTGCGCCGCGTTCCGGCGGAATGGCGCGTCCCTCGACTTCCTCAGCTTCCCACTCGCCTAGTCCGCCGGCCTCTAACAACAGGGTTTGGCACTCCACCGCGCGGGGCGCGCCGGCATACACGTGCGTCATCAGCACTGTTTCGCGCCAGGCACGATCGGGCTCACCTGCGGGCGCACTCTGGCGCAGCGCGGCGAGCTCGTCCCAACGGCCCTGCACGCAACAGGCGAAGAGCCGCAACAAGCGCACTTCCTTGGCAGTGAGCATGACCAGCTGGCCTACAGCAAGGTGCCTAGGCTCTGGTGCAAGCGCACCGGATCGCGCTGCTGGAGCGTGGCATCCACGCACGCCATGCCCCTGGGCAACACGAGCACGATCGTTGAGCCCATCTCAAAGCGCGCCAGCTCCTCGCCGCGTTGCATCGTGCGTCCCACCTGTGCGGGGGCGGCATAGCTGTCAGGTACATCGACCACCTTCATGCGCCCCACATTGAGCGCACCGACCAGCACCATCCACGCGCGTCGTCCCTCGCGCGTGAACTCCAGCACGCAGCGCTCGTTCACATCCAACACGGGCTTGCGCTCCAGCACCGTGGGTGCCACGGACCAGCGCTCACCGTCGATCCACAGCGCACGCTCGAAACGCCCTTCAAACGGCGCATGAATGCGGTGGTAGTCGCGTGGCGACAGGTACACGGTGAGGCAGTCCGCGCCCTCCAAGTCCGCGCCAGCGCACAGTGGCCCCAACAGGTCCTCCACGCGGTAGTCACGGCCTTTGGCCTGCACCGTGCGCCCCTGGACGACGGGATGCACCGCTTGCACGCGACCATCGACCGGACACAGCAGCGCGCGTGGATCAGCGGGAAGGGGGCGCACACCGCTCGTGAGCTTGCGCACAAAGAACGCACCCAGAGATGGGTATTCGTGCAGGGGCTTTTCGGCCTCGGAAAGGTCAGCGCCCGCGTACGCCGCAAAGGCCTTGTACACGGGCGCGCGAGCGAAGCTCGGGAGACGCAGATCAGCTAGTGCCCCCACAAGGTGTGAGAGACCACGGCGCAGGAACTTCATGCAGCGCTGTACATACCATACAGCGCGTGTTCCCTGCGCTAGTTAGGGGGCTCTAGAACCCGCCACCTGCAGGCGGTGCGCTCGGGCCGTTGTTTTGGCCTTGACCGCCGCCGCGGTTTCCACGGGCTGCGCCATTGTTGCCACCGCCACCATTGTTGTTGCCACCGCCGCGACCACCACGGCCCATGCCATCGAAGCCTTGCTCCGAAAGCTGGGCACCAAGGTCGGTACCAAAGAGGCGCACTAGTTCGGCATCGCGCCATTCGCGCGCGGTGCGCATCTGCTCGCGCATCGCTTCGGGATCGCCGCCACCCTGCCAACCGTTGCGCAGCTCATCGAACTTGGCACGCTCTTGCACATAGAAATCGGCGAGTACCGCGGCTTGACCGGGGCTCATGTTCAGGCGTTGCGCGGTGCGATCGGCGCGTTGCTTGGCTTGCTGCAGTTCGCGCTCCTTGCGCTCTGCTTCGCGCTTGGCTTCTTGGGCGGCGCGGTCTTCCTCGATCACGCGCAGAATCGTGTCCCGCGAAGGCGCGGCATTCGCCACGGCGGCTTCGACCTTGGCCGCTACCGATTCCGGCGCCTCCAACCGCGCCGGGGCTGCCCCGAGTTGCTCCAGTTTGGTGCTCAAGCTGCCTAGGCGCATGTCCAAATCGTCGAGGCGCGCCTGCAACTCTTTGCCCGGGGCGCTGGGAACCATGGCCACTTGGTTGGCCGGCGCCACAGCCGCGCTGTTGGTGGCCGCGACCTGAGGCGCAGGGCTGCCGATCAGGGCGCCCACATAGCCACCTACGAGGGAGAGGAGGAGGACACCAAGGATGTGCAAGGGCTTCATGCTGGAGAGTATAAACCTGCTGCGGCGCCTCAAGTTCCGGTCGCTTTGCACGAGAATGCGCACCGAATGGGTCCAAAGACCCAAGCGAGGCTTGCCTTACGCCCTCCAAAGGCCGATGTAGAAAGGCCTAATCATGCACGCCCTGCCCGAAGAACTGACCTTGTTGCGGGATCTGGCCCGCGGTTTTGCCAATGATGTCGTCCGGCCCTTGGCGCCGCAGATTGAACGCGAGCATCGGGTGCCGCGTGAGCTCTTGGCCCAGATGGCCGAGGCGGGCTTGACCGCGGTCGCCGTCCCAACCGAGTATGGAGGTGCGGGGCTCGGCGAAACAGGGCTGTGCGTCGTGATGGAGGAGCTGACCCAAGCCTGCTTTGCCACCGCGGTGACCTTTGGCGCGCACGCCTCCATTGGCACGATGAGTGTGCTGGTTGGCGGCAGTCCCGAGCAAAAGCAGCAGTGGCTGCCCAAGATGGCAAGCGGCGAGGTGTTGGGGTGCTATGCGTTGTCAGAGGCCAATGCTGGTTCCGATCCGGCGGCGATGACTACCAAGGCGGTGCGCGTCGAGGGTGGCTGGCGCATCGATGGCGAGAAGGTCTGGATCACGAGCGGCGACATGGCGGATCTCGTGACGGTGTTTGCGATGACCGATCCCAGTGCCGGGGCGCGCGGGGTGACGGCGTTCTTGGTGCCTAAGGGCACACCGGGGCTCTCGGTGGGCAAGCGCGAAGAGAAGATGGGCCAACGCGGCAGTTCGACCGTGGTGTTGGCCTTTGATCAATGTGTGGTGCCCGATGCGCTGCGCCTCGGTGCAGTGGGCGAGGGCTTCAAGATCGCCATGGCGACGCTTGATCGCGGACGCCTAGCGCTGGGGGCTAACTGCTTGGGCTGTGCAAAGGAAGCGCAGCGCCTGTCGGTGGACTGGGCCAAAACGCGTGTCGCCTTTGGCAAGCCGATTGCCGAGCACCAGATGATTGCCGCGATGCTGGCTGATAGCGCGACGGACATCTACGCGATGGAGGCCATGGTCTACCGCACCGCGTCGATGTGCGATGCGCATGTGCCGTACTCGCGCGAATCAGCCATGACCAAGCTGTTCTGCAGCGAGGCGCTTGATCGCGTGGTGGATCGGGCCGTCCAGATCCACGGCGGCATGGGGTACTCGGCAGAATACAAGATCGAGCAGCTCTATCGCGACGCGCGCGTCACCCGCATCTACGAAGGCACCAGCGAGATCCAGCGCCTTGTGATTGCCAGGGATGTGTTGAAGAAGGGCCTGTAACGAATACTTGACGGAATTGCGCGCCGCCGGCCTAGGGCAAGAATGTGTGCACGCCTTGATGGTCCTGCGCGATCCACTTGGGCAGCGAGTTGTCCTCGCCCACGGCAATGCAGTGAATACGCACGCGGCGCGAGCGATTCCAGCGCTGCAACTCTTCACGAATCGCGATGGCTTCGGTCTCCGTGCCAATCGTGGGTGTGCCATCGGTCATAAAGCAGATGGTGTCCACATCTGGGTCCTCGAACGCTCGCGCGAAGGCGTCGTAGATGTTGGTGCTGCCGCCGACCACCAGCTTGCGCACCTGCTCGGTCGCATCGCTACGCAGCAGCTCGGGGCGCTTCTTGTACTTGGGGCTCACGCACACGGCCAAGCTGTCCAACCAAGGATAGACACCGTCGTGGAAGCCGATGATGTTGAACCACGAGCCTGCGGGCATGCTGTCCACTAACTGCAGCAGCTCGGTCTTGGCTACATCGATGCGCAGGCGGCCCGCACTGCCCGCACTCTTGGACGGTTCGTTCATCGAGCCGGACAAGTCGACGATGTAGATCGTGCGGCGTGAGACGACTTCGATGCCATAGAACTTGGCCGCTTGGTGGCCGGTGCCCAAGGTCGGTCCAGCTGGCGCAGGTTGGGTCTTCGGCGCTGCGCTGGAAGTCGGTGCTTGCCAATCCGCTTGGTGGTTCGCCCACCACGTGGACCATTCCTGCGCCGTGTCAAAGCGCCCCATGCCCGTCAACTGTCCCAGCACGCTGTCAAGATCTCCTGACAGGCGCGAACCGGGCTCTTCTTGGGCTAGTCGGGCGACCAGCGCATCCATCGCACCGCGCGTCGGATTGCGGCTGAGCCACTGCACCGCCAACGCACGCAGCGACCACGACTCGGATTGCAGGGCCCGCAAGGCCAACGGCAAGCGCCGCGCATCGTCGCTGCCCAACAACACGGCCAGTGCTGCGCGTTGGCGTGTGGCGTCCTTGTCGCTGCTGCTCCATGCCTCCAGTTGTGTTTCCCACGCTGGCCAGGCCGGGCTATCGCGGCGCAAGGTGCTGACGGCACGCAGCGCCGGTTCTAAGGCTTCGCGATCTTTGCCCTTCGCCACCAGATCGCTCAAGCGCTCGGCCGCTGGCGCGTGTGCCTGCCGCTCCAGCAACTCAATGGCTTCGCAGCGCACGCGCGGCTCTTTGTCGTTCACCAAGCGCAAGGCGCTGTCCCACACGATGGGGAACGCATGTCCTCGCGCCGCGCGCAGCGCATGCAAGCGTGCGTAGGTGTCGCCGCGCAGCATCAACGGCGCCAAGTACTTCGCGGTGGATTCGTCACCACAGGTGGCGATGGCTTCGGCGCCTACGCGGCGCAACCACGCAGGAAACTTGGGGTCGACAATGACCGCATCCAAGGCCTTGGCCGCGTCAGCACAGCGGCCTTCTGCCTTGGCCACCGACATGTAGGCGCGAATGGCCGTGGCCCGTTCGGTGCCGTTCGCCTTTGCGTCCGCGACGACACCTAGGTCGGCAACAACCGGCAGGCAGTACAGCAGTACGGCCGACAGGATCACGCGCGTTATTCGATGAAGCGGTGTTCGCCGCCGTTGTCCGAGCTGATCCACTGCAACAGCGGGAAGTTGTCGCCCACTGCCACCGTGTGGATGCGCACACCACGCCCCGCGTTCCAACGGCGCACGGCCTCGCGAATCGCGGTGGGATCCGTCTCCTTGCCCGCTGTCGGCTGGCCGTCCGTCAGGAAGAAGATCGTGTCCACATCGGGATCTTCGAAGGCCAGCTCAAACGCGTCGTAGATGTTCGTCGCACCGTTGGCACCTTGGCGTTGGACATACTCCTTAGCCTTCTGGCGCAACTCAGCGTCGTGCTTCTTGACCTTCTCTTCGTCCTTCTTGGCTTCCTTCTCGTCCTTGGGCTTCTCTTGACCACCACCGGTCGAAGGACCGCC
>Ga0079301_1000173_pt1 | contig 30840 bp, 43 predicted proteins | sample Wag4_2014_7_11_3_FD_74797 | JGI IMG/M metagenome (GOLD analysis project Ga0079301, IMG submission 74797) | Fresh water mixed with fracking chemicals microbial communities from Ohio, USA - Utica-2 Time Series FC 2014_7_11 | ecosystem: Engineered > Industrial production > Chemical products > Input... | reverse complement strand
AATAGTGATATTAATATCGGGTTCTACTATATTTAATATCACATTCTGCGTAGATGCAATATCTTTTTGTCTTGGAATAGCATAGACCTTAAGTGATGTTCCGGCAAACTGCGAGATCTTAAAATCATTAATAGATACAACGCCTGTATCATAGTTAACAGATCCGATATCAATGATCTTCTTATGATTAGATCCTACTGGTGTAACGATACTTAAAACACCATCACCATTATCTTCTAGAATACAATTATTAATACCATTATACGTAAATGTTGTTGACGTAATAGCATGGAGATCGATGATAGGATGTTCATCAGATAGCAATGGAACTTCGATTGTTAGTGGAGTTTTAAAGTCAACAGTAAGATTCTGAGATGTATTTAATGCCGGAGTGATATACTTGATAAGCTCTATGTCTGTTTCGTTACTGATAATACTAGCTTCAGCATTATCAATGTCGTTTACAAGACGCGAGTAACGAAGCGTTCTTGCAAAGTTATTCAGGTTTGTTGATGCATATGTTTGAATAGCACCAATAACATATGTTCTGACATCTTCTGGATTCAGACCGGTCTTATTGATATTATACTTGACGTTGCTTGTTACCTTCAGGTAGACATAGTCTGGTGATATAAACAATGGTTCCATGGCAACAGATGCACGAGACTTGAGAAATCTTTTATACTCAGTTTCTTTGATCTTTGGAAGACCGTCAACACCTTTAAGATCTACCGATACGAAGATACGGCCATATTGTGGAGGATTTGCATCCTCACCGCCGTATGCTGTAACTGCATTAATTTCTGGAAAATTAATCTTCAAAAGGTTCTCATAGTCCTCGGCTGTGATAGCACGTTCTTGTGTGGTAAATGCACGAGGAGCATTGTACTTGATTGAGTTCATATCCTCGGCGACCGTACCATCATGAGCAGCCGTAAGAGTTCTTACAGACACGTTTGCGTGGTTATCAATACGACCGGTATTCACAAACTTAAATGCGCCGTTCGGAAGCTCACCGTTACAGATACGATATTCGATTACTACGATAGCATTGTTCTTTGGCTTACGTCCTACAACACCGTCACCGAATACGATCTCGTACTTATCACCGATTCCAGGCTGAACAAAGAATACCTTAGATGTGCTATTGTATCCAAACAGAGATGTAGCACGTGAGTATTGAAGTGTCTGTGAGCCATTGTCTTCGATAATAGTAACACCGATACTTGACACATCAACCGTCTTATTATTAATCTTAAAGATCAGAGGATTATTATAGTTTACAACATATGTTTCTGAAAGATAGTTGCCTTCATAGATCGTAATAGCATCACTTGTAAAGACGCCGTTATTTGAATTTGTAATAACGATATTTTCATTTGTCGTGAAAGCATATGTATAGTCATCCACGCGTGACTGGAATGTAGTTCCCTTTGGAACAACAACAGACTGTACAGTAGAATCACCAGGTGTGATTGTTAACTGGATAGCAGCTTCCGCCGATCCGAATGAACGAGGCAGATAGTTCAGTTCCTTGGCATGAGATACAACACTGTCTCTGAGTTTGGCACTGTCAAGGAACATCTCGTTGCCGATCATGTTCAGATAGAAACCATTCAGATAAGAGTTATATGAAAGGATATCAAGAAGCACATTGATATTGCTGCTATCAAAGTCGTAGTCCTTGAATGCATCCTGCTCCATCAAGTATGACTTGAGAGACTCTTTGTATGAGCTAAAATCTAATTGTGTAAGGACTAAACTGCTATTGGCCATTATCTTACTCTGTAAAGTGTTAAGCTGATGCTCATTGGATTAACATTATTTATCACCTCAAAAACGATAGTTACCTCGTAGGAGTTAATACTCTCGTTAGGAATGACCAAAACATCGATGACTCTGACACGTGGTTCATACTTACTGATTGACTCGATGATAACATCTTTGATCAGGCCGCCGACATAGTCACTGATATTTTCGAAAAGAAATCTTCTGAGGTTGCATCCGAAATCTGGTTGGAATCTTCTCTCGCCTGGTTGTGTCATGATCAGATTGCGCATGGCACGTTTAACTGAATTTTCATTAGTATACTTGGCCAGAGTCTTGTTATGTGGATGCATATTAAAGTTGTTATAGAAGTCACTATAATACGGTGCCTTCTCGGAAGCTTTTTCCGAGTTAGTGATCTTGTCTATTCTTTTAATATCGGCCATCTGAAACTCTTTTTCTTTTATTTATTCTACGTATTTTACCTGTACACAGGATGGGAAGGCTGCTTCAATTAAACTTCCCATACTAAAGATCGGCGGCAGGAGAATACTTAGCACCTCACATTCAGTAAGAGGATTCTTTCCCGACAGGATATCTGCTACCTTCTTGATGATCTTTAAGATCTTACCAACAATCGGAAACTGCTCAAGAATATATCCAGGCGCTTTCTCCATAATCTCGTTGATCTTGACGATGATACCACCCTTGAAGAATCGTCTAGCCTTCTGAATGAATTCTTTGAATGCATCCTCGACCTCGTGGAAGTCAAGGGCCTTCGATCGAATGTCCTTCTTATTAGGATCGATATCCAACAGATCGCCGACTGTTCCGAGTAGAGGGATCTGTATGCCTAGGATCTTATCGATCGCCTCTTGTAATAGTTCCTCACCTAGATCATTTACTGCCTTACCGGATAGCACATCCTCTTTGGCCTTCTTGATCTTGGCTTTGTAATCTGCTACCAATGCGTCAAATGTCTGCTCAACGGTAATGGTAGGATCGATCGATGCCATGACCAGATCATAGATTGGTTTGCCAATAATCGGAATGCTTTTTACTGCGTTGGCAATAGCTTCTGCAACTGATCCGATAAAGTTGTTGATCAAATTGTTGAACCAGTTCTTGATCTTATGCCATACCTCTTCGGATTGAAGATCGGGCGATTTTACACCAAGATCACCATTGTGTGTGGATTCAATTCCTAGGAACTTTTCTACCTTTTCGATGTCTTCTTTAATCGCCAACTTTACTTTTCTTTGGCCATCCTTTGTGAATAGATCCACGATCTTTGGATCATAACCATCTGCTGTCTTACCAATAAACGGAATAGGAATCTCGAACGGATTAGGAATACCAAGAATACTGATTAGGTCGAGTAGGATATCTACAACCTTCTTTTTGAAATATTCTTCAATGTCTTTGCTTAGTTCACGTGCACGATACTTTAGTTCAAGTTCTTTTGATTTCAATTGACCCAATGGATCTGTAGTAATACCTTCGATTAGTTTGACGATCTCATCGATGGCTGTAATAGCTGCAGCAATAGCAACACCACATTTGTCATCTACATTTAGTCCATTGCTAGTCAATGTCAGACGATTCATCGTCCTACCAATACTAGTAAAATATGCGTCTAGGTCTTTTTTGCTGATCTTTCCATCGGATCCGCAGTCGAGTTTAGGGATCTTAGGAATCTCTAATACGACTGTCATCCATTAATTCCAACGATCGGTGCGCGGATATTAACTACTGTCTTAGAAACAATGTCAATGTCCTTATCGGCATTGATCTGGATCTTGCCTTCATTCGAAACAATCTGCAAATCACCACGTACAACGGAGATGGCATGATCGTTAATAGTCACACTGGTACTATCCTTGACCGACTTGGTCACGATCGATCCATCAGGGAAGATCTCGATATAAGATCCAGACTTATGGTATGCATGTAGGCGTTCTGCGCCTGGAGTATCATCGATCTCGATCACATGTCCAGCTACGGTGTTGAGTGTTCGATTGTTAGGATACTTGGCGTTGTACTCGGTTTTCTTCTCGCCAAGTTCAGTAATGTAATCTTTCTGAACAGGTGATTCGCCAGATGCCTGTCTTGATACTGTATCGGCCATGGCCATTGAACCAAGAATCATAGGATGCTTCTTGTCACCCATATAGAAGCCGATTACCCAGGCACCTTTGGTAAGCCCGATCGGCGACTGACCGATTCCAGCGAATCCAGAACTTGTCACTGGCATCAGGACCTTCGCCCACGGAAGGATGTTCAGATCCTTGTCGGATCCGCCTGGTGCATTCTCACCAAAGATTCTAACTCTGACTTGACCTAACTTTTCAGGATCGTCAATGTCTTCGACTACACCCTGGAACCATTGCATGGTCTTCATACTATTCTCCGTTATACCGCAGTCAATTGACTATCCATGCCAAACTGTTTGGCGCGGGGCTTCTGTCCACCTGAACCATCTCTGACAATCTCAAGAGCCTGTACATATTCGGCCTTCTCGTTAAAGGTTACAATGTGTCGGCACTTCGTAATAATAAAGTTACCAGCTATCACAGAACTCGAATCTACATATGGCTTGTTCTCACCAATCGGAAGTGCATCATGCTCAGGAATTTCACAGGTAATTACGTCTCCGACAGAAACAGTAGTGTCGCCATATACCGTAATCTGAACAACCGTTGTCAAAAAGTGTGTCAGATAGTATGGTAGTTTATTAGCCTTGTCGGCAAACTCGTGTGTCTCTTTATCTGGATCATAAAGAACCACTTTGATAGCACCATCATCCTTATTAATTTCTTCTTGTGATTTTAAAGACGATGATTGTGAACCTTTGTTCAACTGGACAAAGTCCAATCGTCTTGCGTCCTGTGCAAATTCTTCATACTCTCGGGTTTTAATATTTAATTTTACTACACGGTTCTTACCGCCACCGATTGTTCTTGCAACTGTCTGGTTTACATTCGGGATTGTCTTGAATGCAAGGATGTTTCTCCATTTGGATCCTGTAACATCTACTTGGCTAAGACCGCTTTGAATATAGTATTTGTCGCCGATGTTCTTGATACCTTCTTCGACCAGCGCCTCTAAAGATTTGAAGTGATAGCCGCGGCTATTCTCAAAAAATACGAATGCAGAACCATTATAGTTTTGTGAAATGGCCATCGTTCTTACCTGGTCAATGGCTTCAAATGGTGTGATGTTGTTCATTACAAATGTATGAAGACCATTCGTCTTCTCTGCAAACAATGGCTTCTTTGAATCCAGTACATTAGGTGCTTCTAGATATGCTTTGACCATGTTCTCACACTCGATCTTCTCACGTGTGAACGGGACGTTCTTGAGTGTAGGAGACTTAGCAGCTTCTCTAGATACGCCGGTCAGTTTATAGATAACACCCTTGTCATCTGGAAGTGATTCGACCGGACCTGCTTTGATGATTCTGAAGTCGTAATCAACTGCACCCTTCGGGTTGTCTTCGTATGTCGTAAACTTAACACAGATAACCTGTTCAGAGAAGTTAAAATGGCTGAACATGCCAGTCTTATCTGAGATGATAAACTCTGCAATCGGTGTAGGTTCTAGAATGCTTTCATAGATATCCATTCTCGCACAGTATGGTGTGAGATCGATTGGTTGTGTAGGCGTGGACATCTGGAAGGTAATGAGTTTATACTTACCTTCTAACATGATTGCTTTATCGGTCATTCTTGAATTTTCTCAATGAATAATTTTTCAACATCAGGAAGATATGTACGTTTAATAATATTGACATATCTTCTCAACTCATTCTTTTCTTCTTCATACTCATATGCATTAACAGGAGACCAGAATGCAGCCTCCTCGTCGCTGATTACCTTTTGAAGAGTAGTTACTTCCTCGATTGAATCACTACCGTCTGCCTCAAACATCCCTACAACATGTTGTACAAGAGCAATATTAGTGTCTGTATCGATCGAGATCAATGCAGCTTTGGCACCTGTGGATGCTTGTTGAATAATATCTGCATCGGCTAGTACGCTTACATCTGTCAGTTTTAGACTGACGATCATATTAGTAGAAGCGATCCAGTCTTCCTGGACTCTATTATATCCCATAATTCGGAAACCGTTGTCCATCACCGGCTTCCAATACTTACGTATTTCTGGTCCTAGTGACTCATAGATATCGACACTGATAAGACTATCATCACTTGCCCAGTCATTACGATAAAACTTGGTTGTAGACACGGCGTTGTTATACGACCCGTACTTTGCAATAACAAAGGCAAGAAAGTCTTCCTGTGACATGTAAAAGTCATGGTAGGGATCGATAACTGTATTTGACAGATAGATCAACCAGTCATACTGCGACGAGTCATAATAGCTATACGAAACCATGTCTGGGCGGTTCATGCCTTCCTCTAGAACATAGTCAAAGTTTGAGTAGATGTCACGCATTGCTTCTTGCGTGAAGTCTACCTTTGTCAGTAGGTTCTTTGCCGGAACACCGCCATAGTTAACCAATGGAAAACGATCGAAATATCTGCCCATTATTGTGCTCTCTTATTAAGGCGTATCTGTTTTTGCAGAGTCAGGTGTTTGTTTAAAGATAGTGTCGACAGTATTCTTGACCTCATCTCTATTAACACCGATTGCATCTGGAAGCAGGTTAAGAATCTCTTGAATTCTATCCGAGCGCTGCTCACCATAATCGTTAGATGTCCAGATCTCTGTTTCTAGGAAGTCTAAACTCAATTGAATGAATGTAGGTTGTTTAGTACCAGCAAAGAATGATGGAATACCCTGTGGTGAATAGTTAACAGCAACATCTTTTAAAAGACATGGCTTAAATCTAATCAGTTTATTTTCTTCACCATCTTTTGCCCATGGATACAGATCGATCTGCACAAGTTGTGGATATTGAAGTGCAGCGGTTCCATTTGTACTGTACGATGGAAGTGTATTTGATTTCAATTTATAAATCAGCAGTTGTAGCTGAGTACTTTCCTCGGCGTTTCTAGGAGCAAACGTCCACTCAAATCTGTGTGTTCTTAGTTCGATACCACTGAAGATAGCAGCTACGTGTGGATTCGGTACGGCACCTGCAAATTGGCCAATCGCATCGCCGAACTCACCAGACATCTGAACTAGTTTACTCAGAAGTAATGTTTCGGCGGTATCAGAAGGTGAGAAACTACTTTTGCCTTTTGTTGTAAAATATGCAGTCGCCGCATCAGCAATACCACCAGCCGTACCGGTACTCTTCGGAGCAATGTTGAGATCGATAGATTCTCTTAGTTCTCTTGGAAGTGGAAGGACAAACGCTTCCTTGAAGACCAGATCAGCACGTGCCTGTGGAGCCGGTCGGCGATATTCAGCAAACTTCATAGAGAAATAATATTGGCCCAGATGGCTTGGGTATTGAAAAACAGCGCCTGTTGTTCCGCTGACACCTATCTTATTGGTAATACGATCAACAGCATCACCAGTCGTTTCAGCACCATCTCTTGGGAGAACATTTGTACAGATCTCTTCTGGTGATACACGCTTCTGTTCTGATGTTGAAGACTGAAAATACTTGTCTGATAATCCTACTGAGAAGGAATCGCCGAAGCGAGATGACAATTGTCTTGCGATGTTATCTGACAGGCCGATCTTCTTAAGGCCCTTTGCAAAAAGATCCTCAACGGCATTCTCTAACTTTGATTCGATTTTATTGGCAATGTTATCGGCAAGTTTATTCAGGATACTTTTAGTATCTCTCTTCAAACTATCGATATTAAGATTGATAAGTGCCATTGACTTCTCTTTGTGTAAGGTTCATAATCTATTTATAAATAGAAAATGGCATATAAGGGAAAGTTTCAGCCGAGAAACCCTCAGAAGTATCTCGGCGATCCATCGAATATCGTCTACAGAAGTCGATGGGAACTAAAATTTATGGGTTGGCTTGATAGTCATCCAGGTGTATTACAATGGGGAAGTGAAGAACTTATCATTCCCTACAGGTCTCCTATTGACGGTAGAATTCATAGATACTTTCCTGACTTTATCATCAAAAAGAAGACACAGGACGGCAAGATCGATACCGTCGTAGTCGAGATCAAGCCATACGCTCAGACCAAACCGCCAACAGTCCAAACTGGTAAGCCAAATAAAAGGTATATCAATGAGGTCGCCACATGGGGGATAAATAGCAGTAAGTGGGAAGCTGCTGGCAACTATTGCAAAGATCGTGGCTGGAAGTTTGAGATCATAACAGAACACGAACTCGGAATAACATTTTAATGGCAACAGTATTCGATACAATCATTACCCAAGGTGTCCGCTCAGGCCAGATCCCTGCGCGTACGCAACAGGCACGTGATTGGTTTCGTGAGACTGCCAAGAAGATTGCACGTATCAATGAGCGTGAACTGATGCGTGGAGATCAATCACGGTTGGTTACTACGCCGATCGTTGGTCAGATGTACATGTACTACTATGATCCCAAGCACAAAGAAACTCTGGCATACTATGACCGGTTTCCTCTGGTGTTTCCTTTTCGTAAGGTACCAGGCGGATTCTACGGTCTGAACCTACACTACCTTCCCCCTCAGTTACGTGCAAGGTTAATGGATGGTCTGTACGACTATGCCAACAACACACGATACGATGAGTCGACAAAGATTAAGATGAACTATTCACTGCTTCAGAGTGTTTCGAAGCTTAAGTTTTTTGAGCCATGTGTCAAGATGTATCTGGATGAACACGTTCGTTCTAGATTCATGTACATCTACCCTTCAGAATGGGATGTCGCTCTGTTCCTGCCGACAGAACGTTTTACCAAAGCAACAAAGACACAGGTCTGGGCAGAGTCCAAGAAGATGGTTAGAGGACAATAATGGCGGATATAAATCAATCCACAAACTCAGAAACACAAGCAGGTAGTGCAGTTGGCGGTAATGTACCGACTGAACCAAAAAGTCAGGTTGCAAATACATCGCAGTCATTCAGCATTGATAATTTCAGAACCGAACTTAATAACTATGGTGTCCTACCGACACATAGTTATCTTGTTAGATTTGCACCATTCAAGTCAAGCGGTCTGACACGAGCATTGAACAACTATACATCTATCAACAAAGACAAACTTATCATGAGATGTGATAGTGCTATCCTTCCAGCAGTATCACTTATCAAAGAAGAAGCTATCCGTCGTTACGGTTATGGTCCTACTGAAACAGTTCCATATAATGTGAACTTCGGCGACTTTACACTTCAATGGATTGTAGATAATAATTCAGAGGTTGTTGACTTCTTTAACAAGTGGATCAACCTGATTGTCAACCACGACTCAAAGGGTGGGGCTGACATGAGAAATACCGGCGAATTCAATAACTATCAGCCATACGAAGTCGGATTCAAGGATGACTATTCGAATAGTAAGGTCAGTGTATTCGTATATGACAGACAGTTAAATACGACAATTGAGTACAACATCTTTGATGCATTCCCGATCTCTATTCAGAGCATTAACCTGGCATGGGGTGATGAGAACCAAATGATGAAGTACAATGTAACATTTGCATTTACTGATATGGTTATGAAAACGCCTAAGGCAGGTGACAATGCATTATACTTGGCCGCACAACAGGAAGCAATTGCGGCAGCCGCAGCAAGATCACCGAACGAAGAAAAAGGATTTCCTGGTGAAATCTTTGTTACAGGTCTTAGTGGTAACAGACAGAGTGCTTCTGGTCCATTTTTCGGAAGTCCATCCGCAGTCGGTAACTATACTATAGAAGTTCCACCAGAAGTACAACAACAAATTAATACGGCTGCATCAGACCCAGCCCCATCAATTAATATTATGACTATTCCATTGACACAAGCTTGAGGAGAATATAATGTCTTTGCCTAAAATCAGTCAACCTATCTTTGACACAGTAGTACCGTCAACAAAAAAGAAGGTTGAGTTCAGACCGTTCCTTGTCAAGGAGGAGAAGATCCTTCTAATTGCACAACAGGGCGGCAATGATGGTGAAATTATCCGTGCTATCAAACAGATCCTGAATAACTGCATAACCACACCAGGATTCGATGTTGATGATCTATCTACATTCGATCTAGAATATTTGTTCCTGAAACTTCGTGCGCGTTCAGTCAATAATATTGTAAAGCTTTCTTATCGTGATACCGAAGATGATGAGGTCTATGACTTCGAACTGGATCTAGATAAGATTGAAGTGACGTATCCAGATGAACAGGCAGATCCAACTATTGCTATCACCGACTCAGTCGGCATGACGATGAAGTATCCTTCAGCATCGATCACTGATAAGATGGGTACATTCGAGAATGAAATCGAACTGATGACATTCTTTATTGTCAACTGTATCGACACAATCTATGATGCCGATGAAGTATATGTTGCCAGTGAATATACTGACAAGGAGATCACCGAGTTCCTTGACGGTCTTGATGTAAAAACATTCGATAAGATTCGTAAATTCTTCGAGGCAATGCCAAAACTATATCATAAATTCGAATACAAGAATAAGCTTGGTAATGAAAGGGTGATTGAGCTAACGAATCTCAGAGATTTTTTTATGTGGGGTTGAGCCACACGACCCTTCAGGTATACTATTCGATGGTATTCTCGATGGCTCAACACCATAAATATTCAATTACTGAGATTGAAAGCTTAATACCTTATGAAAGAGATCTATATGTTGATATGCTGATGTCATATCTTGAAGAACAAAAACAAGAACTCGAAAATAGAAGAAAATAACATGGCATTGCCCGCAATTGCAGCAGCAGCTGGTACAAAATTAGGCATTGAAGTCATCGGTGAAGGAATTGAAGCCGGCGGCCGTATTGTTGCAGGTGCTTTACAAGGTATTGGTTCTGCTGTTGGCGGTGCTGCTCAGGGTCTGGGTTCTGCTATCGGAGGAGCATTACAAGGTGCTCTTACCGAAGGCCCAAAAACAATCGTTAATAACGTCGGCATCGTTGGAAGTGCAGGTAAACAGAACATAGTGTCAGGCAGCGGAACACTTCCTGCCCCTAAAAAAGCTGCTAAACCAACATACAATGAAAAAATGCCGACAGAAAAACTGTTGGCCGTCGCTGTATCGTATCTTGCATCAATTGATAGTACATTAAGAACACAAATAGAAAATGATCGTCTGGCTTTTCAGAAAAAAGTACAAGCCGAAAAAGAATTCGCGATTGAATCAAAAGACACCGGCATGTTTAGTAAACTCGGTGCAGGTTTAGGTGCCGCGGGTAACTATGCCAAAGAAAAGACAGGCAAATGGGATGTTGCTGGAAAACTGCTCAAGGGTGGTTTGCTGTTAGGTGGACTTGGCGCCATCGGTATCTCGCAATTAGATACTTCTGAATTAGATGCTCTTAAAGAAAATGTAAATGCCTTCAAGCGTGAATATGGGTGGTTGGCTGAACTGGCCGCTGTGGCATCTGGTGCTGCACTTGGTTTTTCTGTTGCAGGGCCATGGGGTGCAATTATAGGTGCGATTGCCAGTGGCCTTGGTGTTCTTGGTTACAAAATGGAGAACAAGAGAGAAACATTCAGATCAAAAAGCACTCAGCTTTTTTCTGATGCTGCCAAAGAAAAGGCAGAAAAGTATTTCCAAAGACGCGCCTTGACGATGAATCAACGTGGCGGGGATCCAACAAAAACTGGACTTATTGAATCTGCACGGGCTTATCTGCAGATATCTGCTGGTAGTGCAGAAGATGTGCAGTTCTTGAAGGATGATCTTAAGAAACAGGGCCGCAGTGATGCCGAGATTGACACCATCTTATTTGGTACTCAAGATCAGTTAAATGATGCCAATATAGTAGGTGCAAATCCTCCGACATCAGATTCATACAAACCCGCTGGTACCCAAGAAACATATGTTCCTACTGGAGATCAAAAAGTAGATTTTGCTATGCAATATCTAATGAAGAATCTTGGGATAACTCACTTCCAGGCGGCTGGCATTGTGGCCAATCTTATGGCAGAATCTGAGTTAGATACGAATGCATTTAATGAAGCAGGCGGTGGCAGAGGTGCATACGGCATTGCTCAATGGAGAGGGCCGCGTCAAGACGGATTAGATGCATATGCTAAATCTCGTGGGACCCGCCGCGATGTCTTTGAGACTCAATTAGGTTGGATCGTTCAAGAAATGAAAACAACCCACAAAGACTCTCTGTCGGCTTTGAAAGCAACTTCAAATTCTGCTGATGCAACTACAGTAGTTCTTGATAAGTACGAAAGACCGAGCGCTGCTGATAGAAATTCAAGTCTTAAAAAGAGAATTTCTTATGGTATGGCGGCCGAACGTGGAACATCATTATCGACTGCGCAGTCTACATATGAAGAACCAGCTGCACTAGCTGCACAGGCACGTGGCGCCAGTTCTGGTGCAACCGGTTTTAGTATTGAATCTGCCTTGGATATGGCTAAAAATATCTTTGGTGAAGCAGGTGCAGCACTAATTGGTACGCAGAACTATACATCTAGACCGATTACTGAAAAGATCAACGATCCAAGCGCAAAGATCTTGGATATGTCTAAGAAGATAGAAACGGTCATGATTGCCGGTAAAGAACAAAAGATTACAGGACCCGGTGCAGTAGCTGCTACTGCGATGCAGAAAAGTATTATGCAAGCATCTAATGACGGCAGTCTCGGTGCATTAAATCCTAATTATCCAGGTGATAAGGATATAGTCATGACGTATCTGGCACACTGGAAGTTTGCGGCATGAGTGTAACAATCGGCGATCAAAAGTTTGTCAAAGACGCCAACAAAGGTTGGATCGATGCCAAGACTAAACAGCCAGCTGATACAGGTCTTATCAAACTACTAGACAGTCTCATGGTCGAAGAACCAGAGGTTAAAAAACTTCGTGTCAAGATTGATAGGAACGTGGAACCCGTTTTTATCAACGGCCAGAAATTTGTCTATGACGTTAACCAAGGATGGCTTGACGAAAAAACAAAAATAGCAGTTCCTCCAAGTTTACAAACTATACTAAATAGTTCTCTTTCACGTTTTGAACAGGTTGGCGCAGGCCCAAGCGTATTTACATCATATGGAATGACCGGTGAAGCGGCTTTACAAAAGACAAAGAGTAAGAAACCACCAAAAACAGGTGGAGGAGTACTTGTAAAGAATCAAAATGTTGGTATCAATAAACCATTAATTGCAATGATTAACCAGTTGGCATCTATCGATAGCTATCTAAAACAACAGTTGCAAAACAATCAAATTATTTCATTAAAAGAAGTGGCTCAGGCAAAAGAAGCCAGTATAGAAGCCAAAGATACTGATCAAGCCAAAGTACTTGAAACACCTGATGCGGAAAAAGAAAGTAATGCCGATCTTATAGGTGCAGTTGCACTAGCCGGTCTTATTGCATTGCAGTTTGATCCAGTAAAGGAAACAATCAGCAGTCTTGCAAACTTTGGTAAAGAAGCAGCTTCATATGTTATTGATGTTGCTAAAACAATAAACGGTGCATTTGAATGGTTACTCGGCGATGGAGCTGCCACATCCAGCACTGCAAGTGCTGGAAATATCGGTCCAACAGAATACACACCAAACGATTATTTTAAATCACCTCCAGCATTTGCTTCATACGCACCTGTTACTCAACCGGCTCTTACTACGACTCCATCTGCTGGTATTTTATCAGCTGATCCTAAAGTTCGTGAACAAGCATTTACACAAAAATCAGCTCCTACAAGTCAGAAACCGATTGCTACAACACCGGCACCTGCGGCAAAAAGTTCTCCCAAGGCAAATACCCAGCCACCTGCTAATGCTTTCTTTACAGCAAAACCAAATATACTTTCAAATGATCCAATACAACGTGCTCAGGCTATTGTAGAAAAAGATAAAACAAAAACATACGGTTTGAAGGCAAAGGGCGGAAGAACTAGCGGAAGGGCAAGTGCACCTACAATTCCTAAAAATGATATTGTGGCACTTGCAAATTACTTAGTAGGCCAAGGCGCTGAAAAAAGTAAAATGGAACACATGGCAATTAGTGGTAGAGTAGGTGAACATAGCAACAACTCTAGACACTATCGAGGAATGGCAATTGATGTCAATTTTCCTGGGCCAAATGAAGCTGCCATTCTTGACGCCTTAGCTCCACAAATAAAAGCAGCCGGATACAATGTTCTTTGGAGAACTAAAGGGCATTATAGTCACATGCATGTTTCAGTCGGCGGACCAGAAGGCATCGGTGGATTCGGTGGCGGCGAGAGTCCTATTGCTAATGCCGTAGATACTATTACGGATGTAATGAGTAATGCCAAGAATATCTTCGGCAAGGTTGGTGCTGCATTGATTGGCACTGATGACTATACAAAACGCGAGCTTACAACTGCTGCATCAAAACTAGGTCCTATGGCAAAGAGTTATGAAATGGCAAAGACTGATGCCATGGCCGAATCTAGAACTCCAAAGCCGACACCATCCGTTTCTAAAACAGTTTCACCGGCAAACATCAATCCAAACAAATCATCGCCAGTGATTCAGACACCGGCGACCGAGAGTGATATGGGTGGTGTGAACTACTACCTAGAGAGATTCGGATTCATGCCTGCTCAGTCAGAGATGGCCATAATATAAAAGAAGAGGGGAACCTCTCGATCCCCCTCTTCCCTCCGATCAATCTTCAGCGGCAAGCTTACTGAAGAACGCAAGATCCTCGTCATCATCATCGACAGCAGAAGCAGTGGCAACTGAAGGTGCAGCTGCAGCCTGGAAGGTTGGGGCCGGAGCCTTGTACTCTTCAGCGTCGAGCTCAACGCCACGAACCTTAGCCGGAGCATTAAGAACGAGAACGTTGTTGAGACGGGTCTTAAGTTCGTCATAGGACTTGAAGTGCTTTGGATCCACGAGTTCCTTGAGGGAATGCTCCTGCTTCCAAACGGCTTCAAGCTTGTCGTCATCATCGAACAGTGGTGCGGGAGAGTCGAATTCTGACTTATCGTAGTTGGGATAACCCTCAACCTTACGAATCTTAAGCTTGAAGTTTGCACCCGACCAAAGATCGAATGGATTCACTGGCTGTTCGTCTTCGAACGATGGGTTCATCAGATCGTTCAGCTTATCGAAGATCTTCTTGCCGTACTTGTACAGGAAGACTTTACCTTCGTTCTCAGGGTTGGCTGGATCCTTAATAACAAGGATATTACTGTAGTAGGCAAGACGACGCTTTTGTTTACGTGCCGTTTCCTTGTCAGCATCAAGGCCAGAGTTCCAGAGGGTGCTGTTCATCTCACCAACAGGATCGTCTTTACCGAGAGTCGTCAATGACCTCTCGATGTACCATAGGCCAGTTGGTCCCTGGAATCCATGATCCCAGATCTTAACATATGGAAAGTCTTCACCTTCGGGGGCTGGGAGAAAGCGAATAACAGCATAACCATTGCCTGCCTTATCTGTGGCACACTTCCAGAGCTTGTCGTCTCCGGTACGGTCGTATGTGGTATTCTGCTTTGCGAGTTCCGTCTTGAGCTTGTCGAAAGACGAGGTAGAGGAACGCTTGAGGTCTGCGAATGACATATGTTTTCTCCTAGTATGTCGTTATGTACGTTGTATTACGATTTGTGTTTTACCGAGAGATACTTGGCACCACCATCCCATGGCATGAAAGGAATATCTCGATATTCGATATCATGCTCAGTGAACCGTGGAACAAAGTCTTCGGTAATGTATTTATCATTGTTAATGCCAAAGATCAGGTTAGAATATGAAATTAACCAATTTTTTGTATTACCAATGCGCCCCATGATATCCGCACGAAGATCAAGAGGCATTTCGGTGAATGACCACGTACCGATCATAAAATCGGCGTCTACGAGATCATTCACATCAGAGGTGTGCACGATGTTGGTATGTCCCAACTGGTCGTGATACCACTTCTGAATCTGACCGACTTCTTTGAAGTCGTAGATGATGTACTTACCCTTGAAACCAAGCTTGTAGACGATATCGGCCATGTCACCGATACCACCACCCAGTTCAACGATAGTGTCTAGTTTGCTAAGTTCAGCAGGTCCCCATCCGTTCAGGACAAGGTGAGCCATATGCTGGATACGATTCATTGTTGTACGATAGTCCTCGAACATCGCATAGATCGGATAGTCCTGTTCAGTCATGCCGATCATCGGTTCCTCTAGTGCATCGCGCACGGTCTCACTTGCCTTTGCAGCCATAAGGACAGGACCAATGTAGTCTGTAAAACGTGCCCGTGTCATGAACGGAACCGACATGGTTGATGCCCATACCTTGAAACGTTCCATAGGAAGGTTCTCAAGATCGGCGGCAAACACTTCGCACATAGTCGACCAGTAGTTGCCGTCATTTACCTGCTTCGCTGCCATCATCTTTTCAAAGATTTCTTTGGATGTGGCCAACGGAGCTTGAGCCGTCATGCGTGGGTCTTCACGCTGAGGCATAGAATTGTATGTAAAATATTCACTCATTATGCAAACTTGTCCTTCAAAATCTTACGACATTTGAACATATCATAGTGGAAAAATGGTTTGTACTTCATGCACTTCTTATATATCGTAGGCCACAGGATAGTATCATCGATCTTCTTGTTCCAGTGATTAAAGAAACCGAGAAGATCATTAAGGATGATTACTGTCTCTATACTAATCTCACGGCGTAGATATTGTTTAAGAAGGTATGGATGTTGTCCATTATTTACAATAACATTATCGTCGAATTTTGTACACAGTTTATTTAGGTCCTGCTCAAAAATATATGACAATGATTGTTGACGTTTTAGCCAACCTGCATAGACCTTCTCAGAGTCGTCGTTGAATAGATCTCCAATCCACTTAAGATCACCATCAACAAAGTTGGCTACAAGGTACTGTAAAGGATCTTTATGTTTGGAGAGTTTGTAGTACTGGTACTTGTCCTTGCGTACCTCAAACGAGTGTTGAGACGCGCTGACCTTGCCGTTGTACTTGATGTAATCGTATGATGTGGTGAAATGACTCTTGACGGCAAGGAAAGTTTTATAGCTTTCGAAGGGTGTCATTCGTCATAAATCCATTCATTGTTCTCATTAGTATAACCATATTCCCTAAGCAGTCCAAGTTCATATGGGCAACTATCATCGCCTTCTAATATTTTATAAAGTGCATATGCCAATTCATCTGCTCGTTCAGCGTAAATGGAATCGTGCCGATTAAGAAGTTTTATTATCGCCATAAATGAATCATTACTCATAGTGGAAGGTGTGCCCTCTTAGGGAGGAAGTTAAGATCCTCACATTCAGTCTGGAGCTTGGACTTGATCCGTACGTTATTACGGATAATCATGGCTGCTGCCTCGATCTCTACGTTGTTCGTCTCACAATAGTGGACGACGGCATCTAAATAATCTAGTTTATTCTTAATCACAAGAGATTCAATGTCCTTGATAAACTTTTCAGTAGTCAAGGCCTTCTCAAAGATAACGTCGTCCACCATTAATTCATCCTCTATAAAAAATATGTGCACCGATTTGAGTGACACGTCGCATACCCCAGTTGGGGTTTACATAGTTAGCATGATAGAATTTTGCGCCTTTGGTCACATCTCGGATATTACCCAGATAGACATTCTCGGCGACTCGCTTAGATTCAGCGAACACGGCCATGTTACGAACACGCTTGTTGCCTTCACATACCCAGGAGAACTGGCATACGCCACGTGACTTCTGGTAGACAACAGCGCAGGCCGACTTAGGGAATCTTCCATCCTTAACTCGGTTCATAACAACATTAGTTACGGCCACTTTACCTTTTGTTGATTGATTGCCTGCTTCGAAATATGCATTCTCTGCAAGACATTGGATTTGGCGTCTGTCGTGTGCACTGACATATACAGGCTTCTTGACAACTACCGGCTTTTCAACAACCTTCTCAACTATCTTGACTTCCGGTACCTTGATATACTTGGTTACCGTCTTGGTTGGAATGAATGCTGACAGGATGATCGCAAAGATCAATCCTATTAAAAATCCTTCTGCACGTGTTAGGTGTGGGAAGGTTTCTGACTTCTTAAAAAGAACCATTGTATCCTCTTAGATATAATGATCTTGGCTAACGCAGACGAGTATATAGATGCGTCTCAGCACCATCTGTCTGCATTGCTATAAGAAGATACACAAAGAATAACGAAGTATCTTCCATCCATTTCCCCCTTACTGGAAATGCAAAATCATTAGTTGTTTTCGTCGGTGATAGGCGAACCCTATCGCTTTCTAGCCATCTAAGACTTGAAGTTTTGTAAGAGTCAATGGAGGATGTCAACCTCCGCATACAAATATTTATACCGATCTACCAATCAACCCGTAGCATTTACGGTGCAACTGGTAGTAAAGTGGCCCGTTCTGTTCCAAGGTGGAGCCATACCCGTGTAGATCATGCCGCTAGGCGGATATCTGCAAAGCTATCGTTATCGTTAGCATTTATTGTTTTTTGGCCACTCAGCCACCGAATCAGTCTCAAACCGCCCTATTACACGAAAATCGAATTCCAAGGTCACCCCCATCATAGATACTGACGACTTACATTCCCCCGCATGCGTCATTTCTGGTGCAGCTAATGCATCAGTATCTATGGTGGAGGTGCGGGGAGTCGAACCCCGGTCTTTCCGCCTTTATTGTTGATTCTCAACAACTGATATACTATATATACTATGTTTTATCTTAAATGTACACAGTTAATTTCAAAAATCACTCGCAGGATAATTTTGTTTGTAAAGCCATTTGGCTCTACGATCGATCCAGTCATCTTTAGGGAGATGCATACCGGTTGAACCGTTCCAATCGGCAAACTCTTCGTCGTAGAAGCCGATCTCTTTGAGTTCTTCCTGTAGGACCGTCAACTCATCGGCCCACTGTTGCCACTTTTCATCGGTGATGACTGGCGAGTCTAGACTGTAATACAAATAGGAATGAACCAACATCTGAACCCGTCTCTGGCGGATCTTCTCTACTAGAGACGGAACATAGATTGGTTTATCATCATCAAAGAAAGATTCAAGTGTAGCAGTCATTTTTAGCACCAAGATTGTTTTGCATCACCAAAGTATTCGCGAGCAAAGCCATTCTTGATCAGCAAAGCACGAAGGCTCATGCCGTCAAGGAGGATATCTCCAAGAACACGACCGCCAAACTTGTCCCAATCATACAGAACGACCTGATGCTTCTTCGTAGCGGCGATTGCATTTTTTGTGAAAATTGAAGCTTGCTCACCACGTTGCTTTTCACTCTCACATTTGCCACGAAAGCCTTTTTCTGGCGTATCAACACCAAAGATTCTGACACCAAATTCAGGCTTTAAAGGAGCCGGCAGATATGGAGCAGCAATAACTACTGTATCACCGTCAACTGCACGAACAATGGTCGTATCATATGTCACGCCGATAGGTGTCTTCTGAGCAATAACAGGTGTAGCTACTAGCGCCAAAAGCGCCAATCCAAAATACTTCATAGATTTTCCTTAATTACAGGTGGTTTGCCAATAGATATAACGTTCACCATAGCGCCACTCTACAATCTGTTCGCGGACACAGTAACGTCGATCATAACGATAATCTGGTGGATAGTAACGGTTATCGTACTCACGTTCGCGTTCTTCATCACGCTTTGAACTCAAAGCACCAATAACAACACCACCGATGATAGCTCCACAAAGCCATCCACAACCATTGCCACGTTTCTCATAACGTTCATGACCACGATGATCACGTGCCATAGCTGGAGTTGCAAGCAACGATACAGCAATTAAACTAGTAAGAATCTTTTTCATAAGTTAATCCCTAAAATAGTCTTCACTGATATCAGCGTACATCACTCGTTTCCTAGGATCGCCATCAGCGATACATGATGCAAGCGTCAGAGCTTCTTTATAGTTCTTTGTGTGGAACATGACCGGAAAGACGACTTCATCTTCCTCGGTTTCCAGACACATTCCAACAAAGTACATACCGTTTTCTTCTACCATGAACTTATTTATTCTTGGCAGATTCTTCCTTCTTCCTACGTTTACGATCACCAAGCCAGAAGAGGCCGATAAACGGGCCGGCTACAATTGCTAGTGTAAAAACAACCGGCCACATTACGGACAACACCAATATAAGCCAAAAAATTCCAATCTTGTCGTCAACGTTAATAGTTGATACTCCGAGTTTGTAGATGCCAAACGCAAGGAGTGAAAATGCAATAATCAAATACCAAGCCATATTAAACTTCCTTCTTATTAAAACGTTGACCTAGCTTGTAGATAGCATAACAAGGCAATACAAAGATCCAAAATGCAGAGATGATTACCGTAGTGACTACGTACATGACTACTTTATCGGTATTGATCTCATCTTCTTTGCGAAATGTGTGTCCTGGTCCGTATGTGAAGTCGGTCTGAGCCGCCTTATATACACGATATGCCAGAACAGCAAATGCAACAAACAAATAAAACATAATTAAGTCCTCACTTTACTGTAACGAATGTTGTCATAACCAGCATATCCGACAGCCCAATTGCTGCGTTGCTGTTCCTTGAACGCAATCTGATTGGCGTTCTCTTTGTAATACGCACGAGCCTTAGTGCTCACGTCGTAGTCATCCTCAGCCATGATCTCAAAAGATTCTGAGAACGAGCGTCTCTCAAATGTAACCTTGTATGGCTTGAGCTTCTTCTGCTTCTTGACAAAGGCTTTTACTTCATCCTTAGCATTGGGTTTATTAATTAGACCGTCAAACGTTTTCTGATCAACGGCGGCTAGCGGTCCCCAGGATTCTGGGGACCGATTCTTAACATTAAGCAGCATCAGCAAACTCCACCGCAGACTCAAGTGCACGAGTCTTGAGACCCTTGTTATAACCGTACCAGGCAGACTGGAGGCGGTTGTCAGCCGAACGACCGATGACGTGGTCGGTCATGAAGGTGACGGCGTTGAATGCCTGCCACCATGTACCTTCGGCATACTCAGCACCAGGCTGTTGGTCGATGATGTTCAGAGCGATCTCAGCGTTCTTGCTGATCTCTTTCTTGGCACCAGTCACAGGGAAGACACGCTTGAAGTAGTCAACGATGTTCTCGTCGTTGTAACGCTTCGAACCGAGATAAGCAGCCATTTCCTTGTAGGACTGGAGCTTTTCCTTGGCGATGCCAAGAGTTTCCTTGACAGCGTCACCGTTGAACTCGTTGCGGTGTGAAACCTTGACAACCTGGCTGGAGTTCTGCGAGAGCGACAGAGTCAGGGTGTTGTTGCAGACCACACGAATCGGTGTGAAGCGAACATCGATCGACGAACCATACTTATGAGGGTTGGTGAAGAGCATGTAGGAATCGACCTGGTCGCCCTTGAACAACTCGAAGGAGTCCTTGATCTTGGCCAACGCCCAGACGATCTGACCGTCACGGAGCGAACCAGCGGTATGCATCTCCATCTCACCAGCAGCGATGAAGTCGTTGAAGAACTCGAAAGCATCTGCGTTCTGGTTAGGAATCCAGTCATTCGTGATGACGTCAAGGACGCGGTTGTCACGGTCACGGACCAGAGCCGAACGACCGATATCGACTTGCTTGCCAGCGATATCGGCGAATGCAGGAACCGGAGTAACCTTCCAGTCAAGGTTTGCAGCCTTAAGCATCTGCTCAGGAGTCAGGTCATTCGAGACCTTCGTACCGAGACCGTGCCAGGGAAGATCGCCTGCCCAAGCCATCGAAGCCTGACCGTCGATCATTTCAATCATATGTGCCATAATATATATTCCTTTTCAGTTAGCTTATTATTCAATCTATACTACTTTTGATAATTTGTACACAACTATTTTCAAAATTATGCAATTTCCATCGACTCAGCAAGGATGTCTGCATAAGCACGCTTAGCTTCACGATACAATTGACGGTTCGAACATTCACTGAAATCGAAACCATCACATTCCAATGCATACTGAATCAGCGCAGCATCTCCGAGCGAGACATTGAGGTTAGCAGCGATATCACGAGTAACTTTGTTCATAACAATCTCCTTAGCTTATTATTCACTCTACGATACTTTTGATAATTTGTACACAACTATTTTCGAAATTATGCAAATTGTTTTTCGTAGGCATAACGCTCGGCAAGAGCATCATAGTTGCAGATGTCACGGAAGATCACCTTGAACTTCATCATTGCCAGAGACAGGTCAGCCAAAGATGTACGAACCGGACGACCATCAAGATAGTGTTCTACGACAATCCAAGGACGAACAACGTTGTCACCACAGGGACGATCAACGATCTCAACGACTTCACCGCGGATCGTACCAGCAGCAGATTCGTAACGAACACGATCACCGATCAAAACAGTCTTGGGAGCAGTCATTTTCAATTCCTTTATCACCATTTGGTATAACCATTCTACGATGGTTTTGATTAATTGTACACAGTTATTTTTAAATATTTTCGATACCAATCTTCATGCAGTGGTTGTAGAATTCCTCAAAGAGGTAACCACTTTCGGAAGCAACGATCAGCGAATCACCATCGCAGATCATGCATTCTTCCGGATCAGCATTCTCCATGATATACTCCATGTACTTGTCATGCAGATCGTCATGGATATCAAAGAGGGCATCAAATTCGTCGATGGTCATATTTGTTCCTTTCATCATCATAGGTACACCTTATATTGTTTTCAAAATAATGTACATCAAAAAGTGAAAAAAAATGCGACCGAAGCCGCATTTCCTTATTTTTTGTGGTAGGCTCGACAGAGAGCCGCTGCTTTCTCAAGGTACTCTCGAGGCTTGACAATAAAGACTTGTGGCATCGGTTCCTCATCCACTGCGATGATAATGACACACTGTTTGGCCATCAAGCCAGTCATCTCCCACAGCATATAGGCATAGAGTGATGTCTGAAGGAAATAGGATTCAATCCATTGCTTCATCTTATTCTTAGCCGATGACTTGTAGTCGATGATCGATAGTTTACGGTCATACAGTGCAATCAGGTCACAAGATCCTGCAATCTGTAATTCATCAGACTTCAGTGTTAGTTCACATCCGATGATATCATCGACGTGTTCATCTAGAACCTTCTTGACCTGGTCAAATAGGTATGCATTAAAGGGCATACTAACATCCACATCCTCTCCTCGAACGTAGTTCTCACACATAGTGTGGATGTTAGTACCCCTTGCAGCGGCAAGCCGACTAGTGAAGTCGGCTTGCTCGTCACCTACCCGTGCACGCCATTCGTCAAGTGCTGACTTGTCTAGCATTGCACCGAGTACGGTTGTAACCGATGGATAGTTGCCATTCGGTGTTATGTAGTGCCTGATGCCGTCAATCTCTTTACGATCAAAGAATTCGAATTCTTCATCAGGAACAAAGTTAAAGATCTTACGGTTGGAGACCGAGTTTTTGGCGAGCAATGATATATTCCTTCACTAGCTTCGAACGAACAATATCTTGTTCGAGGAAGTCAACATGTACAAAATCATTCAATCGGTCAAGGACTCTCATGAAGTCCTTTAACCCGTTACGTTCTTGTTCTTTTGTAAGATCTGATTGGCGGAAGTCACCACAGAACAATACTCTACAACCTTTACCAATACGTGTAATCACAGAGTCCAATTCATGGTAGGACATGTTATTCACTTCATCCACAATCACATAACAGTTATTCATGGTGATACCACGAACGAACGATGTCGAGATAAACTCAATTGCATTCTTCTGTTTAAGAACCTCATACGCATCAGACCGATCAAACAGTTCGGTACAGATGGCATAGTAAGGTGCCTCGTAGACCTTCATCTTCTCCTTCTGGTTGCCCGGAAGGAAGCCCATATCACGTGTTGGTACTACTGATCTTACAATGTAAATCTTTTTTTGTACACCAGTATTTTCCATCATTGCTTCAATTGACTTATAAAGGGCAATAAAAGTTTTACCGGTGCCAGCCATACCATGTAGCATTAGATGTTTTCCGTCATCAAATGCATCAAACGCAATACGTTGATTCTCTGTGAGAGGATTGATATGTTTAAGATTGAAGTTCTGACTTCTAAATGTCGGTCCTTCAATAACATCACCATTTTGTCTGGCGATTCTTTTTTCTCTCTTTGTTAGACGAGGCTGGCTATGTTCCACAAGTTATCCCTTGCTTTTATGTTTATTAACGACCTCACGCGTTTTAGATGCTCTGACACCCTTATCGCCGTGTGTCTGGGCTAATGGAGAGTGGGGATTCGCTTTGGCAATTCGATTCAATACATCACCAAACCCACTGTCCGTCTTTACTCGATCACCAGTACCACCGATGATCGAAATGGAATAGACCGGATTAATGTGAGGATTCTCGGCAAGAAATGCCTTGTATGACTCATACGACATGAAGTCATCCCACTGTTCTCCGGTCTCGGTATTCACGAACTCATATAACGGCATTAATACTCTTCTTCCGTTTCCATCATCCGTTGTAGTGTATCCCAGTTCTTGGATCGCAGCGCAGACCTAAGTCTTTTTTCCTTCAAGTGTGCTGCACGATCATCCTGGTCATACTGTTCATAGTCTTCGGCAAAATACTTATTATTGCGCTTAACTGACTTGCTCATGCCGGAATAAGTCCTGGGAATGCAAGGTTGATAGTGTCAACATCCAGATCGGTAACCTTTCTGTCCTTGACGGCGATCAAGAGTTGTGCATCCTTAGGGAACAACGACTCGAGCAGACCGATGAACAACATCTCACGCTTGACCTTACCAAGCTCAGGGTTGTTGCCCAACAGGTACATAGACAGAGTACGTGCTTCCTGATACAGACGGCCTTCCTGATCCAGATAGGCAGTAGGCTTGTACGGGGGAGCTCCTTCTGGTAGTTCCCAACGGACACCAGGATAGAATGCTAGTTCGAGAATATAGCGAAGGGTTTCGCTGTCGTGATCACGCAGATATTGTGCCTTTTCCACTTGGGTTTCCAGCTTACCTGCGTTCTCGATGATCTGTGAAATAGCTAGTGTTGCCATATTAAAACTCGTTAATGCTTTCCATTAGGTTCTTCAGCTTCTTCTCAACGAAGTAGTTGAACATGTGTTTACGACCCTTGCCGGCCTGTGCCTCGTACTCAGCCAGGATGTTTTCCTGGATATTCAGAGGGATGAAGGACAGGTCTACAAGCTGTTGATTGCGACGGTAGCCACGTAGCATACGATCGTCACAAAATTCTTCTGGTTTGAGGTGGACCCATACATCCAGCTTCTTGCTGGCAACCGGCTTCTGTCGTTCGCCTACAACCAGACAGTTGTCAGTCGACAAAAAGTTAGGAACGCCGTCACCGATGTCACCACGCATGATGTGTTCCTTGATAAACCGATCTGGGTCGTTGGTAGTGCGGAACTTCTTCTGGACAGGATCGTACTGCTTGACGTTGTTGTAACGCTGAAGCTGGACGAAGTCCTTGTCGCCAGAGAGGATGAGGATCTTCTCGTTAGTGTCGCCATAGTTCATGGCAAGAGTTCCGATGATGTCATCTGCCTCTGCACCATCGACCTGCACAACACGATACGGGAAGAATGCCTTAAGTTCGTCACGAATCTTGTGCAGTGCATCAAAGATCTGAGTCCAGTTGAGTTCCGACTTCTCACGTGACTTCTTACGGTTTGCTTTGTAGTATGGGAAGATATCACGACGCCAGAATGCACGGTCGTCGCATGCAATGATCATCTCACCGTACTCGTCCTTGAACTTCTGGTTATAGGAACGAATAGAGTTAAGGATCATATGGCGAAGAAGATCTTCTTCGACCTCTGTGTTGGTATGGTTACCCAACTGCATCATCAAATTAGAAATCATTACTTGGGATAGGTCAACAATAATCATATCAAATTAAAGAGCTCTCACTCTTCCTCCGGTTCTGTTGGCAACGAATAGGAATACGCTACCGTGTCATCATCATTATAACTAAATTCAAATACCGAGTCGATCATCTCATGGAAGGGATGTTCGATATTGTAGTATTTATATAGCAGAGACTTGGAAGACTCTACAATCATTGAGACATCTTTGATGTACTCATGCTGATCAGCATCGATGCCGTTGGCCATGAAGATACCGATGAGTTGTGGTATCATACTAGTAGCAATCTCATCAGCGGTTTCACGCCTCAGGCGATCGATGTCTGCAACCATCTCCTCGAGTGACTGAGGCGGTGTGTTTAGTTTAGATTTAGGGAATTGGATTACATTGTCCGTCACTTAACAACCCTTAGTAGGATGGTCTGCTCATTGATACGACCATTTGGGGTGGATGGTGTAGTCTTGAGCTCGTCCATGAACTTGCGTAGGCTGACTTTGCCTGCAGAAAGAAGCGACTGAATGGCAGTGTCTGGCTTTCGCAGACCTTTGCTCAATGAAGTCTCTGGGTCGTATCCGATGAGCGTAGTACCCTTGACCTGCAATCCGTTTGGACTCATGGAAATATACTGAGTCAACTTCTTGTACTTCGTGTTGTAAACCCATAGTTGGTTACATCCTACAATCTCAGTCGGATGGACAGAGACGATCTTCAATGAAGGTTCTTCCTTCTGATACTTGAGAGCCTTGACAACATCTACAGCCGACTTGACTTTCTTCTCACGTGGCTTGCGGATCTTGACTGCCTTCTTGTTATTTATGAATCTATCACAGTCTGTAATAAGAGTACAATAGAAATCACACCAGAACTTAAGTTTTTTACCATAGGCTTCCTTGACTTGTTCGTCATCAAGTTCTAGTTCTTCCTTCATAGGAAGATAGTAGTCACGGATATATCCTGCTGCCTGAGGAGTGACCTCATGCTTTTGAAGGAAGCTATAGATGTCGAAGGTATCACCGTTCATCACGCCATCGATTTCTTCTTCGACCATAGTGATGAGGCTATTTGCACGGAAACGGATACGTGCTTGGATGTCAATGACTGGCTTATCAGGGGCGGCCATGGCCGACTCATCCTGAAGTTCTTTACCCATCTCAACGAGACGGTCAAGGTGGCCATTGAAGAACTCGTATGAGGATGGTGCAAGCGTATTGCCATTCATCATCATACGTGCCTGCCAACCGATGGTGGTAGGAACCTTGTGCTTGGGGCAACGACGAACGGCTGCAATCTTAGCACGGTCAAACTGTGCAGACTTCATGAACTCAAGCAACCACTCACGTGCCTGATCCTGATCATGCATATAGTTGTACCAGTTCAGAGCATCACGATATTCACCAGTGTGAATACCAATGATAAGCGGCTCTGAACCGTAGTGCTTGTCATCGATAGACTTGATGACAGCGCGGGACTTGATCTTTGGTTTAGGCTTGAGCTTGATAGCCATGTATGTTATTCCTCAGCAGTTGATTATTCAACCTACCATACTTTTCATAATTTGTACACAACTATTTTCAGTCCCACTTTCGAAAACGAAGATATTTTGCGATCATATGCATAATTGCTTGATGCACATCCTCGGCAGCCTCGTATTCCTCGACAGCTACGTGGATAGGATACTGTGCAAGTTCATTGGTTTTACCACCATAGAATCCGGTCAACGCAATGACACTAAGATTCTTTTCAAGAGCAACTTCGCATGCTCGTACCACCGATGGGGAATTGCCAGAACTGCTAATGCTGATAAAGACATCACCAGGATCGGCCAGACGCTCGAGTTGGTAAGCATATACTTCGTCGTAAGAAATATCATTCGAGATTGCCGTCATAAGAGGGATGTTAGCAGATAACGAAATGACCTTAGGTTTGAAAGGACGAGAACCAATTTCAGAGCAACCCTTGGTATAGTCACATGCCCAGTGTTGGGCAATAGCAGCGGATGCACCGTTGCCAGCAGTATATATGGTTTTACCACTCCTGATAGCGTACAGGATTACATCTGCTGCCTTTTGCAAATCATGCATACTAATAGAGTTCAAACCAGCAATGACTTCATTACGATGTTGAACCCAGATATTTTCAATCGCGGTAGACAACTTTAGCTCCTTCATGTGAGATTCCTACGTCAAGGCAAGTGCGATCTGAAAATTCTTGGCGGATTGCACTCTTAGAATCAGTGAGTGCTAGCATGTATCCGCCGCCTCCTGCACCTAACAACTTGGCACCATATGCGCCGGCTGCTTTGCAGCGATCGTACATACTATCTATATCGGTCGTAGAGACCTCATCACTCATCTGCTTCTTGAGTTCCCAGGCAGAGTTGAGAAGCCGTCCATATTCATTGATATTGACAGGTTGTGTGCCTTGCATCTCTGCCATATTAGCCAGTTCACGAATCACAAACGTCTTGGCTTCGAAGTTGATATTATCGAGAATCTTAGCTGCATGGTGTTCTACATTAGTAGGAATCAAGATCATATAGTTTTCGATGGCATTGGAATCCAATCGTTTAATATGAAACTGGGGAGCTCCCATTTCACCACGATATTGGATATAGTTCATACCACCGAATGCAGATGCGAATTGATCCTGCATACCGATCTTCCAACCACACAGGTCGATCTCGATATGACATGCAGTCTTGGCCACACCATACGGATTGATGTACTCATATCCAAGATATGCAGACAATGCCTTAATCAGAGCACAGGTAAACGCAGACGATCCACCAAGACCGTTACCGACCGTGGGGATATCTGCGAATGATGTGATCTCGATGTTGGATTTGATGCCGAAGAACTTGAGAGCATTCTTGACAATCTCGTTCTGTAGGTCCTCGACGTTATCTACACATTCCTGTTTCGAATAGGAAACTTTGATATGATCGTGAGGAGTGTGCATGACTGCTACATAGACGTACTTGTCGATAGCAGTAGAGATGGTGGCACCACCCCACATAGCAAAGTGGGTGGGGATATCGCTACCCCCACCAAAAAAACTAACCCGCAGTGGGGCTTTTGCTAGAATCATTTTTCTGTGCCTTCAAAGATGCAATCAAACCCTTCCACTTAGGCATAACCGAATCCCATGAGAATCGCGTGTCTGCATAAGTCTTGATGAATCCGAGTAGATTGCTTAGATCATTATTCTGTACGTTTTCAATAGCATACATCAGAGTGTGAGCAAAGATGTTTGCATGAAGATTCACATTCTCATGATCACCATCGTACTGGACGGTTAGACCACCGCATGTATCAGATAGTGCAGAGAAATTGGGATGGACAGCAAGACAGCCAGCTGACATAGCCTCAATAAGAGAGCGGCACGACGTTTCGGGCCAAATGCAAGGATAAGCGAAGATATGAGCTTTTTGATATGCTGCACGTACAGTCTCCTGATCTGCCCATCCATGATAATTGATCTGAGGATGGTTGCGACACGCCTCGAATAGAGGCTCATACTGTTTATCTCTTTGTTCCCATGCCGATCCGTAGATACCGAATGATGAGAATACATCCAGTTCGATATTAGGATACTTCTCTGCTAGAGCGCAAAATACAGGAACCAGAATCTCCAGTCCACGATGAGGTGTGGACGTATAGATGAGGCGTATTTTATCTTTTGGCTTGTCAACGAGTGGAATTGGTTCGACACCTGTTTCAATAACTGTTGACTGATGGCTGTATGGCACTCCAAGATAGTCACGATACTGTTGATACTGCCAGTTAGAGCTGAAGACCAACTTGTCGAAGCGAGCTCGAGAAGCTGCATCTTGAAGGTGTGAAGCCTCAGGATCACCGGCAAGATCGTGTAGATGGTAGATCTTAATTCGGTCAGGATCGAGCTCGCGGACACGAGCAGTGATAATTTGGATACCATCGAGTTCATCACGAGTAAGTCGGTTAAAGAGACCCCTGGTGGTAAGTTCTGTTCCACCATTTGATTCCTTGTTCTGGTCATTAAGCTCAATCAAGTCTTGATTATTCATTAATTTCTCCGCGGTTTTCATAATCTACAATATGAAAGAATTGCCGGTCACTGAACGCTTTGTCATCGATCCAAACATCATACGACGGCTTTCCGAGACGTGCCTCGTGGAACTTGCATCCCCATTCTGTAAGTTGTTTGTTGGTAAGTTCGGCCCAGTCAATTCCCGATCCTGAACCTCTGGCCGTCCAATAGATAATGGTATGGCCTTGATCGTATAGTTTATTTATGGCTTCAATTCTGTGGTGCAACGGGATGGAATGTTCATACATGTGTTTACCACTCACGTACGGAGTCAGACAAATAGTCTGATCAATGTCTACCATGTAGATCATGTAACTACTTCTATCGCCCACGAACGATCTTCATCGGGTTCAATAGTAAACCCGAGGATCGAGTCATAACGAAACGAACGCCATCCTTCATTATCAAGATCCCATACAGCCAACGAGGTCGGAAAAGGAAGCTTTGACACTGCTTCTTCAATATCTGTTTGTGGCGGAAGAAGATCAGGACGCAGTGTGCAACGCAACTTACGCTGTGTTCCATCCTTTTTAATAAAGTCTACTGTTACGATATTTTTAAATAGCTCAGACTTGAGGTATTCATTCCGCCAAGTAGTGTCGTCCTGCTGAAGTGTCGAGCCATTCTGTAAGTTTGTCGAATCCACCGATTTGTTCTCCGTCAATAATAATATGTGGTACTGATCTCACGTTAGGAAACAAAGACATAAAGTCTTCACGTCGAATATCGCGACCAATGTTGGTCTCGATATATTCTTTGCCTTTTTCTTCTAATAGTCTTTTTGCTTGGGCGCAATAAGGACAATTATCTTTTGTGTAAACGATTGTTTTAATTGACATCTGCTTTTACGCCAAATAAGTTTGCTCCAGATTTCTTAGGATCACCATAGACACTATTAGCACGAACCCTGATAAGCTTTGCATTGGATGCAGTTCCAGGAACCGTGATCCATGGATTCTTACCACGCTTCCAAGCATCAAGCTTATGAAGTGCCCGCGCAACTTCTGATACATCACGACGCACTGCTTTCAGTGTTGAAGCCGATACGTTTGAATGAATGCCCTTAGAAACTTTAGTCTTGCGTTTTACTTTCTTACCCATTATAACCTCACGTTGTTGATTATTTCAATATATAC
>Ga0079301_1000171_pt1 | contig 30964 bp, 40 predicted proteins | sample Wag4_2014_7_11_3_FD_74797 | JGI IMG/M metagenome (GOLD analysis project Ga0079301, IMG submission 74797) | Fresh water mixed with fracking chemicals microbial communities from Ohio, USA - Utica-2 Time Series FC 2014_7_11 | ecosystem: Engineered > Industrial production > Chemical products > Input... | reverse complement strand
TGATAACGTGTCTATCACTGTTGAATTGATCGCCCCTATCGCTATGGAAGAGGGTCTGCGTTTCGCTATCCGTGAAGGCGGTCGTACCGTCGGCGCCGGTGTCGTTGCCAAGATCATTCAATAAGGGACGCGACTATCATGCAAAACCAAAAGATCCGCATCCGCCTCAAGGCTTTTGATTACCAATTGATCGATCGCTCGGCTCAGGAAATCGTTGATACGGCTAAGCGTACGGGTGCTGTGGTCAAGGGTCCCGTTCCTCTGCCAACAAAAATCGAGCGTTTCGATGTGCTGCGTTCCCCTCACGTGAACAAAACTTCTCGTGACCAATTGGAAATCCGCACTCACCTGCGCTTGATGGACATCATCGATCCAACTGACAAAACAGTTGACGCTTTGATGAAACTGGATCTTCCCGCCGGTGTGGATGTGGAAATCAAACTGCAGTAATCCAACATAAATTTGCGTGATATCTTAAGTTTTTCTTGCGGTATCACGTGCTTATATGTTAGATTCGCGGGCTCTCTTGAACAGAGAGTCCGCTTTTGTTTTGCCGGTCAATCGCAACCGGCACCTCTTGAAGGAAATAACTATGCGTAGTTTAGGTCTTGTCGGTCGCAAGGTCGGCATGACACGCATTTTTGCTGATGACGGTGCATCCGTTCCAGTAACAGTGCTTGACATGTCTGCCAACCGCGTCACGCAAATCAAAACGCCAGAAACCGATGGCTACAGCGCAGTGCAAGTGACCTACGGCAGCAAAAAAGCCAGCCGTGTCTCTAAGCCTGAAGCTGGTCATTTTGCCAAAGCAGGCGTAGAAGCTGGCCGTGGTTTGACCGAGTTTGCTGTTGAAGCAGCAAAATTGGCTGAGCTCAAAGTTGGTGACTCCCTGACTGTCGAATTGTTCGAAGTTGGCCAAAAAGTTGACGTGACCGGTACCAGCCAAGGTAAAGGTTTCTCTGGCGCGATCAAACGCCACAACTTCTCTTCCAACCGCGCTTCTCACGGTAACTCCGTGACCACCCGTGCTCCTGGTTCTATTGGTCAAGCTCAAGACCCAGGCCGTGTGTTCCCCGGTAAGCGCATGGCAGGTCAGTACGGTAACGTGAAGCGTACCGTGCAAAATCTGGAAATCGTGCGTATCGATGTAGAACGTCAGCTGATTTTGGTTAAAGGCGCTGTGCCTGGCTCCAAACAAAGCGATGTGGTGGTACGTCCGGCAGTGAAGGCAGGTGCGTGATGGAACTGAAAGTTATCAATCAGCAAGGTCAGGCAGTTGAAAGCCTGCAAGCGTCCGACGCCCTGTTCGGTCGTGAATATAACGAAGCGCTGGTTCATCAGCTCGTTACTGCTTACTTGGCAAATGCCCGTAGCGGTAACCGTGCTCAAAAAGGCCGCAGCGAAGTTGCAAAATCCACCCGCAAACCATGGCGCCAAAAAGGCACCGGCCGTGCGCGTGCTGGTATGGCTTCCAGCCCTCTGTGGCGTGGTGGTGGTAAAGTTTTCCCATCTAGCCCAGATGAAAACTTTGCACAAAAAATCAACCGTAAAATGTTCCGCGCTGGTATGGCGACTATTTTGTCGCAATTGGTGCGTGATGAGCGTTTGGTGATCATTGACGATTTCACTGTTGAAACGCCAAAAACCAAAGAGTTCGCAGCCAAAGTGAAATCCCTTGGTCTGGAACAAGTTTTGGTGATTACTAAAGAGCTGGACGAGAATCTGTATCTGGCATCGCGTAACTTGGTCAATGTGCTGGTTATCGAAGCTCAACAAACCGATCCATACAGCTTAGTCCGCTTCAATAAGATCGTGATGACCCGTGATGCGGTGAAGCAGCTCGAGGAGCAGTGGGCATGAATCAAGAACGTCTGATGCAAGTGATCCTTGCCCCAGTGATTTCCGAGAAAAGCACTCGCGTGGCAGATCAGGATCAGCAAGTTGTATTCAAAGTGGTGAAAGACGCCACTAAACCTGAAATCAAAGCTGCGGTTGAACTGTTGTTCAAGGTAGAAGTTGAAGGTGTTCAGGTCTTGAATGTCAAAGGCAAGGTAAAACGCTTTGGTCGTTTTACTGGTCGTCGTAGTGACTGGAAAAAGGCGTATGTTAGCCTGAAGCCGGGTCAAGAAATCGACTTTACTGCCGCAGAGTGAGGAGATAGACCATGGCTTTAGTGAAAGTTAAACCAACATCGCCTGGGCGTCGTGCCGTTGTTAAAGTGGTCAATCCTGACCTCTACAAAGGCCGTCCCTATGCTCCGTTGCTGGAAAAACAAATCCAGAATGCTGGCCGTAATAACAACGGTCACATCACTACCCGTCATAAGGGTGGTGGCCACAAGCATCACTACCGCGTTGTTGACTTCCGTCGCAACAAGGATGGTATCGCTGCTAAAGTTGAGCGTATTGAATACGATCCAAACCGTACCGCGCATATCGCATTATTGTGCTATGCCGACGGCGAGCGTCGCTACATCATTGCCCCTAAAGGCGTGAAAGTTGGTGCTGAGCTGTTCAACGGTTCTGAAGCACCGATCAAAGCAGGTAACTGCTTGCCTATCCGCAACATTCCAGTCGGTTCTACCATTCACTGCATCGAAATGCAGCCTGGTAAAGGTGCCCAATTGGCCCGTTCCGCTGGTGCTGCTGTTCAGTTGTTGGCTCGCGAAGGCTCTTACGCTCAGTTGCGTTTACGCTCTGGCGAGATTCGTAAAGTTCACGTTGATTGCCGTGCAACCATCGGTGAAGTTGGCAACGAAGAACACAGCCTGCGTAAAATTGGTAAGGCCGGTGCTAACCGTTGGCGCGGTATCCGCCCAACCGTCCGTGGTGTGGTGATGAACCCAATCGATCACCCACATGGTGGTGGTGAGGGTAAAACAGCTGCAGGTCGTGATCCTGTCAGCCCATGGGGTACTCCAACTAAGGGTTACCGTACTCGCCGCAACAAGCGTACGAACAACATGATCGTGCGCCGTCGCTATTCGAATAAAGGGTAATTGAACATGGCACGTTCCCTGAAAAAAGGCCCGTTCGTTGACGCGCATCTGATCAAGAAAGTTGAAGCGGTGCGCCAGACCAATGACAAGCGCCCTGTTAAAACTTGGTCCCGCCGTTCGACCATTCTGCCGGAATTTGTTGGTCTGACTATTGCCGTTCACAACGGTAAGACTCATGTGCCGGTGTATGTGACTGAAAACATGGTTGGTCACAAACTGGGCGAATTTTCGCTGACTCGTACCTTCAAAGGCCACGCGGCCGATAAGAAGGCGAAACGTTAAGGTGTCGCGATGAAAGTTTCCGCTGTTTTGAAAAATGCCCGCGTGTCTGCACAAAAAGCACGCCTTGTGGCCGACCTGATTCGCGGTAAATCCGTTGAACAGGCATTGAACATCCTGACGTTCTCGCCGAAAAAGAGTGCCGAGTTGCTGAAAAAAGTGCTGGAGTCGGCTATTGCCAACGCCGAGCACAATGAAGGCGCAGACATCGATACTCTGAAAGTTGCTACGGTGTATGTGGACAAGGGCCCGAGCTTGAAGCGCTTCTCTGCACGCGCAAAAGGCCGTGGTAACCGCATTGAAAAGCAAACCTGCCACATCACGCTGTTTGTGGGCAACTAAGGGGTAGATCATGGGACAGAAGATTGATCCGCGTGGCTTCCGCCTCGCGCTGAACAAAAACTGGTCTTCCAAGTGGTTTGCGAACAGCCAAAATTTCGCAACCATGCTGAAGGCTGATATTGAAGTACGTGATTTCTTGAAGCAAAAACTCAAACACGCATCGGTAAGCCGCGTTGTGATTGAGCGTCCTGCTAAAAGCGCACGTATCACCATTCACAGTGCCCGTCCTGGTATCGTGATCGGTAAAAAAGGCGAAGACATCGAATTGTTGCGCAAAGAACTGCAAACCCGTATGGGCGTGCCAGTTCATGTCAACATCGAAGAAATCCGCAAACCTGAGTTAGACGCGCAAATCATCGCTGATGGTATCGCGGCTCAGTTGGAAAAGCGTGTGATGTTCCGCCGTGCCATGAAACGTGCCATGCAAAACGCAATGCGTTTGGGCGCACAAGGCATTAAGATCATGTCTTCCGGTCGTCTGAACGGGATTGAAATTGCCCGTACCGAATGGTACCGCGAAGGCCGTGTGCCTCTGCATACCCTGCGTGCTGATGTGGACTACGCGACAAGCGAAGCTCACACCACCTACGGTGTAATCGGCATCAAAGTGTGGGTGTACAAGGGTGACGTAAAACCAGGTCAAGTCGCCGCCGAGCCGGCTCAGCCTGAGAAGAAAGCACGAAAGGCAGGACGTAATGCTGCAGCCAACTAGACTCAAATACCGTAAGGTCCAAAAGGGCCGCAATACCGGTATCGCAACGCGCGGTAACAAAGTGAGCTTTGGTGAATACGGTCTGAAAGCAATTGGCCGTGGTCGTTTGACAGCTCGCCAAATCGAAGCTGCTCGTCGTGCGATGACTCGTCACATCAAACGGGGTGGTCGTATCTGGATCCGTATTTTCCCAGATAAGCCTATCTCCAGCAAACCAGCTGAAGTCCGTATGGGTAACGGTAAAGGTTCGCCAGAATACTGGGTTGCTGAAATTCAGCCCGGTAAGGTGTTGTACGAAATGGAAGGGGTTGGTGAAGAACTGGCCCGTGAAGCATTCCGTCTTGCTGCTGCCAAGCTGCCGATTCAGACGGTATTTGTCACCAGACAGGTAGGTCAATAATGAAAGCATCCGAACTGCGTGCTAAGTCGGTTGAAGAGCTGCAAGCTGAAATCATCAGCCTGCTCAAAGCTCAGTTCAGCCTTCGTATGCAATTGGCGACTCAGCAGCTGTCCAAAACCAGCGAGCTGAAAAAAGTGCGTCGCGATATCGCCCGCATCCGTACCGTTCTCCACGAAAAGGCAGCCTGATATGAGCGAAAGCAGCAAAGTCGTCCGTTCGCTGACCGGTAAAGTGGTTAGCGACAAAATGGACAAAACCGTGGTTGTCTTGGTTGAGCGTAAGGTAAAACACCCGCTCTACGGCAAGGTGATTCGGAAATCCAAAAAGTTCCACGCTCATGACGAAAACAATGAGTATGGTATCGGTGATGTGGTGGTGATTTCCGAATGCCGCCCATTGTCCCGTACCAAGACGTGGAAAGTCAGTGCGCTAGTAGAAAAAGCTCGTCAGGTATAATTTGTAGCTTGCATAAGGGTTCGCCCTTTTGTATAATGCTGCTTCTTTGTGATTGCCGGCCGATAAAGCCGGCAATTCTTGCCCTGACGGGTTCCAAAACTGGCCGCTCGATGTGCGCCGCACCTAATGTGCGGCGTTTGCTCTATCTGAAGGGTAGAGTTTTGGCGGATTAAGTTGGAAAGGTAAAAATCCATGATTCAAATGCAATCCATGTTGGAGGTTGCTGACAACACGGGTGCGCGTCACGTGATGTGCATCAAAGTGCTCGGTGGCTCCAAACGTCGCTACGCTCAAGTAGGCGACATTATCAAGGTGACGATTAAAGACGCCGCCCCCCGTGGTCGTGTGAAAAAAGGCGACGTGTATAACGCGGTTGTCGTTCGCACTGCTAAAGGTGTTCGTCGTCCTGATGGTTCACTGATTAAGTTTGATGGCAATGCTGCAGTGCTGTTGAACAACAAGCTTGAGCCAATCGGTACTCGTATCTTCGGCCCAGTGACTCGTGAGCTGCGTTCTGAGCGCTTCATGAAGATCGTGTCGCTCGCGCCCGAAGTTCTGTAAGGAGAAGGCTCAATGCGTAAGATTCGCAAAGGTGATGAAGTCGTTGTCATCACTGGCAAAGACAAGGGCAAGCGCGGTACCGTGCTGAAAGTGTTAGCCGACACCAACCAAGTTGTGGTCGAAGGCGTTCACATTGCCAAGAAACACGTTAAGCCAAACCCAGTACGTGGTGTGGCCGGCGGCATCGTTGAAAAAACCATGCCAGTTGACGTTTCTAATGTGGCTATTTTCAACCCAGCAACTCAAAAAGCCGACCGCGTTGGTTTCAAGGTGCTGGAAGACGGCCGTAAAGTTCGCGTGTTCAAATCGAACGGCGAAGTTGTCGGCGCGTAAGGAGTAACCATGGCAGCCCGTTTGCAAGAGTTTTATAAAAACACGGTTGTTCCTGAACTGATCAAAAAGTTCGGTTACAAATCTGTGATGGAAGTGCCGCGCATCGAAAAAATCACCCTGAACATGGGTGTTGGTGAAGCGGTTGCTGATAAGAAAGTCATGGAACACGCCGTTGGCGACCTGCAAAAAATCGCTGGTCAAAAACCGGTCGTGACTGTTGCCCGCAAATCCATTGCTGGCTTCAAGATTCGTGAAGGTTATCCTGTCGGTTGCAAAGTCACCCTGCGCCGCGAACGTATGTTCGAATTTTTGGATCGTCTGGTAACCGTGGCTCTGCCTCGCGTTCGTGACTTCCGCGGTGTGAGCGGTAAATCGTTTGATGGCCGTGGTAACTACAACATGGGTGTGCGTGAGCAGATCATTTTCCCAGAGATCGAATACGACAAAATCGATGCGCTGCGTGGGATGAACATCACCATCACAACGACCGCCAAAACCGATGAAGAAGCCCGCGCTCTGCTGGCTGCATTCAAATTCCCGTTCAAGGGCTAAGACATGGCAAAACTTGCACTGATTAACCGTGAAGAAAAGCGTGCCAAGCTCGTGGCTAAATTTGCCAAGAAGCGTGCTGCACTGCTTGAGGTCATCAACAACGCCAATCTGTCCGACGAAGAACGCTTTGCCGCGCGTCTGGCTCTCCAGCAACTCCCGCGTAATGCAAGCCCAGTGCGTCAACGTAATCGTTGTGCTATCACTGGTCGCCCACGCGGTGTTTTCCGCAAGTTCGGCCTTGGTCGTAGCAAACTGCGTGAAATTGCGATGCGTGGAGAAATCCCTGGCATCGTGAAGGCCAGCTGGTAATAGGAGAACACCAATGAGTATGCAAGATCCTATTTCCGATATGCTGACTCGTATCCGTAACGCTCAGCGTGCGGACAAAGTGTCGGTATCGATGCCGTCTTCCAAGTTGAAGACCGCCATTGCTAACGTCTTAAAAGACGAAGGCTACATTGAAGATTTCAAAGTAGAAGCCAACGATGGCAAGCCTACTTTAGAAATCCAGCTCAAGTACTATGCAGGCCGTCCAGTGATCGAGCGCCTCGATCGCGTGTCGCGTCCTGGTCTGCGTATCTACAAAGGCTCCAATGACATTCCTAAAGTCATGAACGGTTTGGGCGTCGCGATTGTGTCGACCTCCAAAGGCGTGATGACTGATCGCAAAGCACGTGCTGCTGGTATCGGTGGCGAAGTGCTGTGCATCGTGGCGTAAGGAGTAATTATGTCTCGTGTAGCCAAGAATCCAGTCGTATTGCCCGCTGGTGTAGAAGCCAAGTTCGGTGCAGGCGAACTGACTATTAAAGGTGCTTTGGGCGCCTTGACCATCCCTCTGCGTAGCGAAGTGGATGTGAAGTTAGAAGACAACACTTTGGTGTTTGCTGCAAAAGATAACAGCAAATTCGCCCGCGCTATGTCCGGCACCTTGCGTGCTCTGGCCAACAATATGGTGATCGGCGTTTCCAAAGGGTTTGAACGCAAGTTGCAATTGGTTGGTGTGGGTTACCGTGCACAGGCTCAGGGCGAAAACCTGAACTTGTCCTTGGGTTTCTCTCACCCAGTGGTCCACAAAATGCCTGAAGGCGTGAAAGTGGAAACCCCAAGCCAAACTGAAATCATCCTGAAAGGGATTGATAAGCAACGCGTGGGTCAAGTCGCTGCTGAAGTACGTGCATACCGCTCGCCGGAGCCGTACAAAGGCAAGGGTGTTCGTTATGCCGACGAGCAAGTGGTTTTGAAAGAAACCAAGAAGAAATAATTGAGGCTTTGTCATGGATAAGAAACAAGCTCGACTCCGCCGCGCACGCAAAACCCGTGCACGCATTTGTGAGCTCAAGATGGTGCGCCTTGCTGTGCATCGTACCAACAGCCATATCTACGCCCAGATCATTGATGAAACTGGCGGCAAAGTCCTCGCTAGCGCCTCGACGCTGGAAGCCGAGGTTCGCAAGGACATCGCTAACGGTGGCAATGTTGCCGCTGCTGCTTTGGTCGGCAAGCGTATCGCTGAAAAAGCAGTTGCTGCTGGCATTAAAGAGGTGGCGTTTGACCGTTCTGGTTTCCACTATCACGGTCGCGTGAAGGCCCTCGCTGATGCTGCCCGTGAAGGCGGCCTCGCGTTCTAATCGGAGAAGACTATGGCTAAGCATGATATTGAAGAACGCGGCGACGGTCTGATCGAAAAAATGATCGGCGTGAACCGCGTGACCAAAGTGGTCAAAGGCGGCCGCATCATGGCTTTCTCCGCCCTGACAGTGGTCGGCGATGGCGATGGCGGTATTGGCATGGGCAAAGGCAAATCGAAAGAAGTGCCAGTGGCTGTGCAAAAAGCAATGGAAGAAGCACGTCGCAAAATGGTTAAAGTGCCCCTGAAAAACGGTACTTTACACCACAGCGTGATTGGTAAGCATGGTGCAACTACCGTGTTTATGCAGCCCGCTCCGGACGGTACTGGTGTGATTGCTGGTGGTCCTATGCGTGCTGTGTTCGATGCAATGGGCGTGAAGAACGTGTCGGCAAAATGCCACGGTTCGACCAACCCATACAACATCGTCCGCGCGACTATCGACGGCCTGTCCAAAATGATGACTCCTGCTGACATCGCCGCTAAACGTGGCAAGACTGTCGCGGAGATTCTGGGGGTTGAAGAGCAATGAGCGAACAAAAAACAATCAAGGTGACCTTGGTAAAAAGCCTGATTGGTCGCATTGAAGGCCATCGTGCCTGCGCTCGTGGTCTGGGTCTGCGTAAGCTGAACCAGACGGTTGAGGTGATCGACACACCGGAAAACCGTGGCATGATCAACAAGATCAGCTACTTGCTTAAGTGCGAGGGTTAAATGTTACTGAACACCATCAAACCGGCCGCAGGTGCAACACACGCTAAAAAGCGTGTAGGCCGTGGCATTGGTAGCGGTTTGGGTAAAACTGCTGGCCGTGGTCATAAAGGTCAAAAATCCCGTAGCGGTGGTTTCCACAAAGTGGGTTTTGAAGGCGGTCAAATGCCTTTACAACGTCGCTTGCCTAAGCGTGGTTTCAACTCGCTGACACGTGCTTTCATTGACGAAGTGCGTTTGGATGCTTTGGCTGCATTGTCTTTGACGGAAGTGGATCTGTTAGCTTTGAAACAAGCTGGCTTGGTTCGCGCTTCTGCTAAAGCAGCAAAAGTCATTCTGGCAGGCACTATCGACCGTGCTGTGACTTTGCGTGGTATTGGCGCAACCGCAGGTGCGCGTGCTGCCATTGAAGCTGCCGGTGGCAGTTTTGCTGAATAAGGCGTGACTCTGTGGCCACTCCTTCTCTAGCAACGAACGCCAACAAGTTTGGTGATTTGAAACGGCGCATCTGGTTCTTGATTGGTGCTCTGATCGTTTATCGTATCGGTGCCCATATCCCTGTTCCAGGCATCAACCCCGTCGAGCTAGCGAAGCTGTTCCAGTCCTCGCAAACAGGCCTCCTCGACATGTTCAACATGTTCTCCGGGGGGGCTTTGTCGCGGTTTACGGTATTTGCCATTGGTATTATGCCGTACATCTCGGCCTCCATTATTTTACAGCTGGCTTCTGAGGTTGTTCCCTCACTGAAACAGTTGAAAAAAGAAGGCGATGCAGGACGAAGAAAAATTACCCAGTACACACGTTATGCCACAGTTCTGTTAGCGACTTTCCAGTCGTTCGGGATTGCGGTGATGTTGTTTACACAACCTAATCTGGTTCTGACACCACAATGGGAGTTCTACTTCACAACCGTGGTGACTTTAGTAACTGGTACCATGTTCTTGATGTGGTTGGGTGAACAAATTACTGAGCGCGGGATAGGGAATGGTATTTCCCTTATCATCTGCGCTGGTATTGCGGCTGGGGTACCATCGGCAATTGGTAAAACTTTGACCCTGACTTCTCAGGGCAACTTGCCTATTTTGCTGGTGGTTGCGCTTTTCATCGGCGTGATTGCTGTGACTTACCTCGTGGTATTTGTCGAGCGTGGTCAGCGCAAGGTGTTGGTGAATTATGCTAAGCGCCAAGTGGGTAATCGAGTTACTCAAGGCCAAAGTACACATTTGCCTTTGAAACTCAATATGGCAGGTGTGATCCCGCCAATCTTTGCTTCGAGCATTATTCTTTTCCCCGCGACTGTGGTGGGATGGTTTGGTCAAAGCGACGGGTTGGGTTGGCTCAAACGAGTCAGTGATGCGCTGCATCCAGGACAACCTGTTTATGTACTGTTATATGCTGCTGCGATTGTTTTCTTCTGCTACTTCTATACCGCCTTGGTCTTTAATCCAAAAGAAACAGCGGATAATTTGAAGAAAAGTGGAGCCTTTATTCCTGGGATCCGCCCCGGCGAACAGACTTCACGCTATATCGAGAAGATTATCCTGCGGTTGACTTTGATTGGTGCGGTGTACATCACGCTGGTCTGTCTGTTACCTGAGTTCCTTATCTTGAATTGGAATGTTCCATTCTACTTCGGCGGAACCTCGTTACTGATCATTGTCGTGGTAACGATGGATCTGATGACTCAGATTCAATCCTATGTACTGTCGCAGCAATACGAGAGTCTGCTCAAAAAGGCCAACTTTAAAAATGGCAGCGGACTCAGCTCTCGTTAAGAATCGGGATATTTCAAGAGATTATGGCTAAGGAAGATACAATCCAGATGCAGGGTGAGGTCTTGGAGACGCTGCCTAATGCGACGTTCCAAGTCAAGCTTGAGAATGGTCATGTTGTGCTAGGTCACATTTCCGGCAAGATGCGGATGCACTATATCCGCATTCTGCCGGGCGATCGCGTCACCGTTGAACTCACCCCTTATGACCTCTCCCGCGCTCGTATCGTATTCCGCGCCAAATAAGCGGGATCGGAACAAGGGCGCGGAGACAACATGAAAGGAAAATCATGCGAGTTCAACCCTCGGTGAAAAAAATTTGCCGCAACTGCAAAATCATCCGTCGTAACCGTGTTGTACGTGTTATTTGCACGGACCCTCGGCACAAGCAAAAGCAGGGCTAATATTTGTCCCTGCGATAGCTACGTGCTAGAATCGCAAACTTTTCGTTTTGGGGAATTAGTATGGCCCGTATTGCCGGGGTAAACATCCCGAACCATCAGCATACCTGGGTTGGCTTACAAGCTATCTTTGGTATTGGTCGCACTCGTGCTAAAGCTATTTGCGCCGCAACGCAAATTGCTCCAGACACGAAGGTCAAAGATTTGACCGATGCTGAAATGGAAAAACTTCGTGATGAAATCGCGAAGTTTACTGTAGAAGGCGATTTGCGCCGTGAAAACACCATGAGCATTAAACGTCTCATGGATCTCGGTTGCTATCGTGGTCTTCGCCACCGTCGTGGTCTGCCTTGCCGTGGTCAGCGCACTCGTACGAATGCGCGTACCCGTAAAGGCCCGCGTAAGCCGATCGCTGGCAAGAAGTAATTAAGGATAGATAATGGCTAAAGCAAACACAGTGCGTGTACGCAAAAAAGTGAAGAAGAGCGTATCCGAAGGGATCGTTCACGTTCACGCGTCCTTTAATAATACCATCATTACCATCACCGACCGTCAAGGGAATGCTTTGTCTTGGGCTACCTCCGGTGGTGCTGGTTTTAAAGGCTCGCGCAAAAGTACACCCTTCGCTGCACAGGTCGCAGCGGAGCACGCTGGTAAAGTTGCCCAAGAGTATGGTGTGAAAAATTTGGAAGTTCGCATTAAGGGCCCAGGCCCAGGTCGCGAGTCTTCTGTCCGTGCTTTGAACGCGCTGGGCTTCAAAATCACCAGCATCTCCGACGTGACGCCAATTCCACACAACGGCTGCCGTCCGCCGAAGAAACGTCGTATTTAAGATCGGAGAGATTGATTCATGGCACGTTATACTGGACCAAAATGTAAACTTGCTCGTCGTGAAGGCACCGACCTCTTCTTGAAGAGCGCGCGTCGCGCCATCGATAGCAAGTGTAAACTGGATACCAAACCGGGTCAGCACGGTGTAAAAAACACCCGTTTGTCTGACTACGGCGTTCAACTGCGCGAAAAACAAAAAATTCGCCGCATTTATGGTGTTCTCGAACGTCAGTTCCGCAAATACTTTGCTGAGGCTGCTCGTCGCAAAGGCTCGACAGGCGAAAACTTGTTGAAGCTGTTGGAATCTCGCTTGGACAACGTCGTGTATCGCATGGGCTTGGGTTCAACCCGCGCCGAAGCACGTCAGTTGGTAAGCCACAAGTCCATTCAAGTGAATGGTCAAACCGTTAACATTCCTTCTTTCCAAGTGAAAGCCGGTGATGTGGTTTCTGTGGTTGAAAAAGCCAAAAAACAAGTGCGTATCCAAGAAGCTCTGGCCTTGGCTGAGCAAATTGGTTTCCCAGGTTGGGTGGCGGTTGACGTCAAAAAGATGGAAGGCGTGTTTAAATCCATGCCCGAACGCACCGACCTGTCTAGCGATATCAACGAGCAGCTCGTTGTTGAGTTCTACTCTAAGTAATCGCTAGCCATTTCAAGGAAACACTATGCAAAACAGCGCTTCGGAATTTCTCAAACCGCGTTTAATTGATGTGCAGCCGGTTTCTCCGACGCAAGCTCGCGTCGCGATGGAACCCTTTGAGCGCGGCTATGCCCATACCCTGGGCAATGCTCTGCGCCGCATCCTGCTGTCTTCGATGCCCGGATTTGCTCCGACCGAAGTGTCTATCGCAGGCGTTTTGCATGAGTACTCTGCATTGGATGGGGTACGAGAAGATGTCGTTGATATTCTTCTCAACCTCAAAAATGTAGTGGTTAAGCTGCATGGTCGAGACAGTGTGCTGTTAACCCTCAAAAAAGAGGGAGAGGGCCCTGTCTTGGCAGGTGATATCGAATTGCCACACGATGTTGAAGTGATCAATCCCGATTTGGTGATTTGTCATTTGGCTGCTGGTGGCAAGATCGAGATGGAGATCAAGGTTGAAAAAGGCCGTGGCTATCAGCCCGTCAGCGCCCGAGTCAGCCAAGACGAAAATCGTACCATCGGCAATATTCTGCTGGATGCGTCCTTTAGTCCTTTGCGCCGTGTGAGTTTCTCGGTTGAGAGCGCTCGGGTGGAACAGCGGACTGACTTGGACCGTTTGGTGTTGGATATTGAAACCAACGGTGCGATGGAACCAGAAGAAGCTGTGCGTGCTGCTGCTCGCATTCTGATGGATCAACTGTCGATCTTCGCAGATCTGCAAGGTACCCCTGAAGAAGAGATTATTGAACGTGCACCACAGGTTGATCCTATCCTGTTGCGTCCGGTCGACGATCTCGAACTGACCGTGCGTTCGGCTAACTGTCTGAAAGCCGAAAACATCTACTACATTGGGGATCTCATTCAGCGTACTGAGACTGAACTCCTCAAGACGCCCAACCTCGGCCGCAAATCGCTCAACGAGATCAAAGAAGTACTTGCTTCCAAAGGTCTTACGCTGGGCATGAAGCTCGAAAACTGGCCGCCGGCCGGGCTGGAAAAACCGTAATTGCTCGGTTTGTCGGACAAAGGACACTAAAATGCGTCATCGCTTAAGTAATCGTAAACTGAATCGCACATCGAGCCATCGCCTGGCTATGCTCCGCAACATGGCGAACTCCTTGCTGCGTCACGAAGTGATCGTGACTACTGTGCCTAAGGCAAAAGAGCTGCGCCGTGTGGCAGAGCCTCTGATTACCTTGGGTAAAAAACCATCCTTGGCTAACCGTCGTTTAGCTTTCGACCGCACTCGCGACCGCGAAGTGGTTGGCAAGCTGTTCAACGAATTGGGCCCACGCTATGCAACTCGTCCTGGTGGCTATGTGCGCATCCTGCACTACGGCTTCCGTAAAGGCGACAACGCGCCTCTGGCATTGGTCGAATTAGTGGACCGCCCAGAAGTCGACGAAGCAGAAGTTGTCAGCGAAGAATAAGCCTAGTGCTTTCGTTGTAAACGGATGAAAAAAGCCCCTACCAATGTGTAGGGGCTTTTGTTTACTGTTGTTTCTGTGCCGCTTGTTTTTTGTTGTTCAACAGCAGATAGCGTGCCATTTCGTAATAGTGTTGTGTAAATTGGCGTAAGCGTTGTGCTTCATCGTTACGTTCTGCCTCAAGATTGTTCGCGGTTTGGCCGTCTAATTCGGCGAGATACCCCTTTTGTGTTGGTAGGCCTAGCATAAAGTAGTACGGTGCTTGCACAAAACCAATTTCTGGCCCGCGATCATGGGTGATGGTAAATGCTGCTTGCCGTGTTGCTTGACTGGGGGCTAATACATCACGGCCAAACGTGGTATTGATATAAGGCCGAGGCAGTAAACCTGCTAAAGTCGCCATCACATCAACTTGTGAAGCCACTTCTGTCCGTACTGCTGGGCGCAATAACTTTGGTGCATACAGCAAAAAGGGCGTGTGAATAGAGCTTAAACGTAAGTCTGTCCATGCTGCTGGTAGCACCGCACTGGCATTGCCAGTGATACCGTGGTCACCGAGAAAAACAAATACCGTATTATCAAAGTAAGCTTCTTTTTTGGCGGTTTCGATCAGGGTTTTAATCGAATAATCCATATAGCGGAAAGAATCGTACTCCTCCTGACTGTCAAAACCATTGGCTTTCAACTGTTCTAATGACCATTTTTGGCTCTGGAAATCGCGATCTTCCGCTGGAATGGTGTAAGGGCGATGGTTACCGGAGGTTTGGATAATGGCAAAGAAAGGTTTGTTTTGCTGTTTAAGAACCTGATTGGCTTCTTTAAACAAATTGGTGTCAGAGATGCCCCACGTATCATTGCGCTTGGATTGATAATGCCCTTCTTCATAAATTCGGATATTGCGAATATTGTTGGTTAGAACACCGCGAATATTGGCCCACGAAGTTGAGCCACCGATGAAATAAAATCGTTCATATTCAGGAAATGCGCTATCCATCAAGATATGTTGATCGGCAGCTTGCGGGTTTCGGCTAGAGGTATTCGCCGTTTCCACATCGGGAATGCCTGTCAGTGTGGTGAACACACCGCGTGCAGTACCAAAATGCGGCGTGAAAAAGCGAGTGAATAAAACCCCCTGTTTTGCCATCTGATCGAAATAGGGTGTGGTGCCGAGGGGGTTACCAAAAGTGCTGGTTTTATAAGCAGAAAATGATTCGACCAATACCAAAACAATATTAGGCGGTGTGGCAAGGGCATCACTGCGTGCTGGAATTTCACGTCGTAGGCTAAAGCGTGGGCCTGATGTGTTGGGTGGTACACCTAACCAATCGGCAATGACCGGATAGGCTTGTTCTACTTTGGCCTGATCAAACCCTGCGCTTTTGTAATCGAGGGTATCAAAGAAATTCAATACTGGATTGAGGCCGATGTTGGCAATAAAAGGGTTAGGCGTAAAAAAGGCATCACTCCAACGCAAAGGATATTGTGAGAGTTTGCCATGAATGCCTACAACGACTAATACCGCTGTTGTCAGTCCCAACCAAAGCCGATGGCGAGAGGTGGGATGATGCCATTGCCAGCCATGACGAGGTTGCCGTAGGCGGCGAAAGCCAGCTGCTACACTCCATAGCAAAACAGCGATCACCACAAACACGACCACAGTGATTTTGATGACTGGGTAGCTTTGCCACACCATTTCCGCCGAAGTTTGCCAATCACCTAAAAAGTTGAGAATCGCTGCATTGAGGCGGGTACGCAGATAAGAATAGTGACCAAAGTCGAGGCCAATCGTGGCGAGTGTCCCTGCGCTGGCGACAACAAAATAACCCCACCAAAACCGTTCTGCCCACCGATGGCGAAATGGAGAGAGTTTTGCCCACCCTCCGAGGAGTAAAAAGGGCAAGACAATGACCAAGCCCAAACGTAAGTCAAAGCGCGTGCCTAATACAAAAGCCTGTAATAAAGTTGCTGTTTCTGTGGCAAGTGCCGGATCGCGGAAATGCCACCAAAACCCTAGCCTGGCAAGAAAAGAACAGAGTAAAAAAAATAATAAATACCAGAGCGAGAATTTCAGTAGTTTTGGCATGATTTAACGGTGATCAGAAGGTCGGCGATAAGAAAAGCTCAAGACAATCGCCAGCAATAATGCAATTAACACTGGCCAATTTCCCCACTTTAAATAGGGTGTTTCACCTTGTCTGCCTTGTACCGAGGTGTCGAGGCGAGCATTGTGAAATTGAGGCAGTGATTGTAACACTTGCCCTCGTTGGTCAATGACTGCGGTTAGGCCGGTGTTGGTGGCGCGTAGCATGGGACGACCAGTTTCGAGCGCCCGTGCTTGTGAAAGCTGGAGATGTTGTTCAGCCGCTGTGGAATGACCAAACCAAGCCAGATTTGACACATTAGCCAGCAAAGTGGCCGAGCGCGCTCCGGCTAGTAATTCTTCGCCAAAACTGTCTTCATAACAGATATTGAAAGCAATTCTTTGATCAGCGACGGTAAACGGTTGTTGTTCTGGCTCGCCCCGAGTAAAGCCCGACAGCGGCATATTCATATAGCGGTACAACCAACCCGTTAACCACGGTAAGGGAACGTATTCACCAAAAGGCACAAGGTGTGCTTTGCGATACTGCTGTGTGGGTTGGGTAAGAGAAATCACGCCATTGTAATCACCGCTCATATCGCGCAATGGAATACCCGTGATGACCTCTTTTTCTTGCTGTTGCAATATGGCTTGCAGCGGCTGCAAGTAATTGGCTGGCAATTCATCATAAAAAATTGGCAAAGCAGTTTCGGGCAAAATCACCAGCCTAGCTTGGCTTGCCGTCATGTGTTGGGTGTAGGTGTCGAGGGTCTGAGCAAAAATCGTTGGTTCCCATTTCAGAGTTTGCGGAATATTGCCCTGCACCAGACTGATACTCAGCGGTTTACCACTGGCCTCTGTCCACTGAATATGGCTTAGTCCCCAACTGCCCACCCATGCTACAGCCAGCCCTAATCCTAACCACTGTCGGTGTTTGGGAAAGCGCCATAGCAAAACGAGTGCGCCTGCACTGGCTACCACAGCCCAAGTGACGGCATAAATACCAAATAACGGGGCTAGGCCAGCTAAGGGCCAATTGGGAATTTGGCTATAGCCGAGCCCGCCCCAAGAAAAGCCGGTTAACAGCCAACCTCGCATCCAATCGAAGAAAGTCCATAAACTTGGAAAAGCGAGTAGCCATTGCCAGTAGGGGTTGCGCCACGACAGTCGATAAGTGAAATACAAGGCAGCAGCAGGGAACAACGCCAGCCATGCGGGTAAGAGTGCCACCAACGGGATTGCAAACACCGCCGGTAGGCCAGCGATGTCATGTAGGCTGTGATAAATCCAATAGAAGTTGGCACAGTAGGCGCTGAGTGCCCATAGATAGATCCCACGTCCGGCCTGTGCTGCGTTATGCCGTGGTAACAACAGCAACACAGCTGCCAGCAAACAGGGGGCAAGATAGCCCTGACGAAACGGTGCGAACAAGACAACAGACAGCGCGCCCAAGAGAATGAGCGCGCCATAGCGGCTAAGCGTGATTGGCATTAGGAAGAGGGCGTGGTGTGATGAATACGTTGTACTTGTAGTGTGTGAATACGGCGGCTATCTGCCCGCAACACCAAGAACTCTAATTCACCGATTTGAATACTTTCTCCCCGCTTGGGAAGGTGGCGGAATTGGGAGACCACCAGCCCACCGACAGTATCATAGTCTTCATCGCTAAATTCAGTGCCAAACACTTGGTTAAAGTCGGTTAATTCGGTGACTGCTTTGACGCGATAGAGACCATTTTTTTGCGGCACAATGTGGTCTTCGGTTTCATCAAAGTCGTATTCATCCTCGATGTCACCAACAATCTGTTCAATCACGTCTTCGATGGTGACTAATCCAGCCACCCCACCGTATTCATCGACCACGATGGCCATGTGGTTGCGTGTTTCGCGGAACTCGCGTAACAACACATTAAGCCGTTTTGATTCCGGGATAAACACCGCTGGTCGCAAGCTATCGCGTAAATCAAAATCGTCAGGGGTCGCAAAATAACGCAGCAAGTCTTTGGCAAGCAAGATACCAAGCACTTGATCTTTGTTATCACCAATCACCGGAAAGCGTGAGTGGGCAGTTTCCATGACGAAGGGCAGAAAGTCGGGGACAGCTTGATCGACTGACAGCACGTCCATCTGACTGCGCGGGATCATGATGTCACCGACACATAACTCGCTGACTTGTAATACCCCCTCGATCATGGCGAGGGCGTCGGCATCGAATAAATTGCGATCAAAAGCCGAGTGCAACAGTTCGATCAGTTCTTCTCGGTCTTCTGGTTCACGTAATAAAAAGGCGGAAAGGCGTTCCAGCCAGGACGGTTTACTGGGATCGTCCATGAGGGTCAATTGCGCTCCGAAGCGTAAGGGTCCGCATATCCTAACCGCGCGAGGATGGCTGTTTCAAGTGCTTCCATGGCTTCTGCCGTGGCATCGTCTTGATGATCCATGCCTTGCAAGTGTAAAACACTGTGTATGGTCATGTGGGCGTAGTGTGCGAGCAGGGGTTTATTTTGTTCTGCTGCTTCGCGCACAATCACTTCATGACACAACACAATATCACCCAATAAGGGCAATCCAACGAAGGCAAACATATCATCGCCGCCTTCGTGGAGGGCAAAGGTCAAGACATTGGTGGCATAGTCTTTGCCACGGTAGTCGCGATTTAATAAGCGACCTTCCTCGGTATCAACCACACGAATCCCGACTTGGACATGGCGAACACGATGATCGAGTGCGGCTTTGATCCAGCGGCGGAATTGGCGCAGGGTGGGGCGTTCGCTGTGGTCAACCGTACAAACGAAGTCAAGCTCTAAGGTAGCAGGTTGATAGCGATAGCGTTGTTTTGTCGTTTTCAATGGCTTTCCTCTTTGATTGGCGGCTGTTGCCATTGGTCGTAGGCATCCACAATTTTTTGCACCAAAGGATGGCGTACCACATCATCAGATTGAAAGTGATGGAAGCGAATACCACGCACCTGAGCCAAAATCCGTTCCACTTCAACCAGCCCACTTTTTTGATGTCGTGCCAAATCGATTTGTGTTACATCACCGGTAATCACCGCTTTTGAGCCAAAGCCAATGCGGGTCAGGAACATTTTCATCTGTTCTGGTGTGGTGTTTTGCGCTTCATCGAGAATAATAAACGCTTGGTTTAAGGTGCGCCCCCGCATATAAGCCAGCGGTGCAATCTCGATAAGGTTTTTTTCAAACAGCTTACCCACACGGTCAAAGCCCATCAAATCGTATAGCGCATCATAAAGTGGCCGCAGATAAGGATCGACTTTTTGGGCAAGATCACCCGGTAAAAACCCCAGTTTTTCCCCTGCTTCCACGGCTGGCCGAACCAGAATAATCCGCTTCACCGCGTCCCGCTCCATCGCATCAACAGCACAGGCCACCGCCAGATAGGTCTTGCCAGTCCCTGCTGGGCCAATCCCAAAAGTGATGTCATGCTCGGCAATCGCCTTGATGTATTCATTTTGGCGTGGGGTACGGCCACGCAGTTCACCTTTGCGGGTCAACAACACCGGCACCCCAGCCTCTTGTCCGTCTTGGCCTAGGGTCGAGCGTTTCAGTTCGACTAACCCCAATTGAATGTCTTCCACTTCGAGCGGCCGTTGTGCCCGTAGGTAAAAAGATTCGATCACTTGTGCTGCTTCACGTGCACGATTGCCGATAATTTTGAACCGTTCATTGCGACGTGAAATGACCACATCTAACGCGGTTTCAATTTGTTTGAGATTATCGTCCAATGCACCACACAGGTTTTGCAACCGCAGGTTGTCAACTGGAGCAAAAGCAATATGTTCTATCACAGTGTGGCACCTTGCCCCACGCTGGCGGTGGATTCGGTTTCTTGTGTGACCACTTCTCCGGCTAAAGAGTGTGGGAACGCTTGGGTAATGCGGATATCGACCATCTGACGAATCAGGCGGGGGTGTCCCTCAAAATTAACAACACGGTTGTTCGCAGTGCGTGCCGCTAACAAATTTTCACCCCGTTTTGAAACGGCTTCGACCACGACTCGTTGTACGGTGCCGACCATGCTTTGGTTAATGGCGTAGCCATTGGCCTCAATCACTTCATTTAAGGCTTCTAGCCGCCGTACTTTTTCTTGATGCGAGGTGTCGTCGCTCAGGTTAGCGGCGGGGGTGCCGGGGCGAGGGCTGTAGATAAAGACAAAGCTAAAATCAAAGGCTAAATCTTTCACCAGCTTAAGCGTGGCGGCAAAGTCTGCTTCGGTTTCCCCCGGGAAGCCAACGATAAAGTCAGACGATAAATGCAAATCAGGCCGGACAGCGCGCAGTTTGCGGATAATTGACTTGTATTCCAACGCGGTATAACCGCGTTTCATGGCAGCCAAAATACGATCTGATCCCGACTGCACGGGTAAATGCAGATGACTGACCAATTTGGGCAGTTTTTCATAACAGGCAATTAAGCGGTCGGTAAATTCGCGGGGATGGCTGGTGGTAAAGCGAATCCGTTCAACGCCCGGAATTTCATGCACATATTCCAGCAACAAAGCAAAGTCGGCAATTTCACCATCGGCCATCTCACCCCGATAGGCGTTGACGTTTTGACCAAGTAAGACAATTTCTTTTACCCCTTGCTGTGCAAGGCCGGCAATTTCAACCAGCACATCATCGAGTGGCCGCGAGACTTCTTCCCCACGGGTGTAGGGCACCACACAGAAAGAACAATATTTAGAACAACCTTCCATAATCGACACAAAAGCCGAGCCGCCTTCAATGCGAGCCGGTGGTAGATGATCGAATTTCTCGATTTCGGGGAAGGTAATATCAATCTGTGACCGACCGGTGCTTTGTTTGGCGCGGATCAACTCTGGCAAGCGATGTAAGGTTTGTGGACCAAACACAACATCGACAAAGGGGGCCCGTTTGACGATGGTATCGCCCTCTTGTGAGGCGACACAGCCACCGACACCAATCACCAAATCAGGTTTGATTTGTTTAAGATGGCGAATGCGGCCTAAGTCAGAAAAGACTTTTTCTTGTGCTTTTTCGCGTACCGAACAAGTGTTAAACAGAATCACATCGGCTTCTTCGGGATTGTCTGTTTTTTCTACGCCGTGTTCCGCGTCAAGAATATCGACCATTTTGTCCGAGTCATACTCGTTCATCTGGCAACCAAAGGTCTTAATGTAGACTTTTTTCATCATGTCTTAGCTAGAGAGTGCCGAGAATTGGCAGAATAGCCAATTTTGTGAGTGGCAAGAATGAGTTAACCGTTAAGTTTAGCACAGCCCTGTGCCGGTGTTGCTCAAGCCGCGTTAGAATGCGATGGTTAAACGACAGATCAAAGCAGAAGGTGGAACAAAGATATGCAGCAGCGCATCGTTTTTGTCGAAGACGACCACGACTTGGCCGAATTGATCGGCGACTATTTGCGTAGCTATGGCTTAGATGTCACCCATATTGATCGAGGTGATACCGCTGTTGAAGCGATTTTGGCCGACCCACCCGATTTGGTGATGCTAGATATTATGTTGCCGGGTAAAGATGGTCTGACTGTGTGTCGCGAGTTACGCCCTAAATACGCTGGGCCGATTGTGATGTTGACCTCGCTCAATAGCGATATGAACCAGATTTTGGGGTTTGAATTAGGGGCGAGTGACTATGTATTAAAGACGACGCCCCCCTCGGTATTGCTGGCGCGGTTGCGGGCGCACCTACGGCAACAAACCACACAAACGCCGGTATCCATGATCCAAGCACCCACTGGACAGCAAGATGCTCGGGCTGTGCTCGACTTTGGTAGCCTACAAATCGACAGTATTAACCGCAGTGTGCACTATGCAGGTGAGTCGATTTCTCTTTCTACTGCTGATTTCGATTTACTCTGGTTGTTAGCCTGTCATGCCGGCAAAGTGTTATCACGAGAAGATCTATTATTCTCCTTGCGTGGCGTGCATTACGATGGGCTGGATCGTTCGATTGATGTTGCTGTTTCGCGTTTACGTAAAAAATTGGGCGACGATCCTGCCGAGCCAAAACGGATTAAAACCATTCGTCACAAAGGCTATTTGTTTGCTGGTGATGCGTGGCGCAATGATCCGGTGGCATAGATGAAACGTGTTTTTTTACGGTTTTATCTTGGGGTATTGGCTTTTTTTCTCCTCTCGGCTTTTGTCGTGGGCGGGATTTATAAGCATGTCTTGAAAGAAAACAACCGCCGTTATTTGGCCGATGTTTTTCAGACAACATTAACGCTGATTGAGATTGAACTGCGTGAAGTCCCAGAACAAGAATGGCCACAGCGGGTGGCACATCTGCGGCAACGGTTGGATTTGCCGATTGCAATTGAAACGTTAGATCGTTATGTGCTCAATGATGAACACAGTCGGTCTTTAATCGCCGGTGGCATTGTGTTGTTGCCAGAGCGCGATGTGTATGTGCAACGTATTCCAAAAAGCGATTCGGTCTTGACCATCGGGCCAGTGGACTATTTGTTTTTTGCCCGCAAGTTAAATTGGATTGATGTGTTGGCGGTGTTATCGCTGACATTGGCGTTGGGTGTGCCTGCGTTTTTATGGCTACGTCCTTTGGTACGTCATGCCCGAGAGTTGTCGGTGGTGTCACAGCAACTGGGCCAAGGGCATTTTTCTGCCCGTGCTCATCTGCCAGAGAGGTCACCTTTGGCTGATCTGGCACAAGCCATTAACCACATGGCGCGCAGTATGGGTGAAATGGTGCAAACCCGAAAAACGCTGATTGACGGCATTTCGCACGATTTACGTACACCGATTGCACGCCTGCGTTATCGCTTAGAGGCCTTGCGCGGCACCACTCCCGACCCGCTGGCGCAAAAAATCATGCACCAAATTGAGCGCGATTTAGACAACTTAAATGAGATGACCGAGGAGTTGTTAATCTTCAGTCGTCTTGATCAACCCGAAATGCACCTTGAACGGCATCCGGTGGCGATGTTGCCGTGGTTAGAGCAGGTGTTAGCTGAGTTGAGCTGGCAACAAGCACCGCCTACCATTCAAAATCTCACAGGAGAAGACGACCCGATTGCTGCTATCGATACCTATTACATGGGGCGGGCGGTGATGAATTTGGTGAATAATGCGCGGCGTTATGGTGAATCGGCGGTTGAAATTCGCCTCGTGCAACAGCAGAGCCACACTCAGATTTGGGTTGATGACGATGGGCCGGGGATTCCTGCCCATGCGCGTGAAACAGTGTTGCGGCCCTTTGCCCGTCTAGATGAAGCACGCAGCCGCCATACCGGCGGGCATGGTTTGGGGTTGGCCATTGTGCAGAAAGTATTGGAAGGCCATCAGGGGCAGGTATTGATCGAGGATGCACCGTTAGGTGGAGCACGGCTGATTTTGAGCTGGCCGGCAGAAGTGATCGAAAAATCTGCATCAGGGGCTTGACATCACCTCTAAAGCGTTCTAATATGCACTCCTCGATTGGCGAATTAGCTCAGTTGGTTAGAGCGACGGAATCATAATCCGCAGGTCCGGGGTTCGAGTCCCTGATTCGCCACCAGAATTTAAGAAAAGCCCAGCACACGCTGGGCTTTTTTGCGTTCTGCGTTTCCTGCCGTCTGTTTCCTTAGAACGAATGATACAATCCGCCGTGGTATAGACCATCGAAACTGGTCTTGTTAATTGATATCTTCTCAAGGATTTTGAGCATGAGTTTGAAATGCGGCATTGTGGGTTTGCCTAATGTGGGTAAATCAACGCTATTTAACGCCCTCACAAAAGCCGGCATCGAAGCGGCAAACTATCCGTTTTGTACCATTGAACCGAATGTTGGCATTGTTGAAGTGCCCGATCCTCGCATGGCTGAGCTGGCCGCGATTGTCAAACCACAAAAATTACAACCCGCGATTGTTGAGTTTGTCGATATCGCTGGTTTGGTTGCTGGCGCTTCGCGTGGTGAAGGCTTAGGTAACCAGTTTTTGGCCAATATCCGCGAAACTGATGCCATTGTGAATGTTGTGCGCTGTTTTGATGATGATAATGTGGTGCATGTGGCCGGCAAGGTTGACCCGATTGCTGATATTGAAACCATCGGCACTGAGCTGGCGCTGGCGGATTTAGCCACAGTGGAAAAAGCGATTATTCGCGATGGTAAAAAAGCCAAGTCGGGCGATAAAGAAGCGATCCGATTGATTGCCATTTTAGAAAAAGTCCGCGCTCATCTCGACCAAGGTTTGCCTGTGCGGAGTTTGTCGTTAGAAGCAGAAGAAATCGAGTTGTTAAAACCATGCTGCTTGTTAACGATCAAACCCGCAATGTATGTGGCGAACGTGGCAGAAGATGGTTTTAGCGATAACCCCCATCTCGACCGTTTGAAAGTGTTGGCGGCAAAAGAAGGTGCGCCAGTGGTGGCCTTGTGTGCGGCGATGGAGTCGGAAATTGCCGATTTAGATGATGCAGATAAAGCGGAATTTTTGGCGGAAATGGGTTTGGAAGAGCCCGGCTTAAATCGTCTGATTCGTGCTGGTTATGATTTATTAGGTCTGCAAACCTATTTCACTGCCGGTGTTAAAGAAGTGCGTGCTTGGACCATCCACAAAGGCGATACCGCGCCTCAAGCCGCCGGTGTGATTCACACCGATTTTGAGCGTGGCTTTATCCGCGCCCAAGTCATCAGCTATCCCGACTTTATTCAGTTTGGCGGCGAAGCCAAGGCCAAAGAAGCCGGCAAAATGCGCGTCGAAGGCAAAGAATACGTTGTGCAAGATGGCGATGTGATGCACTTCTTGTTTAACGTTTGAGTCGCCAAGCCGTTTTCCTGATGTTTCATAGAGTCTCTGCAATTCCTCCCGCGATTTCAATCGCGGGAGGAATTGCACTATGCGTTTTCTGTCCGAGATAAAGGCGGAGGAATGATGGCCGCAATCAGGAGAAGAACATGAGCCAACCCTGGCCGTACCCCGGCGCACGCTGGTGGAAGTTCGATTTCCATACCCACACTCCGGCCTCCAGGGACACCCGGGCATGGCCGGCCGCCATCGGCATGTCGAATGAGTTGACGCCGCAGGCCTGGCTGCTCAAGTACATGGCCGCCGGAATCGACTGCGTGGCGGTCACCGATCACAACAGCGGTGAGTGGATCGACTCGCTCAAGGTGGCCTATGCGCAGATGAAGCGCGAGGCCGACGCCGGCACGCCACCTGACGGGTTCCGTGAGCTGTACCTCTTCCCCGGTGTGGAAATCTCGGTGCAAGGTGGTTTTCATCTGCTGGCGATCTTCGACACCTCCGCCACCAGTCAGACCATCAGCGACCTGCTGGCGCAGGTTGATTACCAAGGCACACGAGGCGACAGCGATGGCGTCACCCGAATCGGTGCCGCCCAAGTGGTGGAGCGCATTCTGGCGGCGGGTGGCCTGGCCATTCCGGCACACGTCGAAGGCGACAAGGGGCTGCTACAGGTCGAGCCTGGTACGCGAAAATGCGTGATGGATGCCAACACGGTCAAGGCTGTCTTGCAGGAACCCGGCATCCTGGCGCTGGAGTGGACCGTATCCTCCAGCCCCGTGCCGATGGTGCTGGATGAACTGAAACTGCGCTTTGCCAGCGTGGTGGGCAGCGATTGCCACAGCTTCCAAGGTACGGCTGTTCCGGGTTCGCGCTACACCTGGATCAAGATGGCGCGGCCTAGCTTGGAAGGCTTGCGTCTTGCGTTGTTGGATGGGCAGGAGGTGTCGGTCAAGCGCAGCGATGAAAGCAATGGCTTTGCGCCGTTCAATACGCCCGAGCATTTCATCGAGTCAATTGAAATTCGAGATGCACGTTACATGGGGGCGTGCGGAAAGCCTGCACGATTACCGCTCAATCCATTTTTCAATGCCTTGATCGGTGGGCGTGGCACGGGCAAATCGACCGTCGTGCATGCACTGCGCCTGGCCTATCGCCGTGAGAAGGAGCTGTCGCTCAGCTCAGAAGCAGGACAGACCTTCAAGCGTTTCAATCAGGTTGCCAGGAGCCGCAATGACGAAGGTGGCCTGCGGGCGGAAACCAGCCTCTGTGTGCAAGTGCAGCGCGATGGCATGCCCTATCGCCTGATATGGCGGCAGGATGGCCAAGGTCACGCGGTGGAGGAATGGGACGCCGTGACGGGCAGTTTCAAGCCTTCGGTCAGCCAGGCCGTCACCGAGCAACGCTTTCCGGTGCGCCTGTTCAGCCAGGGGCAGATCGCCGCGCTGGCCGGTGACAGCCAGCAGGCGCTGCTCAAGGTGATTGACGATGCGGCGGGCACGCAATCGCAGCAAGCCGCTTTCGAGGAAGCCAAGCGTGCCTTCCTGGCCGCACGGGCGCAGATGCGCGAGCTGGATGGCAAGCTGCAAGGGCGTGAAGCGTTGACGCTGGCCCTGCAAGATATTCAGCGCAAGCTGGCCCGCTTCGAGGGCGCCAATCATGCCGCGCTGCTGAAAAACTATCAGCGCACCAACCGGCAAAGCCGCGAGCTGGAACGCCAGTTCGAAGCCTCCGCCGAACTGGCAACCCGCTTGAAAGCACTTGCCGACGATCTGTTGGCGGAAGACTTGCCTGAAGGCTTGTTCGATACTCTCGAGGACGGCCCGGCACTGGGCATTGTCCAGGCGCTGCACGCCGCCATCGCCAAGGCGCAGCAGGACGTCGAGCGCGCGGCAAACGTGCTGCAGGAGCGAGGGCAAGTCCTGAGAAGTGAACTGGAGGCTTCGCCCTGGTTTGCGCGGATCGGCGCGGCCAAGACGGCTTACGAGCAGCTCAAGGCCGACTTGCAGCAACAAGGTGTCAGCGACCCCAGCGAGTACGGTCGTCTGGTGCAAGAAAAGCAGCGCCTGGAAATCGAGCTGAAGAAGCTGGAAGCCTTGCAGAAGCAGCACACCGAGTTGCGCGAGAAGGCCAAGTCGCTGCTGGAACAGGTGCAATCCGCCCGCCGCACTATCAGCGCCCAACGGAGCGCATTTCTGCAGGCAACGCTGCAAGGCAATCCCTTTGTGCGCATCGAACTGATCCCGTACAGCCGGGACGCGCAGGGCATCGAGCGCTCCCTGCGGGAAGTGCTTGGGGCCGCTGAAGGCAGGTACGCAGACGACCTGTATCAGGAACAAGAGGGGGCATCCCTCAAAGGGCTCGTGGCCGATCTGCTGGGCACGCTTGATCTGGTCAAGCAGCCGGGCGCATGGGATACGGCGGCCTTCGAGCAGGCGCTATTGACGCAGAAGAAACGCCTGTCGCAAGCCTGTCGCGGGCAGGCGGAGTTTGGCGGCTGGTTCAATAAATTCCTGAAGACGGAAGCCGACAAGCGCCCGGAATTCATCGATCACATTCTGTGCTGGTTCCCCGAAGACGGTTTGCGGGTGGAGTACAGCCGCAAGGGAGACGGGCGGGACTTTCAATCCATCGGCCAGGCTTCCGCCGGGCAGCGCGCGGCGGCCATGCTGGCCTTCCTGCTGGCGCACGGCAACGAGCCACTGGTGCTCGACCAGCCGGAAGATGACCTGGATAACCACCTGATCTACGGATTGGTCGTGCAGCAGATCCGCAGCAACAAGTTGCGCCGTCAACTCATCATCGTGACCCACAACCCCAACATCGTGGTCAATGGCGATGCGGAGTTGATCCACGTGCTGGATTTCAATCAACAGTGCCATGTGAAGCAAACCGGCTCTTTGCAGGATCAGGCCATGCGCCGCGAAGTCTGCCAGGTGATGGAAGGCGGCGAAGAAGCCTTTGAACGGCGTTACCAACGCCTGGGAAGAGAGGTTTGACATGTTCGACAACATCGCGGACTTGATCGACAAGATTCGCCTGGGAGAGGACTCGTATCTGGAGTTGAAGGAAGTCCGCTTTGCCGGCCAAAAGGTGTCAGCCCCCCATAAAGATTCGCTGGCCGATGAGCTGGCCGCTTTCGCCAACAGCCGGGGTGGTGTGTGCGTGCTCGGCGTGGACGACACCCGTGAAGTGCTCGGTATCCCGCTGGAGCGCCTGGACCTGGTGGAGGATTTCGTCCGGCAGATTTGCCTGGACAGCATTACCCCACCGCTCGCGCCGGTGATCGAGCGTCTGAGCCTGCCCAGCACTTCAGGCGAACCCTTCCCGGTATTGAAGATCGATATCACGGGCAGTCTGTTCGTACATAGAAGCCCTGGTGGCTATCTGCACCGCGTGGGCAGCGCCAAGCGCGAGATGGCACCGGACTATCTGGCGCGTTTGTTCCAGCAACGCAGCCAGGCGCGCATCATCCGCTTCGACGAGCAGCCGGTGCCCGGCGCCACGCTCGACGACCTTGCAGATGATTTGTGGCAACGTTTTGCCAGTCCGCGCGTGCAGGATGCGCGCGAGGTGCTGCTGGACAAACTGGCCATGGCGCGCGTCGACGCCGACGGCGCACTTCGGCCAAGCATTGCCGGCGTGCTGATGGCGAGCGCAGACCCCCGCCGCTGGCTGCCGAATGCCTTCATTCAGGCCGTGGCATACCGTGGCACAGAAGTGCTGCCGCAAGGCGACACGGCCTATCAGCTCGACGCCCAGGACATCACCGGGCCGCTGGATGCCCAGGTGCTGGCGGCTTGCCACTTCGTCCGCAAGAACATGCAGGTCTATGCCACCAAGAATGAGGGCCGGCACGATCTGCCGCAGTACGACATGACCGCCGTCTTCGAGGCCCTGGTCAATGCCGTTGCGCACCGGGATTACTCGATCCATGGCGCCAAAATCCGCCTGCGGATGTTTGCGGACCGGCTGGAGCTGTATTCGCCAGGCGCCATCCCCAACACCATGACGGTGGAGAGCCTTCCCTACCGCCAGGCTGCGCGAAACGAAGCTATCACCAGTCTGCTTGCCAAGTGTCAAGTACCCGACCCCGACAAAGAAATCACAGGGCGTAGCGCCATGATGGACAAGCGCGGCGAGGGGGTTCAGATCATTCTGGATCAGAGCGAACGACTGTCCGGGAAGCGACCGGTTTACCGGCTGGTGGATGACTCCGAGCTGTTGCTGGTGATCCCCGCCGCCGAGCCGCCCGCAGCAGTTGAGTGAGATTGATAGGATAAGGAAGCACCATGGCCAAGGCTGAAGCCAGCGTTGAAGAACTGGTCTCGATGATCGAGCGCGGTGAGCTGCGCTTACCGGAAATGCAGCGGCAGTATGTCTGGCGCTCCACGCGCGTGCGCGACTTGCTCGACTCTCTGTATCGGGGTTATCCCTCAGGGGCGATTCTGCTGTGGGAAACCGATGAGGCCGTGCCCCTGCAAAGCTTTGCCGTCAGCCAAAGCAATAACCCTTATCAGAGCACCCGCCTGTTGCTCGATGGACAACAGCGTCTGACCTCCTTGTCTGCCGTCATTCGTGGCGAGCCGGTGTCGGTGCGCGGTCGCCGTCGGCCCATCGATTTGCTCTTCAATCTGGAGCATCCCGACCAACTGGCCGTCGTGACCGAAGTGGATGAGAACGGCGATGACGCCGAGGTCGATGAGGAAGGCGAACTGGGCGGCGACGAGGCCGACGCCAGCGAAGACGAACTGCTGACGCGCTTCAACAAAATGACCTTCGTGGTGGCGACCCGGAAGCTGGAGCAGTTGCCGCAGTGGGTGAAGGTATCCGAAGTCTTCAAGACCGACAGCGATGCGCCTTTCCTCAGACGTGCGGGCATCAGTGGCTTTGATGATCCGCGTTACGAGAAATACAGTCAGCGCCTGGCACGGCTACGTGGCATTCGCAAGTACGTGTATCGCATGGACGTGCTGGAGCGAACACTGTCCTACGACGAGGTCACGGAAATCTTCGTGCGGGTCAACTCGCTGGGCGCCAAGCTGCGCAGCTCCGATCTGGCTCTGGCGCAGATCACGGCCAAATGGCGGCACTCGTTGCAGACCTTCTTGGACTTCCAGAGTACTTGCGCCCAGAATGGTTTCGAGCTTGATCTGGGTTTGCATCTGAAGAATTTGATGGCCTTTGCCACCGGGCAATCCCGTTTTCTGACCGTCGGCAGCCTGACCCTAGAAGTACTGCAGCAAGCGTGGAGAGAAGCCTGCGAGGGGATGGAATTTGCCCTCAATTTCGCACGCAGCAATCTGGGTATCGACAGCCCTGCTTTGCTGTCATCGCCCTTCTTACTCGTGGTACTGGCTTACTTTGGACACCGCCGCGACTATGCTCTCAGCACGGAAGATGCGCAGCAGTTGCGCTACTGGGCCTTGGCCGCCAATGTCAAAGGCCGTTTCTCCCGAGGTTCCAGTGAGACCATTCTGGATCAGGATTTGGCGATCATCCGCAATGGCGGCGGCGTCAATGAGCTGATCGACCGGCTGCGTCTGCAGTTCGGCCGTCTTGAGATCACGCCGGAAGAGCTGGAGGGGCGCAACCAGCGCAGTGCGCTGTTCAAGACCATGTTCCTGGCATTTCGTGCGGCAGGTGCCAAGGATTGGCGCAGCCACCTGGCCATTGCTCTGGACCACTCGGGCAGTCAGCACCGCTTGCAGTTTCATCACGTTTTCCCCAAGGCATTGCTGCGCGGCAGCTACACCCCTCGCGAGGCCGACGACATCGCCAACCTGGCTTTCATCGGTGGCAAAACCAATCGTGCGATCAGCGACAAAGCGCCTGTGACCTACCTGTTGCCGCTGGTGGCACAGCACGGTGCAGCACCATTCGCAGCACAGTGCATCCCGGTGGAGGAGGAACTGCTGGCACTGGATCACTACAAGGCGTTCTTGCAAGAGCGCCGTAAACGAATCGCGGCGGCACTGAATGCTTTCATAGAACCTCCGCAAGGAAACCCCTGACTTGAGTCAGGGGAGGAATTGGGCTATCGTCAGTGCGTCGCCGGTATCCCTCTCGTGGCATGGCGGCAAAGCCGAATAACGGGGGATTG
>Ga0079301_1000170_pt1 | contig 31015 bp, 19 predicted proteins | sample Wag4_2014_7_11_3_FD_74797 | JGI IMG/M metagenome (GOLD analysis project Ga0079301, IMG submission 74797) | Fresh water mixed with fracking chemicals microbial communities from Ohio, USA - Utica-2 Time Series FC 2014_7_11 | ecosystem: Engineered > Industrial production > Chemical products > Input... | reverse complement strand
GCGTGCCTGTGATCGTGGATGCAGGCGTGGGCACTGCGAGCGATGTGGCCATCGCGATGGAGTTGGGCGCGCACGGTGTGTTGTTGAACACGGCAATCGCCGGCGCACGCGAGCCGTTGCGCATGGCGGCAGCCATGCGGGACGCCTGCCGTGCAGGCCGCAATGCTTACCTTGCCGGTCGCATTGAGAAGAAGCTGTACGCGCATGCTTCCAGCCCCATGGCAGGCCGCATCGCGGGAGCGCAGCTGTGAGTTCTGACTTGAGTGCAGCAGGCGAAGGTTTGCTGGGCAGCATCTTGTTGCTGTCGGGAATTGCGGTGGCACCTGTAGCCGCTTGGGCTTTGCGCCGCTTGCATCCCGGCCGCAACATCGTCTTCGCGCGGCATGGCTTCAGTCATGTGGTGGTTGCGGTGGCGTGTGTGTTGGTTGGCTCGCTGCTCGGCTCCTTGGTGGCGACACCGTTGCGCGGAGCGGAGGGTGAGCCTTCGATTCTTGCTGATCTTGTCGCGGGTGCCGTGGCCTTTGCGTGTGGTGTCGGTTACATCGTCTCTGTGCAAGTGCGCTTGGACCCGGATGGTTGGCGTGCGCTGGGATTGCGCGGCGATTGCCATCACGGGACAGCAGTCCTAGGTGGATTGGGCGTGTGGTTGATCGCATTGCCTGCGATCTTCGGTCTGGGGTGGATCTGGTCGTGGCTGTCCAGCACATTTGACTTGGGTGATCCCGCGCAAGAGATCGCCAAGCGCTTTATGGCGCTGCCGGAAGGGCAGCGCTTCTGGCCGCTGGTGTTCGGTATCGCGATCGTGCCGTTGCTGGAAGAGATCCTGTTCCGTGCCTTCTTGCAGCCGCTTTTGGTGCAGAACCTCCGCGAGCGTGCGGGCATTGCCGTGACTGCGATCGTCTTCGGCGCGCTGCATGGCCCCGCGGCGTTCTTGCAAGTCACAGGCCTCGCCATCGTCTTGGGAGCGGTCATGCTGCGCACTCAGAGTCTCTTCGCCGTGTGGGCCATGCACGCGGCGCACAACGGTTTGATGTTCTGGCTGATGTACTCGGTGCCGGAAGTGCGCCGTTGGATGGGAGCCGAATGATGCAGTATCCGAAGGCCGGGCTCTTTCGAGCAGTTGGTGGTGAGGCGTACGCTGCCACGAATGCCACACTGGTGGGTGACATCACTTTGGGGCGCAGTGTGGGCGTATGGTTTGGTTGCGTCTTGCGCGGAGATGACGCACCGCTGGTCATCGGTGAGCGCACCAATGTGCAGGACCTGACGATGATTCACGCTGACACGGGCGTGCCGAACATCATCGGTACGGAGACCACCATTGGCCATCGTTGCGTGTTGCACGGTGCGCGTGTGGGAGATCGTTGCCTCATTGGCATGGGCGCCGTGCTCTTGGGTGGCTCCGTGATTGGTGACGAGTCCATTGTCGCTGCCGGTGCTGTGGTGCGCGAGAACTTCGTCGTGCCGCCGCGATCCTTGGTGGCCGGTGTACCGGCGAAGATCTTGCGCCAGGTCAGCGATGAGGAAGTGGCAGCCATTCGCCGGTCGGCGCAGGGCTATGTAGACAAGGTGCAGCAGTACTTGTGAACACTCCCTCGGCGTCTGAAGCTTCCGAATGGCAGTCCAAGTGCGCGGCGCTATGGACTGAGCTGTCGCGCTACGATTCGCTGGTGGTGGCCTATTCGGGTGGTGTGGACTCCAGTGTGTTGCTTTTGGCCGCCCGCGAAGTGTTGGGTGAGCGCGTGCGGGCCGTGATCGCTGATTCGCCGTCGTTGCCGAGGCGCGAGTTGTCCAGTGCTTTGGACACCGCCCGTGCGATCGGGGTCGAGCCGGTGATCGCCACGACCGAGGAACTGAATGACCCGCGCTACGCGGCGAATGCGGGCGATCGCTGCTACTGGTGCAAGAGTGCGCTGTTCGATGCGATGCGTGCCTGGGCTGCGCGTGAGGGCGTGACCACGCTCGCCTTCGGTGAGATTGCAGATGATCGCCTCGACCACCGACCTGGTGCTCGTGCTGCAGCTGAGTTCGGAGTGGTGGCGCCGCTGGCCGTAGCCGGCTTCACCAAACAGGATGTGCGCCGCTATGCAGCCGAGCGCGGTTTGCGTGTGGCAGAGAAACCTGCGTCCGCATGTTTGTCCTCACGCTTGCCTGTGGGGACGGTGGTGACACGCGAACGCCTAGCACGCATCGAGGCCGCGGAAAATGCGCTTAGAGACGAAGGCTTGCGTGTGGTGCGTGTGCGCGATCACGGCCTTGAAGCGCGCGTCGAGGTCGGGCGCGAAGAGTACGAGGCCTGTCAAGCGCGCTGGTCAGAGTTGGAACCTTTGGTGTTGGTTGCCGGATTCGAGAAGGTCGTTCTTGGGTGCTATGTACCCCCGAGTGAACGCTCCCAAGTGCCTAGCTGAGTCTGCTAGAGTTCGTGGTACGACCACCATGAACCACGACACGACCCCGGAGGCCTCCGGTCCGTCGCGGCGCAGCTTGCTGTTGCGCCTGCTCTACCTACACCTCGCCTTAGGCGCGCTCTTGCGCGTGGTGCTGTGGCTTTGGTGGAAGCCGGGCGATGTGGACTTCCTTGGGTTAGGAGCCAGTCTGGGCCTAGGTGCTGTGCGCGACCTCTGCATTGCACCCTTCCTGCTGGCACCAGTTGCTCTGTGCTTGGGCTTCGCACCTGTGCGGTGGCTGGCGCGGCGAGCGGTGTGGTTAGGTCTCACGACCGTGGTGTGCTTCGCGGTGTTGTTTGATGTCGTGGCACAGGCCTGCTTCTTCGAAGAGTTCACCGCGCGCTACAACCATGTCGCGGTCGACTATGTGCTGTACCCGCATGAAGTGTTGGTGAACCTGCACGAAAGCTATCCCATTCCCGCCATTCTGCTGCTGTGCAGCTTGGCTGCCTTTGGTCTAGCTCTGCTGTTGGTGCGTCCGGTGCCTACTGCGTCTGCATTGAACTTGCGCCGGCGCGCCGCTTGGAGTGGTGCGTGGCTCAGCGTGTGCGTGGTCGGCGTGCTGCTGTTGGTGGCTCTACCTGCGCGGAGCTTTGCGGATCGCGTGGCGGATGAGACCGCTCACAACGGACATGAACAGCTGTGGCGCGCTTGGTTGACTGCGGAACTGGATTACACCGCCTACTACGCCACACTTCCGGCGCAAGAGGCGCATGCGCGCGCCCAGAGCTATGTGGGGCTGCAACCCGAGCTCAGTCCGCATGCCAGTAGCTTCACCCTGGCCAAGGCCATCACTCCTCACGTCAAACCCGCACGCCCGCTCGATGTCGTGGTGGTGGTGGAGGAGAGTCTCGGGAGCGACTTCTCGCGTGCCTATGGTGGTAGCAAAACTGACACGCCGCGCCTCGATGAGTGGAGCCAGCGCGGGTTGATGCTGAGCAACCTGGTGGCGAATGGCAATCGCACCGTGCGCGGCTTGGAGGGTGTGCTGTGTTCGTTTGTGCCCTTACCGGGTGACTCGATCACCAAGCGTCCAGCCACGAAGGATGTGGCCACGCTAGCCGCGATCTACCAGCGCTGCGGGTACGACACCTCATTCGTGTACGGTGGCCGCGGCATGTTTGACACGCTGGAGCCTTTTGCCTCTGCCAATGGATGGGCTGAGTTTGTCGAACAAGCGGACATGCCCGAAGACGCGTTCTACACAGCGTGGGGAGCCGCTGACGAGTGGGCCTTTGATGTGCTGGTGGAACGCCAACTGCGTGCGCGTGCGAACGGGCGCCCGTTGTTCGCGACGCTTTTGACGGTCTCGAATCACAAGCCGTACTTGGTCCCCGAGCGCGACACTGGTGTGGCCGCTAAGGGTGCCAATCGCGACAGCGCGGTGGCGTATGCAGACTGGTCGCTCGGGCGTTGGTTGGATCGTTGCCAACAGGAAGGACTGTTGGAGCACACGGTGGTGCTTGTCGTTGGCGATCATGGCGCACGCGTGTATGGAGCCGAGAGCATCCCCGTGGGGAGCTACCGCATTCCCGCGTTCTTTGTGTCGCCTGAGCCAAGCCTGCAGGGCAAACGCATCGATAGGTTGTGTTCGCAAGTGGATCTAGCGCCCACCTTGTTGTCCATGACAGGCATTGAGGCGCGGGTGAGCTTCTTCGGCGAGGATCTCTTGCGCTTGCCGCCGGATGGTCCTGGCCGTGCCTTTGTCATCCACAATCGCAATGTGGGCTTGCTGACCGACGAGTGGATGGTGGTGCTGGGCTTGCAGAAAGAAGTGGCTTGGTGGCGGCGGGATACGCGCGCCTCGAACGTGTTGCAACAGGTGCCCACCGCACAGGTGCCCAGCGAGGTACGCGAGCTAGAGCGCGATGCCATGGCCATCTTCCAGACCGCGGATGAGCTCTACCGTGCTCGTGGATTGACCGTGCACACGGCGAAGAGTGTGGCGACCGCTTCGAACTAGGCTGCTGTTGCTCCGTCGGCAGTGTTGCGGATAGGGGCGATGCGGGGGATACTGCGGGTCCGCGTATTCGTGCGTGGGCCCCCCTTATGTCGCAGCAACCTCTCGTCTCGCAGCCCCTAGGCGTCGCCCTCGTGGGCTCCAAGTTCATGGGTCGTGCCCACGCCAACGCGTGGGGACAAGTCAATCGGTTCTTTGAGCTGCCGCGCCGTGTGCATCTGCGTACGGCTGCTGCGCGGGATGGTGATGCGCTCGACAAGTTCGTGGCGCAGTGGAGCATCCATCACGGCACCACCGATTGGCGCTCGATCGCGAAGGATCCCATGATCGAGCTAGTGGATGTGGCCACACCCAATGACTCGCACCGCGAGATCGCGCTCGAGATGTTGGAAGCTGGCAAGCATGTGGCGTGTGAGAAGCCTCTGGCGGGCACCTTGAATGATGCGCGAGCCATGCGGGACGCTGCGAAGAAGCATCGCAAGAAGCTCTCCACCTTTGTGTGGTTCAACTACCGCCGCTGTCCGGCCGTTGCATTGGCATGGCAGATGATGCGTCAAGGTTTGGTGGGGCGTGTGTATCACGTGCGCGCGCAGTACTTGCAGAGCTGGGGCGGCCCGGAGACGCCGCTGTTGTGGCGCTTCAAGAAAGGTGAGGCCGGTAGCGGTGCACACGGCGACTTGAATGCCCACATCGTGGACATGGCGCGCTTCTTGTTGGGCGAGGAAGTGCAGGACATCCACGGCGCAGTGTCGCGAACCTTCGTGCAGGAGCGTGTGATTCCCGGCACACAGAAGAAGGGCCGCAGCGATGTGGATGATGCGGTGGTGTTCCTTGCGAGCTTCCAGTCGGGCGCGATTGCGACCTTTGAAGCCACGCGTTTGGCGAGTGGACACCTGAATGCGAATCGCATCGAGATCAATGGTGAACTAGGCGCGTTGCGCTTCGACTTCGAGTCCATGAATGAGCTGTGGTACTGCGACAATCGTGAAGATGTGCGCACCCGCGGCTGGAAACGCATCGTGGCCACGAGCACGGCCGGCAAGCATCCCTATGCAGCGAACTGGTGGCCGGATGCGCATGTCGTGGGCTATGAACACGGCTTCACCAACATGGCCGCGGATGTAGTGGCGAGCCTGTGCGGCCAAGAACCGCTGGTGCCTCTGCCTGACTTTGAGGATGCATACCAGACGCAGCGCGTGCTGGAAGCGGCCTTGGTTAGCGCCAAGGAAAAAGCCTCGATCCGCATGGCGGAAGTCAAGTAAACCCGACATGACAAGGAGACTGCTGTGACACGACCCGTATGCCTATTCACTGGCCAGTGGGCCGATCTGCCGCTTGAGACTCTAGCCGCCAAGGCGCGCGCCTTTGGCTACGACGGCTTGGAGTTGGCCTGTTGGGGTGATCACTTCGAAGTCCAGCGTGCGCTCAAGGACAAGCAGTACTGCTTGAAGAAGTGGGAGCTGCTCGCAGATCACGGCATCTCCTCGTTTGCGATCAGCAATCACCTGGTGGGCCAAGCCGTCGGTGATCTAGTCGATGAGCGCCACAAGTCCATCCTGCCCGAGCATGTGTGGGGCAACGGTGAGCGCGAAGGAGTGCGCAAGCGTGCCCAGAAAGAGATGATCGATACCGGTCGTGCTGCACGCAAGTTCTTCGATGCGGCGCCTGTGTCCGTCAAGCAGAAGCTCAAGCAGACCGGCAAGACAGTTGTTGTGGGCTTCACAGGCAGTCCCATTTGGCACTGCGCGTACGCCTTCCCTCCGTTGCCCAAGGGCACGATCGAGAATGGCTTTAAGGACTTCGCCAAGCGCTGGACGCCGATCTTCGACGCCTACAAGAAGGAAGGCGTGTGGTTCGCGTTGGAAGTGCACCCCACCGAGATTGCGTTCGACATCTCGAGTACGCAGCGGGCGCTGGAGGCGGTCAACCACCATCCGCACTTCTGCTTCAACTTCGATCCCTCGCACTTTGGTTACCAAGGTGTGGACTATCTTGAGTTCCTGCGCCGCTTTGGCGCGCGCGTGGTGAACGCGCATGTCAAGGATGTCTGGTGGTCTCCTACGCCGACCTTGGCCGGCACATTTGGTGGCCATGTCGACTTTGGCAGCGATGGTCGCAACTGGGACTTCCGCTCGCCTGGTCGGGGGCGCATCGACTTTGAAGGCATCATCCGCTTGTTGAATCACGCTGGCTATCAGGGCCCGCTGACCGTCGAGTGGGAGGATGCGTTGATGGACCGCGAACATGGTGCGACCGAAGCGGCCGCTTTCGTGCGCAAGCTCGACTTCCCCCGCAGTGCGCGTGCCTTTGATGCAGCCTTCAGCGAGTGACGTCACTCGTGTACCTACCGACTCTCCCAGCCTGACTCCCACAGAGGTGGACACATGAACCAAACTGACTTCGGCGTGCGGGCCCGGCTCTCGGGCATGATGTTCCTGCAGTACGCCATCTGGGGTGCGTGGTTGCCCATCTTGTGGCCATTCCTCGCCGATGTGCGTGGTTTCAAGCCCGAGGAGATTGGCTTGATGTTCATGGTCGGAGCGATCGGTGCGTTGTTGGCACCGTTCATCGCCGGTCAAATCGCCGACCGCTTCTTTGCGACGCAGAAGTTCGTCGCACTGTCGCACCTCGTAGGCGCGGTCTTGATGTGGCAACTCGCCGACATCCAGACCTATCAAGGCTTTCTCATCTTCTCGTTGCTGTACTCGATCCTGTACTGCCCGACGATGCCGCTCACGAACGCCATCGCCTTCCATCATTTGAAGGATCGCGACCGTGAGTTTGGTCAAGTGCGCTTGTGGGGCACCATCGGTTGGATTGCCGTCGGCATCGCGGTGGGGCAGTGGTTGCTGCATCACCACACGCCGGTCGGTGCCAGTGATGCCGAGGTGCTGCTGGCTCAGGCGGCCGGGCGCGCGGATGCGTTCAAGCTCAGTGCTGCCTTGGGCCTGATCATGGGCGTGTACTCCTTCACCTTGCCCAACACACCGCCGGTGAAGGGCACAGGTTCCAGCGCCATTGGAGCCGCGTTCCAAGCAGTGCTCGGCAGCCGCTCGCTGCTCGTGCTGTTCTTGGTGTCGATTCCGATCTCGTGCATCCACCAGTTCTACTTCGTGCACACGTCCGGCTTCTTGTCGACCTTCCAAACGAAGGCAGCTGACTCCATCAACTCCATCTTTGGCGTGGGTGGTGGAGGCCTCATGACCATCGGTCAGATGTCCGAGATCGCCGTGATGGCTTCGATGCCGTTGCTGGCGAAGGCCTTGTCACGCAAGCAGATCTTGATGCTGGGATGTTTGGCATATGCCGCGCGCATGGCAGTCTTCGCGTACATCGAGCATGTGCCGCAAGCCGCACAGTTGTGGGCCGCTATCGCTGGCGTGGCTTTGCATGGTGTGGTGTTCTGCTGCTTCATCTTTGTGGCCTTCATGATCGTCGATGAAGAGACGGGTAAAGATGTGCGCGCCAGTGCGCAGAGTCTCTACAACTTGGTCATCGTGGGCATCGGCGTCATCGCAGGCAGTTGGATCTCCAGCCTCGTGGCGGTGTGGGCACAGGGCGGAGCGGACAAGTTGCTGTACTCCGATCGATCCCAGACAGCGGTTCTGTTCTCCGTGCCGATGTGGGCTTCGCTGGGCTGTCTGCTGTTGATCGCGTTGTTCTATCCCGCGCGTACCACCAAGCAGCAGGCGTCATGATCTCTATCCTCGTTTTGTCGGCCCTCGCACAGGGTCTGCCTGCACCCCAGCGGCCTGCGGATCCGTTCGTGTTCCGCTCCGTCCTGGACCAGCGCGTGCGGATCGTGACTGCTGCGTTGGACGCGCGCATGTGGTGTGCGTGGGACACCACTACCTGTGGCTTGTACAAGTCTTGGAAGGGTGGTGTGCGCTTCGAGGGCACGGTCTGGACCAATACCCATGGCCCGCAGCCGACCACCAAGGGCAGCGAGTACATGCGCGGCTTCGACAAGCCCGTGTGGAGTGCGATTGCGATCATCAAGGACCCTGCGGCGCCGCAACCGCGCCTTGAGCCGCTGGAGTGCACAGCTCGCTGGTTAGGCCACGAGGTCTACCAAGGTCGTTTGATCCTCAACTACGCCATCGATCTCAAGGATTGCCGCAGTGTGCGCGTGCAGGAGCGCTGTGAGTTCGTGCTGCCGGAGCACATTTTCTCTGCGGAGCGCCGGGAAGAGCTCGACTTTCACTCGCCGCAGCACGGCTTGTGGCGTCAGTGGCGTGTGCTCGACTGCCCCGAGGATGTGGCGCTGCAAGTGCTCGTGCGTCGGGACTCGACCGGACGCTTCTTCGTAGACGAAGCTCTGGCGCAAGATGCGATCGAGGATGTCAAGAATGAGCAGGGAGTGACGGTCGAAACGCGCATCATGACGCGCATGACACTGGGCAAGCCCTTCCCTGTGGGCAACATCTATCAGTTCTGGCTCGACACTCCTACGAAGGAGTGAAGGAACGGCGCATGCTTCGAATCTACGCACTCTGGCTTCTCGCCATCGTTGTGAGCAGTGGCGAGGGAGCGCAAGCAACTGCGCTCGTGCAAGCAGAAGACCAACGCACCAGCGGTCTTGCGCTACGCGCGTACGCCATCGGAGAGCCGATGGACCAACTGCTACCGCTGGTTGCCGGGCAGACACCGAATGTGTCACGCGTGATTCCGACGCTGGATCTGGAAGATGCAGAGCTCGGCGGGTTGGAAGATGTCTTTCTGACGGAAGTCGATGGTTGGCTCGTGGTGCCCGAAGCTGGCGAGTACACGCTGCGCCTCATCAGCGACGATGGCTCGGAGCTGAGCCTCGATGGCAAGCTGTTGATCGACCATGACGGCTTGCATGGTCCTCAGCCTAAGGACGCGCGCATCACCTTGAGTCAGGGTGAGCACAGCTTGCGCATCCGCCACTTTGAGACCTACGGTGGTTGGGCGTTGAAGCTCTTGTGGAAGCGTCCAGGCATGGATGCCTTCGAGGTCGTGCCCACAACGGCGTTGGCATGCGTGAAGGGGGATGTGAAGGTCACGGCACCGGGCTTCAAGCGCGTGATTCGGCCTCTTGCCACCACGCGCCCTGGTGATGGCGAACCGCTCCAAGGTGTGCACCCCGCGCTGCAGTTGTCGACCGCGCGCCCCGATGACTTCCGCCCGAAGGTCGGCGGTCTGGCCTTCTTGCCTGATGGTCGTTTGCTAGTGTCGACGTGGGATCCTGAAGGTGCAGTTTGGATCGTCGAGGACGCTGGCAGCGGTGATCCTGCGCAGATGAAGCGCAAGCGCTTTGCTGCGGGACTCGCGGAACCGCTGGGCTTGTGCGTAGTCGGTAAGCGCGTGTTCGTGTGCCAGAAGCAGGAGATCACCGAACTCATCGACAAGGACGGCGACGATGTTGCGGATGAGTATCGCTGCGTGAGCAGTGAGTGGGATGTCAGCCCCAACTTTCATGAGTTCACATTTGGCCTCATCGAGCAAGCAGGTTGGCTCTATGCCAACCTCGCGATTGCGATTGATCCGGGCGGCAAGAGCACCGATCCGCAAGTGCCCGGGCGTGGACATGTCATTCGTGTGCCCATCGATGGCGGCAAGGTCGAGACAGTTGCCCACGGTTTGCGCACGCCCAACGGCATCGGGCATGGGCCGCAGGGTTCCATTCTATTGACAGACAACCAAGGCGATTGGCTGCCCTCGTCCAAGTTGTTGCGCTTGGAGACGAATGCGTTCTATGGCTCGCGCGCCGTCTTGAAGGAGGCTGCGCCTGATCTCGTGGTTACGCCGCCGCTGGCTTGGCTGCCGCAGAACGAGATCGGCAACTCACCGAGTCAACCGGCTACGCTGCCAGACTCCTTTGGTCCGTATGCCGGCCATGTCGTGCACGGCGATGTGACCCATGGTGGCTTGAAGCGAGATGTGATCGATGTGGTGGATGGCGTTTGGCAAGCCAGCGTCTTCCGTTTCACTCAAGGATTAGAAGCTGGCGTCAATCGTGTGGTGGTAGGCCCCGATGCGGCCTTGTGGGTCGGTGGCATTGGCTCGACAGGCAACTGGGGGCAAGAGGGCAAGCAACGCTTTGGCTTGCAGCGCTTGAGCTACACGGGTGCTGTGCCGTTCGAGATGCTGAACGTGCGTGCCATGACCGGAGGCTTGGAGCTTGAGTTCACGCATCCACTGGCCTTGGGTCAGGGCTTTGAGCCGCGTGCTGTGCGTGTGGTGCAGTGGCGTTACGAACCCACAGCCCAGTACGGCGGCCCCAAAGTGAACGAGCGTGTGTTGAAGGTCACCCAAAGCAGCGCAAGCAAGGATCGCACCAAGCTGCACTTGGCAGTGGAGGGACTTGCGGCCGGTCATGTGGTGTATGTGCGCTTGGTGGGCGGCTTGCGTGACGACGAAGGCCGCGCACCTTGGACGACTGAAGCTTGGCTGACTCTCAACAAGCTGCCTTTGGATCGGCCGTTGCAACTGCGCGCGCCGCCGCGCGTGGAGCACAACCAACTCAGCAGTGTGGAGAGAGAAGAGGGCTTCGAGCTGTTGTTTGATGGAGTGACACTCGAGCGTTGGAAGGCGCATCAGAAAGATGCATTGCCCAGTGGTTGGGTGATCGAGAACGGAGACCTCGTCTGTCAAGGTGGCGGAGGCGATCTCGTCACGCGCGACTTCTACGCCGACTTCGAACTGCGCCTCGATTGGCAAGTGGGGCCTGGTGGCAACAGTGGAGTGTTCTTCCATGTTTCCGATGCTCATCGGTATGTGTGGGAAACCGGCCCCGAGATGCAGATCTTGGACAATGAGTTGCATCCTGATGGGCGCAACCCGCTGACCTCTGCGGGAGCAAACTATGCGCTGCATGCACCGGCGCGTGATGCGACGCGTCCCGTCGGCATGTGGAACGAGGCCAGCATCCGTTGCCGTGCGGGTCAGGTCGAGTATCGCCTCAATGGCGAAGTGACTGCACGCTTTGAGGTAGGCAGCGCTGAATGGAATGCGCTCGTGGCGGCCAGCAAGTTTGCCAGCATGCCCGGCTTTGGCAAGTTCACTCAAGGGCGTATCGCATTGCAGGATCATGGCGATCCTGTGCGCTTCCGCAATCTGCGCATTCGTCGGTTGTGACGGAGCGGATCTCATTGTTGGCCTTGTCAAGCGTTCTTTACAGGGCCACGCTTGACAAGGGCAACGGTGTCCAGCGACCATAGCCTGCATGCCGGTACTTAGCCCCAGCAGCCCCACGGTGCGCGAAGGGGCGGTCAAGCTGTTGTACGCCTTTGATGCAGGCTCGGCCCTGCGCCTAGATGAGGCACAGCGGCTGTTGGCTGGCGAGGCCGCACCGGACCGCATTCGGCACAAAGGACATGCGCCGCGGCATGCGCAGTTCGATCCCTCGCCGCTGTTGCTTGTGCGCGAGTGCCTACCGCTTGTCGTGGGCGGCGTGCACTTCAAGCCCAGCGTGGAGATCACACTCTGGGACTTTGGTGCGATTACGGTGGCGTATGAAGCACCATTGGCCCATGTGGCGCTGGAGTCGTTGGTGGGGGTGTCTTCAGCCGTAGGGCAGGACTCCACGGCTCAAGACGCCGCGCGTGCCTTGGTCGAACGCCTCGTGGCTGTGTTGCGTCCCTGCATGGACCATCCCGGACTGGCCGAGCAAGAAGAGGACTACTTGGTCTTCGAGGTACATGGCTTCGAAGACGATCTGGGTCCTGACGAACTTCTGGCCAGGCACTCTGCAACTCTCGCGCGCATCCTGCGCGCTGAGCTCGATGATCTCTCGGCTGAGGAGGTGCGCGAAGCCGTCGGTACTGTGGTGCGCTTTGGCACCAGAGACATGGCGGTGGTGGATTGGAACGGCGCGTTCCTGTTGGATCCCGAACCTGCCGACACGCTGGCCGTCTTGGAGTTCGCCAATCTCGAGCTACTTGAGTTGCGCTTCTTGGATGACCGCCTCGACAAAGCGTTGGATCGCGCGTACGCCACGCTGCAGTACCCGCGCGGTTTCTGGCGCGTGTTCCAACGCGAGCGCACGCGACGTGAAATCTCAGCTGTTGCTCGCATGCAGATTGATGCAGCCCTGTTGTATGAGCGCGTGGACAATGCACTCAAGCTGTACGGCGATCAGTATCTGGCGCGCGTGCACCGCGCGGCGGGAGAGAGCTGTGGCTTTGCAGATTGGCACCAGAGTGTGCAGCGCAAGCTTGAGACACTGGAGCGAGTGCACGACAAGGTGCATGGCGAAGCCGCAGACCTGCGCATGGAGACTCTCGAATGGATCGTGATCCTCTTGATCGCAGGCGAGATCGCCCTGTCGCTCGGCGGGCTCTTCGCGCACTAAGTACAAGTCGAGCGAGTCGTGACTAGCGGCTCTTGGCGCTTGGTCCGTAGCGCAGTTTGCCGCTCGATTCCCACCATGTGAGCCATTCGCGAGCTGTGTTCTTGCGCTCGCCTACCAGTCGTTGCAAGGCACCGCGCACGGCAGGTCCTTCGCTGCTGCGTACTTCGAGCGTGGAGACCACGCCCACATCCAACACTGCACCTTCGACCAAGGTATTGACGACTGGATCGGCCACACCTGCAAACTGGGCCACTTCTACATCGAAGTCTTGCACATAGGCGCGTTGCGTGCCGAACCAAACATGTGCATGCGGCGGCCTGCCGCCGGCGCTGCCGTTGACAGGTGCCGCCAATCGAGCGATCAGCGCAGGTACGGCGACTGCATAGCCCATGTGTCCCAGCGCTTCAGCGGCGCGTTCACGCACCAATGCATGCTTCGATTCCAACAGCGCTTGGGTGAAGGGCCCCGTTACTCCTGGATCACGCACCGCGGCAAGCATGAGTGCTGCGTGAACACGAGCTTCCGCTGATGCATCCAACAGCGCATGCAATGCCGCCGCACGCAGCTCTTCACCCGGCGCCAGACGGCGCAGCGCATGCATGGCAAAGGTGCGGCGACTCACCACGGGTGCGTCCATGTCGCGCGCCCAAACAGCCACCAATGCTTGGCGCTCCGGGCTGCGTGCGAGTTCCACCAACACTGCTTCACGAGCTGCGGGCGGCAGACTCGGGCCCAGCTTCATCAAGTGCTCACGGCCTTGCGCATCTAGAGCGCTAGGCAAGTGCATCAAACGCTGTTCGGTCACGATGGCGCGCGCAGCAGGGTCGTCAGGACGCTCTTTGAGTACGGCGTCCAGTTCGGCCAAGGCTTCTACCGTGAGCCCCGCCTCGGCCGCGCCACGCGCCGCGCGCAGTCGTGTCGTGGCCGTCTCCGGTTGCTGCTGCTTGTAGGTTGCCCGCCACTCCTTGAGGAGCACGGCTTCGTCATGCGCAGCACGCACACGTCGGGCTTCCACGCTGTGCCATCCGGTGCTGTTCCTGTACTGCCATTCCTGTCCCACCAATCTGCACACCACCCGCACCTTGGCACCATCCTCCATGGTCAGGATGCGCTTCGCCTCCGGCAGGTCCTGTGCCGTGGCCACCACCTGCAGGCAGATGCTCAGGCATAGGGGCATGACCAACGTGCGAAGGGGGGAGTTCATGAATGCTGTGAGCAGTGTACCGTGCCGGGGCTATGCGGCTGGAAAGCAAGGTCTGTGCCATGTTGGTGTCTAGTACTTTGTACAGGCACTGCCCAGGTTCGCGAGCCTTCTTAGCCGTGCGCACTGTGCGCTTGCGCTCGTCGTGAGCTATCCTGCGTGCGTGATCGCCCCGCTCCTTCTCGTGGTCCTAGGCCTGGCCTGCAACGACACCGCACCCGCCCGCAGCGTCTCCCAAGGGCCTGGGTTTGCCATTGAGGCTCACTCTCATCGTCCATCTGCCGAACCGGTGTTGGTGGTGGACGCGCGAGGCTCTTCCTTCGACCATGTGTGGGAGGTCACTGCCCAGCAACCCTTCCGTGAGTTGGTCGCTTCTTGGAATCTCGCTGTTCCCGATGGCTGTGGTGCTGTGGTCGAGCTTCAGGTCGCGAATGGCACTGTCGAGAGTGCGTGGCTTCACTTGGGGGAATGGGGCGTGGAACCCCAGCAGCGAGCACCGCTCTCGTCTCCACTCGGCCAGATCCACACGGATTGGTTTCAAGCCAAAGAACCGATCACCCAGGCCCGCCTGCGTGTGAGGGCTCACGGCTCGCCTGCCGCCAAGGTCCGCATCGCACGGCTCGACATGGTGCTTTCGGATCGCACCAACTTGTCCGGCAAAGCCGCGCTCGACGCGCGCCCACCGGTCGAGCGTTCCCGTTGGGCGCGTCGCCTTCCCGTGCCATTCCGCACGCAACGCAGCGCTGGCGAGACTATTGCATCCCGGGTCTGCTCGCCTACCTCCACCTCGATGGTGATGGCCTACCGAGGCATTGACGTTCCTCTAGAGACCATGTGCGCTAGGGCCTTTGACCTGCCCAACAACATCTATGGGAATTGGCCTCGCAACGTGCAGGCTGCCTACACCTTTGGGGCGCCAGGCCGACTCGCCCGTTTCTCCCACTGGCGCGATGTCGAACAGCACATTGCGGATGGCAATCCCTTAGTCATCTCGATTCGTGTGCGTCAGGGTGAACTGCGAGGTGCACCGTATGAGAAGACGGACGGGCATTTGGTGGTGATCACGGGATTCACCGCTGCGGGGGATGTGTTGGTGAATGATCCGGCGACTTCGGATGTGGCGAAAGGGATGTGTACTTGGAGTCGGGAGGATTTAGAGGTGGTGTGGATGGGGAGGGGCGGGCTCGCGTACCTCCTCTGATGGTGGTACCGCTGAGTGTTGAGGAATTTGCCAGAGTGGTGAGACGTATGGCATATGTCGTACGTCTCTAAGGTGGAGGATCGCCCTGCGTTACCTGGGGCACACACCTACATGACCCGCTTTACTCCTGACCGTTGTCCCCATCCTGCATGCAAGCATGCGGTGACCTTTCAGTTCCAGCGCTTTGGTCGGTATGAGCGGAAGTGTGATGGACGCGAAGTGCAACGATTTCGCTGCAAAACATGCAGGCATTCGTTTTCGATCCAGACCTTTCGCTTCGACTACCGGCAGCGCAAGCCGCACATCAACCACCCCGTGCTCAATGCGTTCGTATCCAAGTGCACACAGCGCCAGCTAAGTCGCACCCTACTCCTCAATCGTAAGACGATCGCACGACGCTTGGAGCAAATGGGTCGCCACTGTGAAGCCTTCCACCGAGCTGCCATGGCTACCGCACCTAGCCTCGTGCACTTTCACAGCTTGGCGATGGATGAGCTGGAGACGTTTGAGGCCAATCGCTTGCAGAGGCCATTGACCATGCCGATGGTAGTGGCGCGTGGTAGCTATTTCATTGTGGACTTCGAGGTCGGTGCGCTTGCACCACGAACAAAGCGTCCGGCAGGAGTGCCGCGGCACACTCGCAGGTCCGAGTCGAGCAAGACCGTAGCAGCTGTCCTAGCCCGTGTTGCTCGCGCGCTGCAAGCAACAGCAGTTGGTGAGCTTGTCACGGATAAGAAGAAGACATATCCCACTTTGATTCGTTGTGCATTTGGTCGGCGTTTACAGCAAAGATCTGTGAGTGCCAAAGCGGAGAGGTCGAACGAGAACCCTCTGTTTGCGGTCAATTTGACCTTTGCGATGCTCCGCGATGGGATTTCGAGGCTGGTCCGGCGGAACTGGGCGCATAGCAAGCTTGCTGCACGACTGGTCCGTCATGCTTGGATCTGGGTCGCTTGGCGAAACTACGTGCGACCGCGCACCGTTCGTGATCCCGATGAGACTGCAGCAACGATGGTTGGAGCTGTGTCTCGACCGTTGATCCCGATGGAGATGATCAGAGACCGTTTGGTTTGGGACTAGGAAGGGTACTTCAAGCATCAACAGCCAAGGGGGCCACCATCAGCGTTGGAACACGGGCAGGACCCCATCCGCCACCAACACCACCAACACCTCCATCGCCGTCGCATACACATCCCCAAACCGTCGATCCCGGAACCTCCCATCCCGCTCCTGCTGAGCGAGCAAGCGAGGCAAGTCTCGCTCACGCCAGGCCGCATGAGCATGACCGTCTTCGAGTTGCCACAGTGCTTGGGATAGATAGAGCCGTTCGTAATGCGGGCACACCACCAAGGTCGCAGCCTCGGGGGCGTTGGGTGTTCCACGCAAAGCTAGGGCGCGTGTCAACCAATCGTGGCCGGCACGGACCTCCGCGCTGCTATAGGCACCAGCACTTTGCAGGGTGGCAATGGATGCAGCGGTCAGTGCAACGGAGGCTTGCTTGTCGCCGATGGCGTAGAGGAATGCGCCGTCTTCACGGCGCGTACGCCGGACGTAGGAGAGAGCGCGATCGATGACTTTGGCATCGACGGCAATGCCGGCATCGCGTGCTCCCCGCAGGGCTTGCACGGCACAGATCGTGAGAGAGCTCTCGTGTTGAGCCGCACGGACGGGTTCGTACCACCATCCACCTTCGACACCTTGAGTCTGCGTGAGTAGGTCGACGGCGGCGCGCAGGGCTCGTTCGATGCGGGCTCCGCGCTCGCTCTTCTTGGACATCGACCACGCTTGGGCGAGGGCTAGGGTCGCCAGTCCGTGGCCATGCATCCGCGATACAAGGTCGCCGGGCCGTGAAATCCAGCCATGGCGAGGGGAGCCGGGTTGCAGCTCGCAATGCGCCACCAACCAGTCGATGGTCTTGGCGAGGTGCGCGCCGTGAGGCCCGCGATCGGGGGTGCTGCCACCCGCCATGAAGGCTAGCGCGGCGATGGCCGCCACGGCGACAGGGGCATGGCCGGCGGCGTCAAGTCCACTGGACACGGCTTCTACGCCACTGGCGGACCAGCTCCCGTCGGCATCTTGCTGTGCGGCCAACCAATCTAGCGCAGCACGCGAGCTGGCTTGTACGAGTGCGGGAAGATCACTGGCGCCTTTCGTGGGCGTCGAGGTGCCCCCCGGCGCCTGGATGGCAAAAGCATCCGCGGAAGCGCCTAGGCAAAGCATGGCTCCGCAGATGAGGAGTGCGGTCGCGATCCGCGAGCACATCATCGTGCGCACCGCACTAGGGGCGTTTGTTCAGCTTGCGGTAGTACCCATCAATCGCATCGCGATAGCGAGGCGGCAACTCACGCCCACCTTGCGATCGGAACACGTCGCGTGCATGTACCGGGAGGTCGCCCCAGCGATCGGCTTGTTGTGCTTCGGCTGCTGAGCCACGCGCGGAACCAGTGGGATCACCGCCTTGCTGGTTCGCTCCGCTCCGCGCCGGGTTGGCGCGTCCATCTTTGGGTTGCGAGCCACCGGACGGTTGCTGTCCTTCGGATGGTTGGCCTTGCGGTTGTGCACCGCTGGGTTGACTGGAGTCGCGTGGTTGCTGTCCACCGGCCTGAGGCATCTCGGGCGTCGCTTCGCGCTGCGTGCTTTGTTCGCTGCGACCATCCAGTGGCGAGCTGGATCCGGCGCTGGCGGAGGAAGACGATTGTTGCCCGCTTGATTGGCCTTGGCTGCTGCCGTTGCTTTGCTGTTGCCCGCTGCCACCACCGCTGCCATTGGGCTGGCCTGCCTGGCGTGCGAGTTCGAGCAAGCGGTCGATGTCTTGCTGTACTTCACGCGAGCTTTGCGCCGTGCGCTTGAGCAGTTGATCCATGCTCGACAGGCCGGCATCGCGCAGTTGCTTGGTGTCGCCTGCAGCTGCATTGTTGAGCAGAGCATCGATCTCCTTGAGACGACGCTCGACCTTGCCAAAGAGCTGGATCATCTCTTCTTGGCCATCGCCTTGCTGCTGAGAAAGGCGGCGCGGTGGTTCTTCTTGCTGTGCCCAAACCGGGCTGACGCACCAACACGCTAGGAGGAGAAGCGGAGCGTAGGACATGAGATGCAGCTTCATCGAGGATTGATCTCCGGCACGAAGGGTTGCGGCTCCGTAGCTTCGGCACCTGGATCCGGCACACCCAGGCGCTTGCGGAAGGCGATGAAGAGCTCGCTGGTCTTCTCGTGACGCCGCGCAAGGCGGCTCACATCTTCAAGCAGCAACGGGTCCAAATCCGCCTCGGAATCGAGCTCGGGATGCAGCACCAGCAACCGTTCGATCGACTCCATGACATCGACCTCCATGCGGCGTAGCAGCTTCAACTCCGCCTCATCCGGCACGAGGCGATTCTCAGGCTGCTGTTGTTGTTGCTGCTGTTGCTGTTGTTCTTGATTCTGTTCTTCTTCACGCCGGCGGTCTTTTTCCTCGGCTAGCGCCGTGCCCAACCAATCCAGATCCTGTTCCACATCCTGCTGAAGTGCTTGCACGCGCTCGCCCGATTGCCAATCACCTTCCTCCGTCAGGAGAGCCGCGATCCGCTTGAGGTCCTCATCGACGCGCGTGAAGACCGAGCGGAACACGAGCGAGCCCTCTTCGCCGATGGCCTTGGCAAGTTCAGCACTGCGCGTGGCGAGCGCTTCCTCGGCGCGCGCAATCTTGCGCAGGCGTAGCTTCTGCGCATGCGTCGCCCGGGTGGGATCCTGGCGCGCGGCATCCAACTCCTTCAAAGCTTGCATCTGCTCGCGGTGCCCGGCCAGGAGCTTCGTGACTTCCTCGGTGATTTGGAACAGCAACTCCTCTTGACGGAGTCGCTGGTACTGCTCTTCTTGCTCTTGGATCTCTTGAGCAGCTTCTTGCAGGGCTTCTTCGGCAGCTTGCTCTTGACGCTGAGCTTCGTTCAGATCGCCTTGTTCCAAGGCTTCCTGCGCTTGCTGCGCAGCCTGCTGGGCTTTCTGCAGCGCTTGTTGGGCGCCTTGCGCATCCTTCTCGTCGGCTAACTTCGCGAGCTCCAACAGAGCCTTCTTGATGCGCTCTTGTTCTCGTGCCAGCTCCTGAGCGCGTTGCTGTTGTTCCGCTGTCTTTGGCTGAGCTGCTTGTGCTGCCGCCTCGCGCGCCTTCTGCAGGTTTTGCTCGGCCTGTTCTTGCTGTTGCGCTGCGGATCCCATGTCTCCTTGTTGGAGAGCTTCTCCCGCTTGCTGCATGGCTTGCTGCGCTGCATCCAAGGCTTGCTTGGTGCTTTGCTCGGCTGCCTTGTTCGAGCTGAGTGCTTGCTGGGCCTGCTGAGCCAGTTGTTGTGCCTCGCGCGCGAGTTGCGCTTGCTCTGCTTGCATAGCAGCACGCTCAGCAGCATTCGCACCTGCACTCTGTGCTTGCTGCAAGGCCTCTTGTGCACGTGCCAGCGCCTCTTCCGCGGCCGTTGCGGCTTGCGCCAGTTGTTGGGCTTCACCACGCTGCGCCGCATCTGCAGCCCGCTCTTGGGCCTGAGCTGCTTGCTGCATGGCTTCCCTTGCTGCTTTGGCAGCTTCGGACCCCGCTTGAGGTGTGCGTTGCAAGGCCTCCGCCAACTGCTGCGCACGCTGAGCTGCTTGCGCTTGCGAGGCTTGCAACGCTTGTCCTAGGTTGCGTGCCTCTTCGGCTGCAGCTGCCAGCTCCGCGCGCGACTGATCCGCACGGGTACGCGCAGCCTCGGCCTTAGCGGAATCGCTCTGCTGTTGCGATCCAGACTGCTGTTGCGCTGCGCTTGCTTCGCTTTGCGCATCGCTTGCAGCTGTACGGGCGGCTTCGGTCAGGGCTTGCGCTGCGGTGAGAGCTTCGCTGGCCGTGGGACTAGGCGCAGCGCTGAGGGCCTCGAGTGCAGCGCGGGCTTGTTGGGCAACTTTCTCCGCGGCGGCCTGCTGCGCCTTCGCCTCGGCCTCCAATGCACCCGCCTGCGCCTGCATGGCCGCAGCTGCGGCTGCACGAGCGCCGGCATCCTGCTTGGCCGCATCGGCCCGTCGCGAAGCTTCGGCTAGAGCTTCACCGGTACGCTTCGCAGTCGGATCCACCGCCTGCGAGCGTTGTTCACGCCGCGCAGCCTGATCCAAACTCTCGGCGGCTTGAGCCGCGCCTTGAGCCGACTCGCTCACCGCGCGAGCCGCTTGGCGCAGCCGCTCCGCAGCACGCGTCAAACGTTCGGCCGCGGCCAACTGTTCGCTAGCCTGGGCTGCCTGACGCGCAGCCTCAGCCAACGGAGCGGCTTCCTCCGGCTTCCACGCACCGGCCACTTGCGCATCACGCGACTGATCCGTGCGCAGCTCTTGCAGTGCCTTCGCAATCTGACCCAAGTCGAGGGCCCCCGAGGCACGATTGTCAGCCTGCACTCGCTCTGTCAAGGCAGCTTGACGGCGAGCGGCCTCGGCCAAGGCCGCATCGAGTGCCTTTTGCTCCGGAGTACGGGTATCCTGCTGCAACTGAGCCGTGTCTTGGCGCAAGCGACCCTCCGCACCTGCCAAGGCTTGCAGGTCACCCTTGAGGGCTTGCAGTGCATCAATCTGCTTCTCCAAGTCCTCCATGCCGCGGCGATCGGTCAGGATGGAGTAGAGGCGCTCCATGCTACGCACGATGGCGGCTTGAGCCTCCAGAGACTGGACCCCACGGCCGGACTCCAAGTCTTGCTTGGCGTCACCCATCAACTCCACGAGCGTCTTGCCGCCGCTTTCCAAGGCCCGCTGGTCTACATGCGCCAGGCCTTCACGCAACAACTTCGCCGCATGGGTCCGACCTTCTGCTTCGAACCGCGCAGCCAAGACTTCCATCGTTTGGCGCAAGCGCGTGATCTGCCGCAAGAGCAGTTCTTGATCGCCTGCCAGTTGAGCGGAACGCGCATCTTGCACACGCGGTTCCACCGCCGATGCTGCCACTGCGGGTGCAGCCCACCAACCTAGAAGTACCCATGCCACCAGCAGCGGGGCCGAGCACCGCGTAGTGGGAGTAGCTGTCGTGCTGTTGTTCATGATGTGGCTTCTTAGTGCAGTTCCTGCTCAGCGGTCCTGTGCAGCTTGTTTCGTACGCTCGGCCAAGTTCTTTTGCGCTTCCAGAATGTCGCGCGTCAGGTTCAACACGGATTGCAGCGTGTCCCATTCGGCCAGCTTGGCAAGCAAACGTTCGGTGTCCTCCAGCGCGCGACGGTGCGCTGCGGCTGCTGTGATCAACAAGCGTTGCGCTTGCTCTCTAGCCGTCGCATCTTCCGCCTCGCGCAAAGCCGAAGCAGCAGCATTGGCGTGCGTCTCGGAGATCGTGACACTCAGCGTCGCGATCTCAATCAGCTTGGGTCCGAGCCCATTGCCCAATTGCCCCTGACGCACCAGCTCGTCCAGGTCTTGCCACAACTGCGCTTGAATGCTGCGTGCATCGCTGGTGCTTGCTTGTTGGGCTGCATCCAGCAAGGCTGCGTCGAGCAAGGGCAAGGCTGCATCGGAACGGTCCTCTACACGCGCAAGCAACAAGGCTTCGGCTGTACCGGTCAACTCGCGCGACAAGGAGCGTGCATCACCTTGCACACGACGAGCACCGGCTGCAGCCGCACTCACCGCGGCCGAGTCCTCGCTCCATTCCGCAGAAGCAGCCAGTGCAGCTTCCAGCTCGCGTAATTCGCTGTCCTTGGTGCGCAGCACATCCGCCAAGGCAGTAGCCGATGTTTGGGCGCGCGCCAAGCGATCTTGCACGCGGCGCAGGAACTCATCGTCGGACAGCACGCGCACTCGAATGGGAGTCGAGCGCGTCTCGCGTCCCTCGGGTTCGCGCACGTCGCGAGCCACGATCTGGATATCGGTGGCTGAACCGGCAGCTACCGCAGTAGCAACAGGATTGCTCTCGTTGGTTGAGACCGTGGACGCAGGGGCTGCGAAGAGTGCGGCCGTGGGCAAGCGCTCTTGAGTCAACCATAAGGCGCGCGGTGCTTCCGCCGCACCGCGCTCCGCAGCAACGGAGTTCGGGTCCAATACCACGGGTGTCAAGGTGCGTTGCAAGACTTCGCCCTGCAAGGGCTGCGACTGCAGCAGCAGGGAGCGCAAACCAAAGTCATCTTCGGCCCGCGCGCGGATGATCAACCAGCCTTGGGATGTCGTGTCATAGTCGCTGCGCGCAGGGGACCAGACCTCGACACGCGGCGCACGATCTTCCAACACATCGATGCCATACAGCCCCGGATCAGGGTTCTGCAGGCCATCGGCGTCGGTCAGCCCGAAGCGGAAGCGCGTGGTCTTGTCGGCGATGAACGAGAAGGAGAGTCCACGCACCGCCGGCTCGCCTTCGGTGACGGGGAACGCGGTGGACTCGAGCGCAATCTCGCGACCCTCGGGCTCCAAGCGTGCGAATCCCGTGGTTTCGGGCGGATCGGTGCGCACATGCACGGTCACACGCGAGCCTTGCAAGACCTTGGCATCACCATCACGGACGATGCTCCCAGCGAGTTGCGCATAGGCAGGCGGCTCGACCACAACCGCCATAGAAGTGATGTCCGGTGGGACCATGACCAAGAGTTTGGCCCGCGGCTCCTCGTCTTGGTCGTCACCTCCGCGTGCCCACAGCTCCACATCAGCGGATACGCCACGCAGCAAGGCGCTGAACTCGCCCCGCGCTGTGGCCGCGAGCGTTTGCCGACGACCATCCGACCAGACGAGCTCGACTTCGTCAGGCGTCTCGCCTTTGGCGCGCACCACGATGGGCACATCTGTGCCGCGCGCGACGTGCACGGTGAGAGGTTGCGCAGGGTCCACGGGCACTCCGGCACGCAACTCCATTTCGAGTTGGGTGCGGCGTGGCCACGCGACCTCAGCACCGTTCATCCGCGCGGCAAAGATGCGCACGCCTTCCGGGTCCGCCCAAACGACGCCCATAGAGACGAGGAGCGTGAGGGCTAGCCAGCCCAAACGCCGGCGTGCAGGCCGTGCATCGAACACGCTGTTCAGGTCGAGGCGTTGGGCCGCTTGTTCAGCCTGCTTGACAGTGGCTGCAATCAACTCGGGTGAGCCATCGGGTTGCTTCTCAAGCTGGATCGCACTGACAAGCACACTGGACAGCTGTGGATGCGCGCGTTCAATCAGGATCGCGAGTCCGTCCTCATTCGGGCGTGCGCGCCACGGACGCCACCATTCGCGCCGGAAAGCCAACGCAGGTAGCAGCACCAAGAGCCCCAAGTGGAAGAGGCGGATCGCCGCCGGCAGTTCCAACGCGCGGTCCAAGGCATAGGCACCGAGCAGCCACAGCACGGCGACCAACAGCACGCTACAAGCACCGTGCAACGCAAGGATGCGCTCGAGCCGTCCACGCGTCTGCGCGATCAACGCTGAGAGGATCTTGCTTGCTTGCATGGGTGAAGCCACTGTGGTGTGCGTACGGATCAGGCGCGCTCAGCGCTGGAAGATGGGCAGGAAACGGTAGGGGATTTCCAACATCAACACTGCCATGGCTGTTCCGAGTGCCGGCCCGGGACCGGTCTCATTCGGCCATGAGCCATCCGGCTTTTGATTGCTGAGCAGCGCGGTGCGCAACTCCTCGAAGTACGGCTCCCAGTACGGCGAGCCGGCGGTGTACATCGCTTGCACACCGTAGTAGTGGCCGTACCAGAAGAAGTAGTGCCCGCTCTTGGCATGTGTGCGATTGAACTCGGACAGGTTGCGCGCCAAGTAGTCGAGTCCTTTGCGAATCAGCTCATCCGAGTAGATGCCCAGTCCGTTCAAGGCTGTGACGCCGGCAGCGGTCAGCGGGAACGACGAGCGTGAGTACACTTCCTTCTGGTAGTGGAATGTACCCACCTCTACATCGTTGAAGTTGAAGCCAAAACCGGGACCACCAGCACCCTTGGTCACAGCAGAATCGACCACATACCGCGCGGCCCGATCGACGGTGGACTTCGGCACACGAATGCCGATGTTGCGCGCCGCTCGCAGCGCGATCACCTGGCACACCACGATCGACATATCGCTTTCAGCAGCATAGGGCTCGTACCGCCAACCACCTTCGGCGTTTTGGCTCTTCACGATGAAGTCGACGGCCTTCTGCAGCTTGGCTTCCACATCCTCGCGATGCGTCATGCCGCAGATCTCCGCCAAGAACAGCGTGGCAAAGGCATGGTCATACATGCGCGAGCCACCGTGCGTGACGTAGCCATCGTCTTGCACACAGGAGAGCACAAAGCCCAATGCCTTCTCGATGGCCGGGCCGTGCTTGCCGCGCCCCGGCAAGTGCCCACCGGCAAGGAACGCCATGCCGGCCAAGGAGGTCACACCCAGGTGACCTTTGTCGGCCGAGGTGTAGTTGAAGCCGTTGTTGAGCTTGTAGCCAATCTTGGACACCCACGAGCCATCTGCAGCTTGCTTGGCCGCGAGCCAATCGAGCCCGCGCTCGACAGCTGTGGCGTGAGCTTCCGTGACGACGATGGCGGAAGCATCGCCGCGTACTTGCACGCCACCTTGTGAGGGCAGCGTAGCAAGGAGTGCAGTCGCGAAGGTCAGCATCACTTGAGCATCTCCAGTTGGGTGCGTGTGCGCACGAGTAACTTGTCGGCTAGAGGCACGAGTACAGGTGAGTCGCCGCGTTCAGCAGCCGGCAGATCACGCGTGCCGAGTGACAAGCCACTCGTGGGATCGAACCAGTACAAACGCGTGCGGAAATCGGGTGTAGGCAGGCGACGATCGTACTGCGTCAGGCAGACCACGGCCGCGTGCTCGGACATCAACGGCGGAGGCTGCAGACCGTGCTGCACTTCGTCGTAGGGGATGCCCACGGAAGCGTTCCACAACTCACCGCGCGTCAAGTCGTAGGCACGTACGCGCGCCTCACGCTGCGCTTGATTGGGGCGTACCCCGAGCAAGAACACAGGCCCGGGCGGCAACTCCATGCGCTGGAAGCGGGTCACACCGGCAATGCGATCTTCAAATCCGAGTTTATGGCTCGCAGTGGGATCGAGTTCCCCACGCTGCGCATCAATGCGCACCAGCAACGGCTGCGGCGCGGTGTTGATCGTGCCGCCAGCCCAAGGACGCAACAGCGCCCAATGTTGTCCCGCTTGCGACACGACTTGGTTCAGCACCCGCTTGGTGCCATCAGGTTCCTCGAAGCCGATGCGCGCGACAGGTTCGCAGCTCGGCAGCGCGTACACAGCGATTTGGTTGCGCCGCGCTTCCCGCACTTCGTTGAACCACGGCAACAACAAGCGGTTGCCATCAATCCACGCGTCGCGCTCGATACCAGCAGCAACGGTCGTGTCGAGCTCAACGCGAGCAGCCATGCGTCCGGTCCACAAGTCACGCACGGTCACGCCGCGCCGCCCCGGTGCAGGCATCGAAAGCACGCAACCAGCACCACATAGCGGAGCAGTGGCATGCACGCCTTGTGCGTCGCTTTCGCGCCACAGGAGCACTCCCGTTTGCGCCTCGATGGCATGCAAGCGCGCTTCCGCATCGCGCGCGACGAGCACACCGTCGGCGTACGCTAAGCCCAGTGCTTCTACGGGTGTGCTCCACGCCAGCTCACCATCGCTGGCGCGCAAACCGATGATGCGTTGCTTGAGTGCCAGCACAGTCAGCCCTGGCAGCTGGAACACACGACCACCAAAGAAGCCGAGTTGGGTCGCGGGCGGGATCTCGCTCTGGTCGATGCGCTGGGTCCAGCGCGGTGCGCTGTCGTCATCAGAGACCAACAACCGCAGGACGAGATCACCTCCGCCGCCATCGAGCAGCTGCGCAAAGAGCGCCGTGCGAGGGCGATCGGCCGGCCATTCCAACTCGGGCTCACTGGGCAACACACGCCCGAGGAACTCGTAGAAGCCGCCCCAAGCTTCGAAGCGTTTGCTTTCGGCTCGGAAGGCCGCCGCCGCGTCGAAGGGATCGTCGCGCCCAAAGCGCGGCAACTGTGCACCCCATTGCAACAGAGTCGTGGCACTGTCTTCGAGCTGCAATGGCAACGAGCCGTGCTGCACGCTCAGGGCTTGGGCTAGCGACGCCGCATAGACATGCGCGCCGGCTTTGTGCGCAACGAGTGCCAAACGCACCAGTGACTCAGCTTCTTTGGGGCTACAGGCGCTTGCCGTCAATTGCGGGGGCAAGCCCGCCAAGGTCATCTGCGCCGCGCGGCGCAGATCTCCGTTGCGCGCGGCAATGACCAAGATGCGATCGGCTGCGTCTGCAGCAGCTTGTGTGCCTGGCCATTGGCGTGCCAAGCGTTCAACAGCTTCGATATCCGCGCTGGCATCCAAGCTCTCCAAGGCGTTGCGTGCTTCGCGCTCAAACACTTCAAAGCCAGTGCGTCGCCCGGCTGCTTGCATCAGTGCGATGCGGGCCGCGCACAAGTCTTGGATACGAGATCCAGCGAGTGACTCCTCGCCATGTGTGGAGGCAAGGTCGTAGAGCAACCGATAGCAGTTGGCATCGAGGCGTTGTGCCTCGGCTACACGCAGCTCTTCCAAGCGCGCGTAGAGGCGAGTGCTCAGCTCGGTGGCCGTCTCGGATTCTTCTGCTGTCGGCTCGATAAGTGCTTCCGCTTCGCGCGCCAGCACATCCACATAGACCGGTTCGGTCTCCGCCGGATTAGCACTGGACTCTTCGAAGCGCACGCGCACGGTCCCACCACTTTGCGCCAGTGCTTGCAACACTTCGCTCGGGTCAGTGCGCATGCGCCGGCGCAGCTCGAGTTCCTCGAGCAAAGTCCAACGAATCTCTTCGCCCTCCAGAGCCAAGGCGCGCGCACGATGTAGCAGCTCCACGGCGCGGTCCGGTTGAGCGAGCGCGGCATGCACGCGTGCCTCACCACGCAACAAGCGGTGCAAGCGACCGCGCATGGATGCTTGGCGATCGGTTGGTAGCGACTCCAACAGTGCTCGCGCTTCTTCGAACAGCGCACGCGCTTGTTCGTTGCGTCCCATTTTGGACAGGGCTTCCGCGCGTCCGTCGAGCAACTGCGCCAACTCGAGCGCTCGTTCCGCGCGTTCGGTGGCTGATGCGCTGGCTGCCACCAAGGCCGTGCGCGCGCGACCGACTAACGCATCCCAATCGAAAATGGTCTGCACATGGGTGTGGGAGACTACGACCAGCGCCCCAGCCAAGGGCAAGACATTGCCGGCTGCTTGTCGATCCGGCCATACGGCTTCGAGCAGCGTTTCACCCGTTGCCAAGTCCAGTTCCACACGCCCCTCGCGCAGCGGCCAGACCACACGACCACGCGCCAAAGACGCACGGCCGGTGAAGGGATCTTCCTCGTCACTCGGTTCCCGGCGCCAGCGCAAACGCATGGGCCCGCGCACCGAGACACCTTGCGGTGCATCCATGGCGGCCAACATCTCTCCACCGAGCACGATGCTGGTGCGATCCGCGCCCACAAGCACATTCAGCTGGCTCATGGCTCCGGCCGCACGATTGATGGTGGCATGCGCCAAACTCCACAACAGTGCGCCGCTCTCTAGGTCGAGCGCGACCAACTCACGCGAGTCGAAAGGGGTGGCGATGACGCAGCCATCTGCAACGACCGGCGGAGCGTTACGCCACTGCGTGCGGAAAGCCGGCGCGCGGAAGTCCTGGGTACGCGGCAACTCGATGCGCTCGTACAGCGTCTCCCACAGAATCTCGCCGGTGTGCAGATCCAACGCAGCGATTGCGCCCAGCTGCGTCAGTGCAATCACTTTGCCATCGTGCACCACCAGCGGACACGCACTGAACTCATGTTCAGCTCGCCCGAACATGTTGAGCTCGCGCTGACCGCTGACAAGGTTGGTAGACCAAAGGGTCGAGCCATCGCGCGCATCGACGCACACCACGTGATAGTCGATGCGTCCCTGCATACGCACCACGGGCACTAACACACGATGGCCGATCGCCACGGGCGGAGCCGCAACCGAACCACGCTCGACGAGAGTCCCGCTCTCGCCGTCCCAACCGACCGCAGGCTCGTGACTCCACAGCGGGCGCCCCGTCGCGAGTTCAAAGCCAAATAGCCGTCGCTCGGGAAGGGGTGTCGTGATGTTGATGTTGTTGAACTTTTGTTGCGGCAAGCGCGTGTAAGGCAACTGCAGCGAAGCTACCGCCACACCGCCTGCGACGCATGCGCCCAACATCAAGTTCTGGCGGTCCACGCCTAGGAAGCAATCTTCGCGGCGTTTGGGCGACAAAGACTCCCAACCGCGCGTCTCTCGCGAGTCCCACAACAAGTCCCCGGTCCACGACGACAGGGCTAGCAGGCGCAACCCCGTGTTGATGAGCAAGGTGTCGCCAGCGACTGTCGGCCACAAGGCATCGTTGCGCGTGGCGCGTACCAGCGGATCGCTTTGTGCTGAAGCGATGCGGCGTGCAGCACCTGCGCCACCTGCATCGGCACTAGGTGTAGGACCCAGCGCCTTGCCTTCGCCTACCAAGGCCGCACCGCGTGCGGGCCAATCATCGTCGGTGTAGGCGCCGAGCCATGTGATGATCACCGCACAACGCGCTTGCAAACCGGCTTGGCTCTCTGCCATTTGGCTGGCGATGCGCCAATCATCCGCTGTACGCGGGCCACGCGTAGTCAAGTTGAGTAGACCGACCGCGCGCGACCACGCATCGTGGGCGCTGGTGAGATCACCGCGTTCCCAGGCCAGATCACCGGCCGCGAAAGCTGCTTGCACCGCGGACTTGCACAGCGGCCAGCGCGCAGCAACGGTCAAAAGACCGGCTTCATCCTGTGCAGCCAGCGCACCGGCATACAGGCGAGCAGCCTGAGGCTCGTAGCGCAACTGATAGGCATCACGAGCAGACTTTGGCAGTGCCAGCAACTTGGCGCGCGCGGAAGGAGCCGCGCCAGCGTGCACCAGCTGCTGGGATTCAGAGCCGCGCGCGTCGCGAATGAGTGCACCGGCCAGCACCGTAGCACTTTCCTGCTCAACCATGCGCTGCCACAAGGCCACGGCATCACTCCAGCGACCCGCTGTCGCGTGTGCTTCCGCGGCAGCCCAGTCAGCCTGGACCGCACGCACATCGGGAATGGAGAAGCTGCGTGTGACGAACTCTTGTTCTTGCGCCGGATCTTGGTCTGTCAAGTTGTCTTGACGGGCTTCTGTGCTGCTGCTGAGCGCATGCGCCAGCACTACAGAGGTTAGCAGCAGATGATGCAGCGTCGAGTGCACGGGGGAGCTCCTAGACCAAGTCCGAGCGTTTGCGCAGGATCCACTCTGCGCCTAGGAACAGTAGGGCCAGCACCAGCGTCCACACGCTGTCCCATGCGTCTTCCAATTCGGCGGACAAGGCTTCACGGCGCTCTTCACCGCCGGGGAACTCACTCGCCAGCTCGGCCGCTTGGGCAGCCGACACATGCCGTCCACCGCTGTCGCGCGACAGCATCTGCAGGGTCATGGGATCCGGCGTTGGGTCCTGATTTTCCCGCGAAGGGATACGCACCTCAAACTCTGTCGAAGCGGTGCGGCGGCCTTCTTCCTCCATCCACACGGAGTGCAGTCCCGGCTGCTCAGGTTCGAAGGAGGCACGGAAGACCCCGGGCCGTCCGTCCACCTTGGGCAGATCCAAGTCCACCACAGAACCATCGGGGCGCTGCATGCGTGCGCTCGTCTTGGCCGCGTCACTGGGACGGAAGTCGGCGTCCAACACGCGCGCTTCCACGACGGCGCGCTCATCGAGATCGAAGCTCGATTCCAGCGCATCCAACTGCACGCGTCGATCGCCTGACTTGAGACGGCCGAGAGCGACCCAACGGATGGCATTGCGCCAAAAGCGTTCGTGGAAGCGATCACCAAAGCGGAACCGCCAACCCCAAGTAGAGTCCACCGCTAGGAACAGGGTGCGTCCGGCGGGGAAGTGGCCTGCAATCACCAAGGGCAAGCGTCCATCGCGATTCGCAGCGGTCGGGTGGCGCAGCACGACTTCGCTACCCGGTTTGGCGCGCACCACCGGCGAGTACCAGTAGAAGCCGCGCAAGCCGCCTTCGTCTTCCCACAGCGCACGGTTCTGTTCGGCATCGGGCAAGAGCCGTGCGATCGGGTGTGGCGCCAGCGGATCCTCCAGACGCGGCCGGAACTCGACGCTGCCATCGCCATCGAACTGCGTAGCACCGGTGGGATCCACAACAACGGGCAGCAGCTCTTCCAGTGCAGTGCCCGCATACGCACGCGGCGCATCATTCTCACCGGCCTGCAAGATCAAGCCACCGCCGCGCTCGACGAACTCGCGCAACGAGCTGAGGAACTCTTCACAGCGCGCCGGGTCAGCAGAGATCTCGTAAGGGTTCACATCGCCCAAGATGACGACGTCATAGCCTTCCATCAGCTCGCGGCGTGAGGTCGGCACCGTCTTCAACGGCGGGACACCGCGCGTGCTTTCCTGCGGGAAATCGCTGGTGGCAGACATCAACCAACACTGCACCACTAGGTTGGCATCGCTGCGCAACAACAGGTTCTTGAGGTAGCGATACTCCCAGCGCGGGTACGCATCGATGTACAGCACGCGCAGCTTCTCCGGAGCGACGCGCACTCCAATTGCTACTGCATTGTCATCACGCAGTGTCTCTTTCGGCAGAGGGGCCACAGAAGCGCGGAAGCGACGCTCGCGGCGCTGGCTGTCACCTTCGATAGACGGCGCAATCAAGGTGGTGCGCACGCCGGAGTCCGAAGCCATGGCCTTCTCCTCGTAGACGACGCGCGCGCCTTCCTTGTCTAGTTCTTCCAGTACCACGCGCACTTCACGCGGTTCGCCCGCCCCAGCCAGACGCACACGCACGACGATGCCCACCTCGTCGCCTTCAAGCACGCTTGAGGGTGCCTCGACCAATTGCAGCACCAGATTCTCTTCTACGCGCGCATCACCCATCACCACGGTATGCACAGGGATGCTGAGTTGCTTGGCGGCGCGC